>Ga0334884_1000014_pt1 | contig 305937 bp, 241 predicted proteins | sample GraSluR1_MG_7_FD_207215 | JGI IMG/M metagenome (GOLD analysis project Ga0334884, IMG submission 207215) | Sludge microbial communities from methane-producing bioreactor in Wageningen University, Netherlands - Granular Sludge_12_05 R1 | ecosystem: Engineered > Bioreactor > Anaerobic >... | reverse complement strand
CCAGCATCGCGCGGTATACCCGGTAACCTTCAAAATTCGGGTCCTGCTCCGCATTGTCCGACCATTCCAGCAGCACCTGGTCCGGCTGCGGCAATATGGTAAAGCTCAGCGGCGGGGGCGGCGGAAGAGGAATGGCAAAACCGCTGTTATAGTTCTCTCTGGCACGAAGGAAGGTCTGGATAATGGAATCCTTTCCGGTATATACCCACATGTTCTTATATATATCCATCTCGGCCGCATCCGGTGCAATGGGTTCCGGATCGCGATAGACCGGGGCAGGCGGAAGATCAAGGTCCACCACATTCCCCTGATAGGCGCGGTACCATTTCTTGCCCACTTCCACCGCCTTGCGGCGGGAAAGGCCGGAAACACCCTGGACCAGCACGACCTTAACGGATTCACCGTGAGGGATCGTAAAGGGACCAAACGATATAAAGGCGTTCGTTCCTGCGGCATCTTTATCTTTAATGACCTGATACGGTGCAAAACGGTCAGCGATCTTATGTCCCGCATACACATCCTGCGGGATATCAAAGAACGCTCTTCCTTCATAATTATTGCTTAATAAGCCCCATACCTGCTGATCGGCTCCTTCGGGCGGATTGCCGTCGCCGATATACCAGGCAATACGCGCCTTGCTTTTATCATGGGAATCATCATCCCAGGATCTGTCAACATGGATGACCCCTTCGCCGGCAAACTGCGGGCAACGGATCCGTGCTCTGCTGATAGGTCCTTCAGCCGGCAGATAAGGACCGCCGACATTATCGTAACCCATATTGATATCCGCGGTTTGCGCCTGTCCCATCCATGAATAATAAAGCGGCATATCCGGATCATCTATCATCGGTGTGTGGTGTACCCACTGATGAGCACCCCAGGTATTCTGGCGTAAATTGGTAATGTAATTTACCTCACTGGAAGTGGCATATCGGGTGATACGTCCGAAGTAAAATTCTTCAATATCGGCTGTCCTTTTAATATCTCCGCTGTCATCGGTGTGACCGGTGTTTTCAAAGATATATTCTATAATAAAGTAATTATCATGATATTGCTGACTGAAGGAGTATACTTTTCTGGTCATCGTTACACCTAATCCGGTGCGGACGACATTCGTTACCATCCGGTCCGCGGGTGAATCCGCCTTTGTGTGATAATTGCCGTTCAGATAATCATCGACATATTGTGTTCTTCCGTCAACGTTGATCTCACAATAAGGATAAAGCCCGGTCTGTTCCAGTACCTGCGGAATGATCTGGCTGACTCCCGCTCCGGTTGAGAATTTGGCGGACTTAAAATCGTCGGGTGCATTAAAATTACGGCAGGCGACGAATTGCCGGTCGATCACGAAATTATCGGTTCGGGCATACCATGCCGGCCATAGCAATCCCTCATACCAGCTGCGGTTCGCATCCCACGCACGTTCCGCACCCCATGCGTCAAAAGGCGTCTGTAGCGAACCGACACGCACCCAGGTACGGTTGCTTAAGGGTATCGCCCCGAAGACCATGCCCGTAACCAATAATGTTATTAATAATATTTTATATATATTCTTCATATGTTTCTGTTACCTTTTGTCTTAGAATGTAATTGAAAACCCTAATCTGAATGTTCTGGGATTCAAGAAAGTCAGAGATGTCAGATTTGGCATATCGATATAGGCTTTCTTCTTATACAGTTCGTTTACGACTGCTTCATCCTGCAAAACGAATTCGGAACCATCCCAACGATAGAAAGATTCTCCTCTGTCCATGCCGTCTGCCTGATTATGGTATAAGACGGACTCAAGAGGATTACTGACCTGAGAAAGGTTACTGTACGACTCGAAGGGAACAAATTCACCGTAACGGTTGTAATCTCCGATCTTGTCATTACCGTTAAATATCCCTTCTTCCCAGAACAGATGCAGGGAGTTGATATAACCGTCCTGCCAATCGATGGCTCCGCTTGAACCGGTGGACGACAAGTTCTTTATGTTAAAAACATTGTCGATATCCAGATAGAGTCTGACATCAAAGTTACTGTAAGAGAATATCTTTGATATACGCAGATCGCATGCCCAGGAATCTTTCCATTCAAAAGGATACTTGATGGTATTGTCTGCAGGCAAGGTAACTCTGGAATATGCCGTGCGGCTCGAATACCCGCCATCACTCCATGAAGCAAGGATGCTGGCTGACCATCCGCCGGTAAGCGCGGGATTCATTCCTGCAAAAGAGAATGTTTTGGGTGTTTTAAACACGATATTGGCACGTGCATAAGGAGCCGGATAAGGATAGTACTCAACCGGATTGTCCTTGAGATCCTGTTCTTCAAGGGCGGGGTTGGTCTCATATGCCTGCCGGACCATGGTGCTGCCAAAGGAGCCCGAGCTGTAGAGCTGATAGGTATAGTTTACAAAACCGCTGACGAAGGTACCCATTTTCCGTAACGTAAGTTCAAATCCGCTTACATCGCGGTAGGCCCGTGATTCGGCAAGGCGGTAATTCGTTTTTCCTTTACCGCTGCCAAGGCCTTCATAGATCGTCCAGGCTTCCTGGTTCTTTGTGTCATTATAAAATGCAGCAACTTTGGCCAGGTATCGATCAAAGAAGCTGTGTTCGTAACCAAGCTCGTACATGATCGTTTTAGAGAATGGTAATTCGGGATTACCCAGGCGCCGGATATTACCTCCGTCGCCGTAACGGTCAACAAGGTATAAATACGTCGCGGTAGGCTGACTTGAGAAGTGGCCATAATTGAAGTATAATTTCGAATTTACCGAAATGGGGTGCGAAATACCGATCCTCGGGTTGAGACTGTGAATTGATTTTGTTTTTCTGTAGTCTGCAAGGGAATCAAGCTGGAAACCCCAGACAGCGTTTAACAGAGTATCGTATGGCGCAAGATCATACCACATACCATTCAGGTTGTACATATCATAACGTATACCGGCATTCACGACCAATCCTTCGAATTCCAGTTTGTCAAGCACATATGCTCCCAAACGAATGGGTGATTGATCCCAGTTATAATACGCTTCCCAGGTGCTCATGGGTGCAACCATCCAGGAATTCACCACATTGCGTGTGTGAACAAGATTAAAACCTGTTTTAAGTTCATTGTTGCGTGTTAACTGATTCTGGTAATCCGCTTTGATGGTCGTTACAATATTATAACTTTCATCACGGGCGAACCCGGCCCAGTCCGTTCTTGCTCCGTCAATGAGACTGGGACTGTAAGTGGGGTGATAGCCATTCGGATAGTCATTGATAATAAAATGATCATAAGCACCGAAAACATCCTGGAATAATCTGAGCGTGTCGGTCAGGTCCAGCGAATCCAGCGGAAAAATATGATAATTCGTATGAGCACGGTTAACAACCAGTTTAGCAAGCGACTGTTCGTTGAACTGATGGTTCAGTTCTACTCCGTAACCATACCGCTGAATATCGATGGGGTTATTGTATCCGTCCTGAAAGATGGCATAGGAAATACTTGCCAGGTTTGCAACACTCCAGTTGGATGTATAGTGTGCTCCCATGGAAGGCGAGTTGTTCCCCGTTGAACTGACGGAACGTGTCAGACCGTAATTCCCGGTCAATGTCATGGTCGTTTTGGGTGACAGGTCGGTGGTCATATTAACCCGTAACGCATCGTCATTATAAGTTTCCCGGGACAGAGGCATGATATAGGCTCTCTGTTCGCCGCGGTAAGAGGCGAAAAAGCGCAGATTACCTAACTTCTCTCCTCCGGGGACCGGTCCGCCGAAACCCATATCGGCTACATAATCCGGTTTGGTGTGGACGACCCGCCGCTGGTGTTCATATTCATATATTTTTTTCAATTGCGCGGGCGTCATATCATTATTGGGGTCGGAATCGCGCATTAATTCCTGTGAAAGCGCATTATATCCCTGAAATCCTCTGTACTGATTCCGTGTGTGAATATCCCAAGCACCGCTTTCGGTCCCGGTCCAGCAAACGTCTTCATCCATATACGGTCTGTGCCAGTAATCATTTGCCGTTCCGAACGGCTCACCGAACTGTTTGGCTTGTACGGGAGTGTAATTTATCTCCGCGGTACCGGAATATCTGTCTCTAAGGCCTTTCCGCGTGACAACACTGACCACACCGGAACGCGCATTTGCATATTCGGCACTGAAACCGCCGACCTGGATCTGCACTTCCTGAACGGCGGACATCGGTATGCTGGTATAAGGCGTATTGGAACGCTGATCATTCGTTGCCATACCATCAACGAGATATAACATTTCGTCTGAAGCACCGCCGCGGATCTCAAGTCCGGAAACACCGGCCTGGAGAGATATGACTTCCGAAACACTTGTAACCGGCATTTCGCTGATCTCATCGCTGGAAATATTCGTCTGGCTTCCGGAAATATCCGTACGTACAATGGGTCTCGCGGCTGTTACCACCACTTCCTGACCGCGGTACGCTTCAACGCTCATCTCAAAGTCAACTCTTGTATTAAGGTCAATGTTGACAATAACATTACCTTGTTCCATTCTGGCGTATCCGACATAGCTTGCGATGACCGAAAAGGTTCCGGGAGGTACATTTAAGATCGTATAATACCCTTCAATATCCGCTGCGGCACCCAGCATGGTTCCACTGACGACAACATTGGCACCGGCTAACGGTTCCTCGGTCTCTTTATCAATGATCCGACCGCTGATCTTACCGGTGGTTGCGGCAAAGGAGTATATTGCGAGCCCCGCTATGACAAATATCGCCATATATTTTTTAAAATTCATTTTATTACCCTTATTTCGTTAATTAAAAAGCATATCTCAGAGTAAAGCATTGTGAATTGTTAAATATCCCAAATGGCGTATAAGAATAGTCTACCATTATTCCGGCTACTTCAACACCCGCTCCGAATGTAAGTCCGCGTTCATCACGGTTGCCCATGTATCCGAGTCTGACAAAGAAGGCATCCATCATGGTGTATTCGAGACCCACATCAATATATTCGGGGTAGGATCTTGGGTGACTTGCATCAATACTTAAGAGAAGCGAATGACCTTTTACCGGTTCCTTCATAAAATCCAGCAAGTTCATGGCAACCCCCATTGTAAAGGTAAGAGGAAGCTGAAAACTTTCTTCTTCATATGTGACTTCACCTGAGAAGTTGCGCACGCTCATACCAAAGACAAAACTTTTCCATCCGGTCTTGAAGTATGTACCGAAATCAAAAGCAAGTGCGTTGGCAACATGCTGCCGGGTCTCAACAGAGGTCGTCGATTCCTGCAAGTCTTCGATCAGCACATTGCTTTTACCAAGATTCTGTCCTGCCCAGCGGACCTGGCCGCCGATGGAGAATTTTGTGCTAAGCGCAATGGCGTAACCCAAACCCGCCTGCATGGCGGTCGGGTAGATCAGACCGGTCTCGATATAACCCGCATCATTACCCCAGAATTCCGTGCCTTCGATCTCGCCGTAATTAACGGATGCGACAGAAAAGGCAACCGTTCCGTAACGGCCGTTACTAATACTGTAAGCACCGGAAAAAGCATTATGCTTAATGCCTGCGATCCAGTTATTGTAGGATGCGGTAAGGTCAACCGTTCCCGACATAAACCCAAGTGTCGCGGGATTGTAAAAGATCGCCGCGGATCCGCATTCGACTGCATTCAATGCGCCTGCCATACCGTTTGCCCGGGCATCGGACCTTACACTGAGGAACTGAAAACCGGTCTGGGCAATTTTCTTATACTGTTCTTCAGCAAATAAGAGCCCAACGCCAGCGATCAGAACCAGGATAAGTGCTAATTTTTTATTTTTCATAACAATTTCCTTATTTATTCTTACTTTGTAATGATTAACCGGGTATTAATTCCCTTTGAAAAGCACGTTTATACCACTGCCTTCTTCTAACTGGAATGCAAAAATGTAGAGTACCGGTTCGATATTATAAAAATAATGAACATCATCGATCACATCTTTGCTTACAAAGATCTCCCGGAACGTAACACCCTTTAAATTCGGAACGAATACCGCATAACGGTTCGTACCGTTGGCATTGACTTGCGTGCGTTTATAGAAAGTAAAGGTTCCGCCATCGACATACATTTTCAAAGTATCAACATTGTCTTCCGGTGTAAGATAAAGGAGAACCATACCTTGAGGAAGAGAGGGATCATAGCTCAAAAAGATACCCTGATCCAGATCCGCCGCCGTAATGGTGTCCAAACTTAAAATAGCTTGCGACTTTTCGGCGCTGCGGACAAAATCGTTAATATTCAGTAATTCGGTTTCTGTCCATAAGGTGTCACCCACCGGATTACACTGGAAGGCACTGCGGGCAATTTTGGTAATGGTGGGAGATTCCATTTTATTAACGATATCCCTGATCTCCGGATCTTCTTCATACTGACTGTTGAAGATACCGACGCGGAATCTGAAATAATTTGTGGTTGATTCCGCATTTGTGGCAAACTGGGCAGCCGTTTTCGTGGATTCCGAACGGATCCAGCGAACAACATATGTCCCGGGTTCAAGATCATAGACACAGCGTGCAACGACCCTGCCGGATTCCCCGTCCGCCCGGTTGCCGAATTGCGCGGCCATTTCCGGACTGATGCTGTTGTCTTTCATGGGAATCCTGTTCCCTTCCAGATCCCAGATACGCATGGACATGTGTTGATTGAAGTAGAAAGTGATAATATCATCTTCTGCGATCTCAAGCAAGCTGTACAGGGACATGACCTCTACCGCCGCACAAGTAACATTATAGCTCCTTTCGCCGATCTTCAGAACCGGAATGGATCCTGTTTTTCCGTAAAGGCAACGGGTAGCTTCAACAAAAAATGCGGCTTTGGACATTTCGTCTTCAATCACATACTCCAGATCATCACGTGAGATCACACTGTCCATGGCTGCGGCAATACTCGTTCCTATATCCGTTGTAAGAACAACGCGGTCGTAGGTTTTGTCGCTTAAAAGACTGTCAACGGTTGGAATGTCTTTATTCATAAACAGTTCAATTGTAGAAACGGGGTCATAATAATTCTCAATGTGCGCAAATGCGACCGTTTCGGTAACACCGCCTTTTTCCCCGGTGACAATAGCTACGTCTACCTTGGTTTCGATCACCATTGCATCCGTACCATTATTCATCAAAGAATCGATGAACTTGTCGTCAAGGAAGTTGGGGTCAGCGTTTGCCAATAGGGTTGCGTTTGTGACCAACCCCTTGTGGACCGTGAAACTCGCCGATTCATCGAACGGGTCCATCGGGAATTCTGTTATGGGGCTGAAATATTCGCAACCGACGAACATCAGCATCACAACCATCAGGCACAGTATAGTTCTTTTCATTTTTACCTCTGCTTTTTATCGTATTACAATGAATTTTTTAACAATTGAATCACCCGTATTGAAACGCACACCGGTCTTCGGATCCTCGAAGTCCTCCTGCATCTCAAAATACGCAATGTATACACCGCTTACCAGGATCTGCTGCCAGTCCGTGGTAAGATACCAGGCATAACCCTCTTCCGACTGCTCGATATCGGCAACAAAATCACCGCGTTCCGTGAACACTTTGATCTTGCATCCCGAGGGAACACCCGCGAATAAGAGTTTGTTCACATTCCCCCTGAACTGGATCTTTTCATTCCGTACGTTGATCGGATTGGGAACGATCTTTATCAGCAAGTGCATCAGTGCCTTGCGGTCGGCCGGATTGTTCAGATCATAATCGTCGAGATTCAGCTTTTCGTTCGGTGCCGGCGGACTCTTGACCGTGGCGGCACGGTTGGTGCGTGTGAAGAACGGACTGCTTCTCAGGGGAACACCCGGTTTCATATCGTTCTGAGAACCGTCGTCATAGGACACAATATAATAATAATAGTTCTGGCCGCGAAGGGGTTGTACATCGAGATACTCAAATTCGTCGCTGGTCGTGCCAACGCGGTAATCATCCAGGTTCCCTTCACTTATACTGCAGCTAAATACCGGGCGGTAGGTCGAATCCTTTTCCGCGAAGGCGCGATAGATTCTGAATCCGTCAAATCCCGCAGACGTAACGGCAGAACTTGCCTTCCACTGAATCAGCACACCGTCTTCGGTTGAGAATATCTCAACTTTTTCCGGAGGACGCGGTGCTTCGGGAATTCCTTCGTAAAAATTCTCTTCGTATAGCTTGATCGCCGCGCGGAAGGTGTTTTCAAGCGAATCGCGTCCGCTGTAAACCATCCTGTCTTTCCATTCATTGGCATTGCTTGCATCGATGGTCATGGTCTGACTCGGATTCTCAGGATCCAAAACTACCTGAGGTTGACCATCTCTTGCCTTCTTCCATATCTGTCCTGTCCTGTATCCGTCCGCGTGTCCAAGTCCGGCAGCGGCTTCGGCAAAGACGATACGTATTTTCTGACCCGGAGCCATGGTATAGGGACCGAATGCCATCATCTGCGAGAACCCTGCGGCATCGTTTGCTTTGGTGTAAGAACCGGCATCGGCGAGCAAACCATCCGCGGACCCGTAGGTCTGCCATACGGTTTCAGCATGATTCCCTTTATGACCGCCGGCTATAAAATTCAGATATTTCTGCCGCATCATATTGCGGTCATACTGATCCAGTCCGGCAGTGTAGGTATGCTGATGGTTGGAGTTGATAAAACCGGTCGATTTGGGCTGAGCACGGTCATCGCTGGGATCCGTCGGTGATGTATCCGCATGAAGGACCACCATTCCGCGATACTGCGGAGAACCCAGACGTCCGTCATTGACGGCGGCAAAATAGGTACTGGCGGTACCCTGCATTAAGGGTGAGCCGATATTATCATAGCCGAAATCCGACCAGTAACCCAGCCAGGACATATAACCGCGCATGGGTCTTCCCAGATCGTCCAGCATATCCTGACCCGTGCGGTCGAAGCGCGGAGACGCCAGCATGGGATTATTTTGATCCCTGCCGATCACGTCGTTCATCGTGGCATAACCCCAGCGGATATCACGAACGGCATGCCAAATCCAGTTCCTGGAAGTGGACGAAGAGGCTTCATAAGAGCCTTGCTGACAGATCGCGTTTCTCCACTGCCAGTGGAAATAGACATCTTGCAGGGTCTGAGAATGCACATCTCCTGCGGCATTGTAAATGCCTGTGTTCTCGAATTCATATTCCGAAATATGGATGCGGTCGTAATTCTGTTGTGCAACGGCATAGACCGTACGTTTGATCGTTATACCAACAGAGGTATTGACAAGCGTCTCGACGATCCGGTCCGCGGTAATGGTCGGATCGATCTCGTCAATATCGTCATTCCTGGCGTTCGCCGCGTTGATCATGTCGCATGCTTCATTCCCGTCTACAAGCACCTCGGGGTGACCGTAACGTGCGATCATTTTGATCTCCTGCGGCATATATTCCCGCATTTCGATATCGGTAACATTTCTCGGACCGTTATGGGCAACCTTATAATCATAATCCGTTGGAACGGTAGCATCATGAAAATTGGCTACTCCGATCCACAGCCCCCGTGCCGCCTGCATGTCTTTATCACGGTAGAAGGCATCCCAACAAAATCCCCACAACTGCTGGGCATAGACGGCATGCTCTATCTCATTTCCGGTATCGTGATAAAAATTATGAAGAGAGCCGACAACGATCCATTTGTAGCGGGTCGCTCCCTGCAGCATCACGGATGAAAGCAGAAATGCTATGAGTAAGATCTTCGCTATTCGTGTTTTTTTCATATCTTGCTCGCTTTTTTATTAAAGATCAATTGAGAACTGCAATCCGACATAAATATTTCTTGGATTGAGAAACATATAAGCGGTATTTGCAGGATTATCAATATAGGCTTTGCTTTCAAGTATTTGAATGATCTCGCTGTCCGGAACCTGCACAATGGCACCACCCTCAAGACGGTTCCATGAACCTGTCTGTTCCAGGTAATAGATCATTGAGGGATCCGTGATCTGTGTGGTGTTCGTCGCATAGTATAATGGCTGATAAGCTACACCCATGGGACGATAGTCCAGGTATTTATCTGCTTTTTTCTTTGTTCCGTCGGGATAATGAGTAGGTGATATGTGTTTCTTTTTGGTCTCCTCATATGCCGCGGTCGGGAAATGCAGTGATTCGATATAATTATCAAGCTGATAACCGTCCAGTACGGAATAGCTGGCACCGAGGGATTGTCCGGCAAGACTGAGGCGTTTTAAGTTGAAAACATTATCTATTTCCATTACAAAGGAAACATTGAATTTATTGTAGCGGAAAGGCTTCATCAGTTTCATGTCACAAGCCCAGGAATCGCGGATCTCGATAATATCCGAATAGAATCCGCGCGTGCGGCTGACATAATACCCTGCGTCATACCAGCTTGCGCGTACCGACAGGCTCCAGTCACCGAGCAGTACACCCAATCTTGCCGGTGTACGAAATACGATATTCGTCTTAACGGAAGGTAAGGGAGTGCTTTTTGACTGTTTTTTGCTTTCGGTATTCTGGATCATGAGCTTATATGCCTCAGATCCTTCATTCTCATATACCGAAGGCCAGGCAAATGATCCGCTGCTGTAAGCGCTGTAGGTCAGGTTGACGAATCCGCGGAGCCATTCTCCATAGAGTTTTTTAAAAGTCAATTCCAGTCCGCGTATATCCTGATAGTTGCGGTCATCGCTCACAGAGTAGTTCACACCGGCAATACTGCGGTATGTGGTTGTCGCGGCCTGATTGCTCTTATCTTTATAATATGCCGCGATATGGATCAGATAATCTTGCCCGACTGCCTGATCAAAACCAAGCTCATAGGAAACCGTGCGTTCAAATTTAGCTTCCGGATTCCCGATCCAGGCCAGACTGTAATCTCCGTAGCGTCGCATCTGGAAATAATAATCGGGGCTCATTTTCTGGTACATATGCCCATAGTTAAAGTATAATTTTGAGGTCTCGGTAATGGGATGTGAAATTCCGAGGCGGGGCATCAGATGGAACTGGCCTTTTGCCCTTCTTTTCGGGAAAGTGGCGTTCTCAAGGGAATCGTCAAAGGCAAAGGTTTTATACAGATCGCTGGAAAATAACTCATCCCACTGAACAACTTCCATATCATACCACATACAATTCGGGTCCCAATATTCTCCCCGGACCCCGACAGTGGCAACAAAACCTTCATATTCCAGTTTATCCTGAACATAAAAATCGATCTGGAAAGGATTTTGTACCCATTGCGTATTGGTGGCACTGGAGGCGGTCAGCGTTCGGTGAGAACCGTAATTCATACTGTAAACCCAGTGTTGCGCCTGAACGCCCGCACGGATCTCATGGCGGTCATTGATCTGGGAGCGGATATTGTATTTTGCCTGAATATGAGATGCCTTCGTGCTGTCATACGGCCATTGGACATAGCCGGTAAAAAAGTTCGTACTGGCATAGGTCGTACTCATGGATGGCCAGAAACCGTAAGGCCGCTCGTCCGTCCAGAATTCCACGCCATCAACACCTTCAAAGAGATCAAAGAGCGTCGTATCCCTGTCTTCTATGCGATAAGAATGGTATTTTGTCTGTGAATATTCGACAATACCTTCCCAATATGTGCGTTCGTTAACTACATTTTTCAAGGTAGCGGCATAAAGTTGATTATAACGCTCTGTTATACCGTAATAGCCCGGATAGAACAAGCGTGCCATCGACCAGCCGCCGTCAATTGCGCCGGAACCGCCGGTATATACACCCGCACCTCCGGTCTGACTGCTTGCCGTACCGAGATACTTGTTCTGCATCGTGTAAAAAGTCAGTTTCGATGTCGGAGTGAGATCACTGGTCAGCTTCAGGGTCCATGTCCAGTCGTTGTATTTATCCGTTGCGAGCGGCTGCATATATGCTGTTTGATTTGTGAGGAAGGTCGTAAAGAATCGCAGTCCGCCAAGTTTTTCCGAAACACCCGGCACGGGTCCGCCAAGAGCCACGTCAATATTATAATCCGGGATCTTACTGGAATAAAAATCATCGGCACGACGGATCAGGTATCTGAATTCCTGCTGCAGTGCCTGAGGGGAAAGGTCGTTGTCCGGATTATTGTCGCTCATCAGACGCTGACTTACGGCATTCCATCCGGCGAATTCCGGATATTCACGCTGTGTCCATGAATCCCAGTTGCTCGTTCCTGTCCAGCAGACCTCATCGTCAAGATAGGGTCTTAAGAAAATGGAGTTCTCATCGAACAGGGAGGTAACCAGATTGCCGTTGACATCGGTGAACGCAAAGTTCTTCGGCGTGTAGGGACTATATTTAAGATTCACGCTTAATCTGTAACGGTCACGGCTTCCCTCGCTGGTAACCACGCTGATGACACCGGACTGAAGGTCACTGTATTCGGCGCTGAACCCGCCGGACTGGATCATGATCTCTTCAATGGAGGACAGCGAGATATTCGAGATCGGATTTCCGGTACGTGAGTCTTTCATCGTAAGACCGTCAACCAGAAGTTTGGTCTCATCAAGATCACCCGAGCGCACCTGCAGTCCGCTCATTCCGGCTTCCATGCCCACAATGTCCGAAATGTTCATTGCCGGCAGGTCCGCGATCTCATCTCTGCTGATATTGACCTGGCTGGACGCCATATCGACCTGTACCAATACGCGTTCGGCGGTAACGATAATTTCTTCACCGCGGAATGCCTGGATGCGCATGTTAAAATCCAGCAGGGTCGTCAGATCAATTCGAACACGTACTTCCGTCTGCTGCAGGGTAGCATATCCGATATAGGTTGCGACAACTTCGTATTCCCCGGGAGGAACATTAAGGATCACATAAAACCCATCGGAATTGGTAGCCGCTCCCATTGTGGTGCCTCTTAATACAACATTCGCACCGGGTAAGGGCTCCCCTGTTTCCACATCACGCACGTAACCGGAAATTTTACCGGTCGTTGATGCAAAAGCGACTCCTGCAATCAGCAACATTGCCAATAAAATTTTTACTAGCCTCATGATATTAGTCCCTTAATATTTATTGATTAGTTCTGTCACAATTGTTTATTCTTGCTTTCTTCCCGTTTTTCCTGATTACACAATCGAAAATAATTTATGTTTTTATACCGCCTTTGTCAACAACTTAATTTAAAGTAATTCTCCCTCAAATTCCTGTATTACCTGTTTTGCGGCATCATCGATTTTTTTTCTGCTGCCGAGACGCTGTTTTTCGGACACTTCTTTTTTTTCAATGCGTACCGACAGCGGAACACCGAATACGGTTTTCAGGCAGGAACGGATGATCTGTTCGCTGCGCTGCAGGGATTCGCAGGAATAGGTATCCTCGGAAGCAAGCACAAGGGTATCATCGTATATTCCCGATACACCCACATTACAGAGGAGACCCGCCAGAGCCGGCTTCTTCGGTTGAATGCAGGCAATGAATGCGTTCCATTTTTCTTTGATAACTTCGGGGTTCAACGGGACAGTCCCGGTAACCGCGGCATCCTGAGGATCCGCTTGCGCCGTATCCGCAGGGGTATCTTTCTTTTCCGGGACAGGTTCAGGCGGGATCTCGGGATCTCCGGGGCGTTCTGTCATGTTGGAAATACGTCCGGGAGAAACGGTTTTTTGTTCGGGCGGTGCGGAACGTGTTACGGCAGGGGGCTCTTTGACCGGGACCGCGGGGGTCTTTTCGGTTCTGTCCCTTTGTTTCAGTTGTTCCAGGACTTGATCCAGCGCGACGAAATCATGCATGTGAGATAATTTAATAAATAGCGATTCCACAAGGATCTTCACATTGGCGGAACGGGAAATATTCGGAAGGGCGTCATTCACCAGGGTCAGCATCCGGATCAGGGTATGTTCGTCCTGAGTAACGGCCAGATCCCGGTAGGCTTTTTTAAGATTCTCCGTCGTATTCAGCACATCCGGGGAGCCGTGCACTTTAACCATATACAGATCACGCAGGAAGACCGAAAAAACGGACAAGAATTCCTGCAGGTCATATCCGCGCATAAGCATGTCTTCCAGATATTGCAGTACCCGGTCCGCCTGTCCGGCGCTAAGTGCCTCAAATACTTCGAAAAATACTTCCTCCCGTATAACACCCAACATGGACAGCACCGATTCATAACGGATCTCGCCGGTTGAGAACGCGATGACCTGCTCCAGAATACTTTCGCTGTCACGTATACTGCCATCTCCCTTTTTCGCTATTAACAGTAATGAATCATCATCGATGGATATCCCTTCTTTTTCCGCAATTTCCCGCAGAAGTGCTACGACCTGCATCAGGGGGATGCGTTTGAACTCAAAACGCTGGCAGCGACTGAGAATGGTGGGCGGCACTTTTGTAAGTTCGGTCGTGGCGAAAATGAACAGGATGTGGCGGGGGGGCTCTTCGAGGGTCTTCAGAAGAGCATTGAAAGCTTCTTTGGTTATCTGGTGAAATTCATCAATAATATAGACCCGGTATTTTCCGCGCGCCGGAGGGTATTTCACCTGTTCCCGCAGGTCCCGGATACTGTCGATACCGCGATTGGATGCACCGTCGATCTCAAACACGTCCAAACTGCGTCCTTCCGTGATCTCGCGGCAACTTGCGCAGACATTACAGGGATTGCCGTTCTTCGGATCCTCGCAGTTGACCACTTTGGCCAGTAACCGTGCCGTAGTGGTCTTCCCGGTCCCCCGGGGTCCGGAAAAAATATAGGCATGCCCAAGACGGTCCTTCTTGATAGCATTCTTTAATGTTAATGTGATGTGTTCCTGTCCGATAACATCTTCAAACTCTTGGGGACGGTACTTAAGGCTGATGACCTGATGACTCATAGGTGGTGTTCCTGTTTATGCATGAAAAGACCCCAGGTTACTTGACGCACAGAATAATTACCTACCGCTGCTTCCTTCCGGACCTGACGGGGTTCAGCAAATACGCTGCCGACGAAGGCCTGAGGTCTGTTTAAAATACTCAATCGCATAACAGAAATCAATCTATTTCGAGGATAATTTTAATATCTGCTCCGGATCCGCACTTAGGTTCACGAAGCATCTGGATCCGATCTTTTTTATGTTGTTTTTGTCTGTTTTACGAGGATCTCGTTTTTCAACAGGCGGAGGTTGGTAATGATGACGGAAACGGCATAAAGCAATATTCCTGCGATCAAGAGCCATCCATTGCCGTCGAACATCTGGAAATGATTGCCGATCCCGATGTGATCGAAAAGGAGACTGTCCGGATGCAGGGCGCGCCAGGTATCGGAAAACAGACTTTCACCCAGCAGGAAAAGAGGTGTCATGATAATGAACACGATGGGGGTGGTCCTTGCGAGAGGATAGGAGATGCGTGACAGGAAAAGTTTGACCAAAAGCCATGCCAGCGCTGCACATAAAAAGAACTGTGGATAGATAAGATAGCTCCAGCAGCCAAAAAGTACCGCAATGGAACCGCCGCCTCTGAAACGGTAATAGAGAGGATACGCATGTCCGTAGATCGCGGCGATCCCGGTCAGCATGACGGCCAGATACCCCGCTCCGCTGAAGGGTGGCACGATATCAAAAACCGGAGCGGAAGAAAAGAACAGGACTTTTACAAGCATCATTATCAGAGAACCCTTAAGGATATCGCTGAGGAAGGTCAGCATTCCCCATCCTTTCCCGGCCTGACGCATCACATTGGAGGTTCCGGGATTCCCATTGCCGATTTGTGTAATGTCCTTTCCGGTACCCAGGCGGGTAAAGATCCGGGCGTAACTCACACCTCCGGATAAATAACCGAGAAGAACACTTATCAATACCGCAAGATAATACATTATCTATCCCCGTTCGCAATATGTTTCATTTATTCCAGTCCGATAAGCAGCAAGGCGGTATACTGCCCCCCGTAATGCACGGTGAATTCGATATCTTCGAGATCTTTTGTAAGCGTTTCGACAAGCGGTGCAAGTTTTTCTTCGGAAAGCTGATCATGATAATAAAAACTAATGATCGAACGTTCCTCGGGTTTTGCATTACGGATCGCTGTTATGACGGTTTCATTCAAATGCTCATGCACGGAGATCACATTCCCGTTCATGACGGCAAAATAATGATCGAGGGGGATTTGAATACCCGCGAAACTTGAGTTTTTAATGCTTTTATAGACACTGATGCTGTCTACCAGTTCCATGGACGTGTGCATCTGTGCCAGGTTCTCTTCCCATGTCAGATTCTTGATAAAGCCCATGATCGCAGCAATGCCCTGGATCACATTCTTGCTGGGAAAGATCTCAATATGTTTATTTGTTTTCTTTTTCACAAGCTGGATCGCGGGAATGATATTCTTATCGTTGGCCAGAACAATAATGTCCTCATAACCCATCTGATTGATATGATTCAGGATATCCCCGGTACGCGGGAGGTTCTTTTCATAGACCAGCACATCCAGGTCGGGTTCAAAATCATGCAGAATACTGCGAAAACCTTCTCCCGGAACCAGCGCCAGCACACCTATCTCATTCTCATGACGGAAACGCGCGAATTCTTCTTCGATCTGTTTCTGCATATCCTCGATCTTTTTATGCGTGATACAGCCGTAGGAAGATAATTTTTCAATAACCGCTTCCGGTGTATTGGTGTGCACATGCAGTTTAATAAGATCGTCATGAACGACCAGTGCGACACTGTCGCCGACCGCATTCAAATAATCTTCCAGTTCATCTTTTATAACTTCTTTTTCCGGCATTACGCTCAGTTCCGTGCAGTAGCGATTACTGATCTCCATCAGTTCTTCCAAATTGGCATCCGCCGCGGGTTCAAACCGGTAATCCGCTTCATTTTCGATCAGGATATCCTCTCCGTTTAAACGGCGTTTCATACCTTCTACGATAAAGACGAACCCGAGGGCGCCGGAATCCACAACACCGGCCTTTTTAAGGACCGGCAGTTTTTCGGGGGAACGGAATACTTCATCGCGGCCGGTATGAACGGCAAGTTCGAGATGTTTAAGGATGCTGGGGGAAGCCGTCTGTCCCAATGCTTTGGCGATCGCTTCAAATACCGACAGCATGGTTCCGTTCATGGGTGTCGATACGGCTGTTTTAGAGATGTAATGACCCTGATGAAATGCTTCTGTCAACACCTCGGGAGTTATTTTTCCGTATTTTCGGATAACCTCGGAAAATCCGCTGAAAAATTGCGATAGGATGAAACCGGAATTGCCACGGCTGTTGATCGTGGTCACTTCCTGCAAAATATTCAGGATGGTCTCAATGTCCTTTTCCTTGGATTGCCGGATGGCTTCGATCGCCGGCTCCAGGGTCATCAGCATGTTCACACCGGTATCGCCATCCGGAACCGGAAATACGTTGAGGTTGTCAACGGTACGATAATTCGCCTTGAAATAATCCAACCCTCCCTCAAGAGAGTGGATAAAGTGATCAATATTCATATTATAATCTTTACTGTTTCTGATTTTATCAGTTGGTTCCAATGACATATCCCATTTCAAAATAATCAGGACCCAAATGGGGCATGTGAGCAAATGTAGAATAATTGATCTCCACATAGAGATCCCAGCCCAATTCTTTTGCGGCTTCTTCAAGCTTGTTCTTCATGTAGTAACATTCTTTATCGTGATCCAGGACATAGGACATGGCCACGGTCAGATATGAACTGCCCTTCTCCTGCATATGTCCCGTTATGATAGCCAGAAAACGCGCGCAGGCCTGTTTAAAATTCTTTGCCTTGCCGATCCCCTTGATCTCTCCGGATGAGGGTGTGGACGAAAGCAGCGGAATAATGCCCATAGCTGTTGCCATCACTGCCTTTGCCAGTCCGACACGGCCGCCACGATGCAGATAGAACATGTCATAAAGGACACCCAGAACATGTGAATTGTCCCGGTTCTTCATAAGGATATTGTAACATTCCTCTCTGCTTGCGTTCTTCCCTTCCGTTTCCCGCAGCATGGCCAGAAGCTGAACACCGACACCACTGACAAGGCTCTTCGTGTCAAATACTTTAACATCGTATTCGGGGTGTTCGTTCAACACTTTATGAAGCGCGTCACGGGTGGCATGGGTATTATGCAATGCCTGTGTGATCAGCAGTATTTCTTCGTCTTTATACTGTTCAAAGGCATCGATGAACTGCTGCTCGCTTAATCCGACCGTCGTTGCCTTGTTGTTCTTGTCGCGCATTAAGGCAATAAATTTTTCTTTTTCTTCCCGCCAGTTTGGCATATCCCAGGTTTGCGGATATACTTCCCCGTTCATAAGGATCGGGTAGTCAATGAGGCCAAGATTTAGCTCTTTAATACGATCAGGTTCAAGCTGACATGTGTTGTCAATAATGATCTTCATGGTCATTTCCTCCTGTCCAATTGAAAAGTATAATTAAAATATTTTTTGAATGCCATCTTTTTCATGTTCCGATAACATAGCCCATTTCATAGAAATCGGGACCCATATGGGGAAGTAAAGAAAAATTGGAGTAGTTGATATCAACATGCAAATTCCAACTGAGTTCCCCGGCTGTTCTCTCCAGAAGATTTTTCATATGAAAACATTCTTTGTTATGATCGTTCACATAGGCCATATTCACTGTCAGGCGCTTGCTGTTCTTCTCAAGCATCTGTTGCTTGATGGTGGCAAGAAATCTGACATTGGCCTGAGTGAAATTCCTGACCTTTCCAACGGATTTCAGCACACCGGACTGCGGTGTGGATGAAAGCATGGGATAGACCCCCATTGCGGTTGCGATGGCGGCTTTTGCCAACCCGATGCGGCCGCTGCGGTTCAGATAGAACAGGTCATACAGAACACCCACCACATGTGCGTTCGCCCGGTTCTTCTCCAGCAGTGCATAGCATTCTTTTCTGTTGAGTCCTTTTTCCTTTTTTTCCAGGAGCATGGCCAGTGCCTGTGCGCCGACACCGCTTGCAAGGATCTCGGTATCGAATGCCATGACATCATATTGGGGATTGCTTTTCAGAACGTTCCGTAAGGCATCGCGCGTGGCGCGTGTATTGTTGTGCGATTGTGTGATCAGAAGGATCTCTTCGCCCTTGAAACGTTCAAAGGTTCTCTGGAATTCTTCTTCCGTAATACCCGATGTGGATGCCCGGTTCTTCTTGTCGCGAAGCAGGGCAATGAATGTGTCTTTCTCTTCCCGCCAATTGGGCGAATCCCAGGTTTGCTGATATGGTTCCCCGTTCAGATACAGGGGATAATCGATATGCTCAAGCCCCAGTTCCTTAATACGGTCCGGCTCAAGCTGACATGTGTTATCAATAATGATCTTCATGGTTTTTCCCTCCTGTTAAATACATCCCTGTGCAAACAATATTAAATAAAAAAAGCTTCTAATGCTATTCTTTTTTATTCCTCAGGAAAACACGGTCCAGGCAGATCCGGTAAACAGGCATTATTATGCGGATCGCGCTGCTTTCCGTCCTGCGGATCCCCGTTCAAGAAGCATTCCGGTGTTATTCGATATTAAAAAGTTTGGTGCTCAGATATTTTTCGCCGCGGTCCGGGAAAATGATGACCATGCATCCGCGGTCAAGATCTTTTACGACCTCCAGTGCCGCCGCCATGGCCGCACCGCTGCTCATGCCGGCAAAGATCCCTTCTTCGCGAACGATCCGGCGGGTGACCGCAAAGGCTTTTTCACTGTCCACCATCACTTGGCGATCGATACGCTCGGGTTGGTAGATCTGGGGAACGATAGCCTCTTCCATGTTCTTCAGTCCCTGAATATAATGACCTTTTGTGGGGTGCGCACAAATGATCTGAATGGACGGTTTGTTTTCTTTAAGTGCCGTTCCAACTCCCATGATCGTGCCCGAGGTGCCGATACTGGATACAAAGTGCGTCAGCATACCGCCGGTCTGCTGCCAGATCTCTTCGGCAGTTACTTTATAATGCGCCAGTTTATTGTAATTATTCGAGAACTGATCGGGATTGAAATAGCGGTCGGGGTCATCCTCCACCATCTGTCGTACCCGGCGGATGGCACCGTCCGTGCCTTCGCCGGCCGCGGTCAGGATAATGTTCGCCCCAAATGCCTGAATGATCTTTCTGCGTTCCACGGAAACCGTTTCGCTCATGACGATCGTTACGGGATATCCCTTGACGGCTCCGATCATGGCCAGACCGATCCCGGTATTCCCGGATGTTGCCTCCAGAATGATCTGTCCTTCTTTCAGACAACCGTCCGATTCCGCCTGCTGGATCATGCGAAGCGCAATACGGTCTTTGATGCTTCCCGTCGGATTGAATCCTTCGAGCTTGGCATACATGTTCACACCGGGATTGGGGTTCATACGGTTGATGCGCACAAGGGGCGTTTGACCGATGGTCTGCAGTATATTGGTATAGATCATCCACGTTCCTCCAAAATGGGAGTAGAATATATCAAAATCAAAGACATTAACAAAAAGTTTAATGATCAAAGTCTGATTAAGGATAAATTTAAAATTGCGCTAAAAATTATGGTCGGATATGACTGCAATTGAGGGATCGGGCGGTCAGCACGAAAATGAACTTTTTCGGGAACGTAATGCTGGTAATGGTTATTTTTTTGATTTTTTCTCTTGGCTGTGTCCCGGGATCGTTTTCGGTATCCTGACGGTAAAACAACTGCCTTCTCCGGGCTTACTGCTCACCGTGATATCACCGCCATGTTTCCGGACAAATTCGTTACACAGGATCAATCCAAGTCCTGTCCCCTTTTCTCCGTCCGTACCGGTACGACTGGTGTTTTCATCCAGGCGGAACAGATTGGCACGGGTTTCTTCATCCATCCCCACTCCTTCATCATGGATACTGATCGCAAGCATGGTCTTATTCTCTTCCGCCTTTATCCGGATCAAACCTCCCGGATGAGAGTATTTTATGGCGTTGGAGATCAGGTTTTGCAGAACGGTATGTATCATGTTCTCGTCCGCATGGACCGTATGGGATGCGGTTTCAACCTCTATCCGGATCTCTTTATGTGTTGCCTGTGGATAAAGAAGATCAACTGCGTTTTGTATTGAGACCCTGATATCAATGGGTTTGGGAGAAAAATTGATCTTGCCGGTTTGCGCGCGTGACCAGTCAAGCAGGTTTTCCAGCAAATTAAAGGTTTGGATCGATACCTCCCGGATATGCCCGGAAAAATCACCGATCTTCTGGAAATCCTTTTCCCTGCTGTAACGCTCCATCAAAGTTGAGAAACCGATAATGGTGTTAAAGGGACTTTTCAGGTCATGGGCAATAATGGAAAAGAATTTGTCTTTTGTGGCATTCAGTTCTTGTAATTTCTCCCGGCTTTTTTCCAACTCTTTCCTGGCGCGTTGGTTTTCGAGAAGCAGTTTCATTATCAGGAGTGCAAAGATCACGACCAACAGCAGGATGATCAGCAAAAGGTTCCGTGTGATCTTCTGTCGGCGGAGCTCGAGTTCCTTGATCAGATTGTCCTGCTGAAGCGATTCTATGCGTTTCTGTTTGGTCTGCAATTCATACAGGGATTCCAACTGCGTCATACCGCGCGTTGCTTTGGATCCGTAAATAACATCCATCACCTCAATTTGCCGCAACTGATGATCATATGCTTTTTCAAAATCACCCATTTTGTAAAAAACCTTCGACAACTGCATGTTCAGATCAACGATGCGTGTTTTTTGATCATTGTTCAACGCATAATCCAGACCGATATACAGACTGTCGATCGCATCTGAATACTTTCCCTGGTCGGACAATATCTGACCGAACAAACTGTAGATGGCGGGAAGACCAAGTACGTCGTTGACCCTTTTTTTGATCCTCAGGGATTTCCCAAGCTGGACAATGGCTTCGTTACGATCTCCGCTGACATATTCGATACGTGCTTTGTGTTTTAACGCGTTGGATATGCCAAAGGCGTTTTTTAATTCCCGGTAGACTTCCAGTGCCTGCGTATTGTGTTGTCTTGCTTTTTCGAGCTCACCGAATTCAACATAGACCAAAGCCAGCTCGTCCAGACAAAGAGCAGCCCCGGTCCTGTTCGGGATATCCTGAGGCTGGGTCCGGTAAATTTCAAGTCCGCGCAGCAGGGCCTGCTCCGCTTCTTCATATAAACTTATGGTAATGTATAAACGGCCGATCGAAAAATTGACCCAGGCGATCCCTTCGGCATATCCGGCTTTTTCATATTGCTCTTTTGAATTGTAAATAAACTCCATGGATTGTTCATACGCCCCGTTCATCCTGAAAATATTGGATAGCTGCGAATAGATAATGGCCATGGTCATGTGATCCGAAGATCTCCGGGAGTAATGCAGGGCTTCGTTATAATACACGACCGTCTGCTCCTGATCGCCCGTCGTACTCAAATAACATGTACCGATCATGGAAAAGACTTTTCCAAGCTGCTCGGTATTGTCCTCTTCGATGTAAAGATCGCGTGAACGATACAAAAAATGCAGGGCCGAATCGGTTAATGCATTATAATGATAGGTCAGTCCGAGATAATACAAAGCCTGGGCTTCACGGTTGCGCTCTTTTAATTCCCTGGCTTCTTCGGCAGCAATCAAAGCATGTTTCCGGGAAACCTCAAAATCGGAACGGCGGTGGTCAAAAGCAAGTTTCAAATGCGCGTCAATGCGGGGAATGCCCCGGTAAGAAAGAACGGCTTGCTCCAGACTGTCTTTTCTTGACTGACCGAAAAGCAGTGATACACCTACCAAGATCAAAAGCAAACAGCATTCATATATCTTTGCGCTATTTTTCATTGTTTTTTATAACGTTTCTTCTTTTTCGTTTTCTATAAAAATTTTATCCAAAGTTAAGTATACGGCTTTTTTTTGAAATTAAAATATATTTTTTACATAAAAGTTTAGTTATAAAATGATTGCAGAAGACAACCCGTCGGAGGGAAAGGGGTTTCCCTGCTCTTATAAGCGGTTTTTGGGATCCCCGTTCGTTGCCGGGAATTTATTATCCAATGATTCTCAAAGCATGTTTGTGATTGATGATCTCAAGATATGTCCCGGCTTCGCAGACGGTTTCGCCGTCCGCATGGACCGCCAGTGTCCCGGAAAGCGTTTCGATCGTCAGATGTGCGGCTTTTCCGGTGATGGTATCTTCCCGCAGGGACTGTGTTCCTTTGGTATAAGCCAGCATGGCACCGAGTAATTGCCGGCGTTTACCCTGGCGGGTCATACAAACGTTGAAAGCTCCGTCATCCATTTCCGCATCGGGAGCCATAAAGAAAGATCCGCCCATTCTGCGTCCGTTCATGATGGAAACCAGTGCAGGTGAAAGTTCATGGAGTTGACCGTCCATACTGATCTTCAATACGGGTGCCGCAGGATACTTGATCAGTGTTTTCAAAGCACCGAGGGTATATGCGAGTCCGCCGTGCACATGGTTCATCCGTGCAGCTTCAAATCCCACGATCGCATCGAAGCCGATACCCACACCGTTGCCGAAATAACGGCCGTCGGGATAATTACCGCCTTTTACTTCGCCCACATCCATCAGTCTGGCTTCACCGTCCCTGATACGCAGCAGATCTTCTTCCAGTACGGATGAAACCCTGGCGCCGTATGCAAAGTCGTTGCCGCGACCGATAGCCAAAACGCCGAACAGCGGTTTTGGCATGTCCTTTTGTTTCGATGCCCGCATCAACCCGTTGATGACTTCGTTGCAGGTCCCGTCGCCCCCGGCGGCAATGATGATCGTATCGGGTATACTGCCGTACTGTTCCGCCAACGTGATGGCATGACCCGGACGTTCCGTCAGAACGATCTCATATTCCAACTCATATTGATCGAAAAACGCTTCGATCTCCGGCCGGTTTTTAACGGCATGTCCCTTTCCCGCAATGGGATTTAAGATAATAATATGACGTTTCATTCCACTCCGATGCTTTTTGATGATTTTTCTATCCTGCTTCGCCGGGCAATCCGGACCTTCCTCCCTGTCGGGACTCCTCATTTTTACAGGTCCGCTGCTCCTTTGTCTGCTTATGATATGACCGGTGAATATAGGAAGGAATTGAAAATATATGCAACGGATATTTTTCCTTATCTGAGAGGACCCCGGAATGCAGCATATTGCCTTACTTAAGCGTATCGCTTAATGCCGCACTCATCGAAGCGGGAAATGCAACGATCAGTATCCTTTTCATTGCAAGTATATTGTCGGTTCCCCAGGGGCAACGCTCAATGACCGTCAGCAGTATTCCCACGACCAGCAAAGAAAAAACATAAATGGACAGAACGCGTTTTATGTATTCAAGAACATGTTCACGAAACATATAACGATAGAAATTAAAATAGACGAACAGTCCGATAAAGAGCAAAGAAAGAAAGCTGAGGATAAGTACGTTCCTCAACGGTAATTCACTACCGAGCATCCAGGTTTCTTCCGTAAACGCGACAGGCACCGCCAGAATACTGGCACCCACGATAACCTGTAAAAGATCGCGCGGGCGGAATTCGACCATAAGGGGTTTAAGCGTATAACTCAGTATCTTTCCGGTGGCATCCGCAATGGGAATGACCCGGTGAAGATACCCTCCTATCCGCTTAACGCTGCCCTTTCCTTCCGGTGTTATGTCCTCTTTTTTCATCTTTACCTCCGGGATATGATGTCGGGAAATACTTTATTGAAGGTTGAATACCCTTTGCGAAAGTGATCTCTTCGATGTGTATAACGCGTCGCGTTCGCAGATTATCAGTACAGATCTTTTGCCTTTTCCCATGCCGTTACGATACCGCGGATCATGGCGGAACTGAATCCCGCATGTTCCATTTGGTTCAGACCGGAGATGGTCACACCCAAAGGGGTGGTTACTTTATCGATCTCATGTTCGGGATGGTTTCCGCCTAAAAGCAGCAGCATGGCGGCTCCCTTTGCGGTTTGGGTCGCCATTTTCTTTGCGTCTTCGGAATGCAGACCGATCTCTATTCCTCCCTGAATGGCAGCACGGATCGCCCGCATGAAGAATGCGATACCGCAGGAGCCCAATGCCGTGGAGGCGGTGATCAGATCCTCTCTTAAAATAATGGTCTCACCCAAATGTTCGAATATGCCGGCGGCCAGATCCAGATATTGTTTATCTTCATCCCGGCATGCCAGCGCTGTCATAGACTCTCCGATAGATATGGCGGTATTGGGCATGGCGCGTATAACCGGGACCGGAACATTGAGTTTTGCATGGATTTTTTCGATCGAAACGCCGGATACAATGGAGATGATCACATGTTTTCCGGGATTAACGCTGTCCCGTATTTGTTCAAGCAGACGGTCCATCTGTTGCGGCTCAACACTCAGGATCAATATATCGGCAAATGCTGCCGCTTCTTTATTGTCATCCGTAATGCCGCATCCCTCTTTTTTATATGCTTCGATCAGCGGTAGATTTGTATTGCTCAATATAATGTTTTCGGGTCTCATCCCGCCTTTACGTACCAATCCGCGGTAAATGGCCTGTCCGATATTTCCTGCGCCCAGGATGGCAATCTTCTTCATGTGACGATCCTTTGTTTAAAGGTAAAATTTACTTCATCTGTCCTGAAAATACAAGCGACAAGATCCGGTTCGTATTGATCGGCCTATTTTTTCGCGGACATCAGTGTAAATACCCTCGCGGAGAGTTCGCGGTGTTTTTCCAGGGCAATGGATTGCCGCAAGGGAATAAAACAGGCAATAACGTATTGTGTTTTACCGTTATCAACGATACCAACATCATTCGTCCAGTAGGAAAACCACCCGCTTTTATGGTAGAACATCGCATCCGGGGGCAAACCGGCAGCCAGTTTGCTTTTATCCTGCTGACGGGCCAGAAAAGACTTCATTTGCATGCTCACCCAGGGATCAACCAATTGATTGCTGTAGGCGCGATACATGAAATCGGCCGCGTGTAATGCGCAGGTTTCCGTACCGCGGATGGTATCATAACCCGGATCTTCATATCTGCGGTTCAGGAACTTCCGGGTCACCTCACTCCCCTGCCAGCTGTATGCGTACATCAGCGCATTGATATTTTCCCTTTGGGCAATATCGATAAGGCAGTTCGCGGAAGCATTATCACTGCGGGTGATCATCAGATCCAGCAAATGATTGACGGTCACGGTATCCCCGTCATGTAAAAGCGGACGCGGATCGGACGGAATATTCTTGGAACGGTCCACATCGTTTGGCGACCTGACGACATGGGGATCGAACAATCCGTACTCGCCCCGGGTGATCTGATGTAATACTTCTGCGGCAACATATATCTTATAGACGGAAGCCGGATAAATAAAATTATCCATATTCACGCCACCCAGGCGGGGTTTCTTTTTCGAAAGATCGATCACAGCCAGGGATATCTGTTCCACCCCATCCTCGCCCACATCGAAATCCCCGTCAAGTTCCAGATCCGCAACAATGGTCTGCAATTGCCGGGAAAGCTTATTATCGATCCGGTAATACCCGGGGATACCGATCTGCTGTGAAAAGCTTGTCGCTGTTAACAGTAAACACCCGATGATGCCCCTGATTGCCTTTATTGCATATTGATAATGGCGGTCCATGCGCTCCTCCGATCCTAAGACGATAAAGAATCTATGATCAATAATGGTAATTTAAAATGTTTTATTTTTGGATTTACCCCGGGGAGTCTTAGGATAAATCCTTGTTTGTTCCTTGCAAACGCTTATCCTCCGGCACCCGGGAGGGCGGCACATTGACTTTTATATTTGCAATCATTCCGAAAAATGATTTAGATTACGCAACATATTAAAAACAAGGAAACATACATGTCAGATACTCTTGTCAGAATCGCTGTTGATGCCATGGGCGGCGACCATGCCCCCCGGATCACCGTGGAAGGTGCCTGCAAAATGTCGCTTGAATCGACCGCACATTTGATACTTGTCGGGGACGAACCGCTTCTTCGTGCAGAACTTGAAAAACATCCCTATAAGAAGGAACATATCGAGATCCTCCATACGCCCGACATGATCACCGGACATGATTCACCGCTGCAGGCGGTCCGTGAAAAACCCAATGCATCCGTGCTTCTGGCGGCAAAATTATTAAGCGAGGGAAAGGCGGATGCGATGATCTCCGCCGGCAGCACCGGTGCGGTAGTCCTGTCCGCCGCCATTCATATCAAGCGCATTCCCGGAGTACGGCGTACGGCGATCGGGATCATGTATCCGACATTGAACGAGCAGAAAAGAAACCATATTTTCTCATTGATGCTTGATATCGGAGCAAATGTGGTCAATGCTCCCGATGATCTGGTCCATTTCGCTTACATGGGAATCAGTTACAAAAAGAAAATATGGGGTGTGGAAGATCCCACGGTTGCTCTCCTTAATATCGGCGCTGAAGAGCACAAGGGAAATGAAACGATGAAAACAGCCTATCAGCTTCTTGCTTCCCGGCAGGATATCAATTTTATCGGCAACATTGAGGGGAACGAACTGATGAGCGGTAAAGCTGATGTAGTCGTTTCGGAAGGCATGAGCGGGAATATTGCCATGAAGACCATGGAAGGCACTTCCGAAGCCGTGAAAAAGCTTGCCGAAATGGCTATGAAGGGAAAGCTTGTTTGGAAATTGGGCCTGCTTTGCCTGTCCGGCGGGATCAAGACCCTCAAAAAAGTCGGCAGCTACGAAGAGTACGGCGGCGCACCCATTTTTGGATATGACAAACCGGTCATCAAGGCGCACGGACGCTCGAACGCCTATGCTTTTAAGAACGGTATCAAGGTGGCCGTTCAGGCGGCGCAGGATGATATCATCGGCATTATGCGTGAATCGATCTCACAATTTGAATCGGAAAAAAAATGAAGGCAACGCGAAAGATCAACGCTGTACAGCGTTGATCTTTTACTTTTTTCCATATCGCTAATATCTCTCTAAAAATAGGAGAACAGGAACTGTGCTTCACAGGCGAGTTCATCACCGACAAAAGCACGTCCGGTCCCTCTGCCGAAATTCGTTTTGAGTTTGTCAATTTCGGCTTCCAGACGAAGTAAATCGCCCGGAACAACCTTCCGTTTGAATTTTGCGTTCTTAATACCGCCAAAATAAACTTTTTTACCTTTATTCTCCGGAACGGACAGCAGAGTGATGGCTCCCGTCTGGGCCAGTGCTTCAATGATAAGCACACCCGGCATCACAAATTCGTCCGGGAAATGCCCCGGGAAAAAGAATTCTTTTTCGGTGACGTCTTTTTCCCCAACGGCCGTTTTTCCGGGATCCAGCTTTATGATGCGGTCAACAAGCAAGAACGGTTCCCTGTGCGGAATGATGTCTTTGATCTGATCACCGGTCAGCATCTCAGGATTCCCACTTCTTTAATACCAATGTTGCGTTGTGTCCGCCGAACCCCAGACTGTTCTTTAGCGCATATCGAATCTCGCGTTTTTTGCTTTCATTGGGTGTATAATCCAGATCGCATTCGGGATCGGGTACGCGGTAATTGATGGTTGGAGGTACGATACTATCCGCCATAGCCTTAACGGTTATGATCGTTTCAATACCGCCGACAGCCCCCAGCGAATGGCCGTGCATAGATTTTGTCGCGCCAATGCTGATCTTATGTGCATGTTCACCGAAAGCCTGCTTGATCCCCTTTGTTTCAAGACGGTCATTGTAGTAGGTTGACGTGCCGTGCGGACTGATAAAATCGATCCACTCCGGCGATACATCCCCATCCGACATGGCACTCTTCATACATTTGGTGATCCCTTCGGCCTTCTCATCCGGCTGCGTAATATGAAAGGCGTCGCAATTGGAATGGTAACCGACAATTTCAGCATATATCTTCGCATTCCGTTTTCTGGCATGTTCCAGTTCTTCGATCAGCAGAATTCCCGCGCCTTCCGCCATAACAAATCCGGAACGCTCCAGGTCAAAGGGGATCGAAGCCCTGTCCCTGTCAAGGCATGGCGAGATGGCACGCATGACGGAAAAACCGCCGACACCCATTTCGTTGATGGGTGCTTCCGAACCGCCCGTCAGTATCAGGTCGAGATATCCGTCCCGAATGTAATGAAAAGCTTCGCCGATGGAATTCGTGGCGGACGAACATGCACTCACAATGGAGATCGAAGCCCCTTTTGCCTGATATTTGATCGCGATGTTCCCTCCGACCAGATTAATGATCGCGTTGGGAATGAAGAAAGGGTTCATCCGGTCCGCCCCGCGTTCAAATATTTTTTTTGTTTCATCGTACAGCGTTTGCGATCCCCCCATGCCGCTGCCAACGAAAACACCGAAACGGTCCCCATTGATCTCCGCTTCCGCAAGCTCGCCGTCCCGATAGGCTTCCTCCGCGGCAATAAGCGCGAAAATGGTTGTCCTGTCAAGACGTTTTGCCTCTTTCGGAGACATGTATTCCTCTACGTTGAAGTTCTTCACTTCGCCTGCCAGATAGGGTTTCTGTTTTGAAATATCAAAAAGTGTGATCGCATCAATTCCGTTCTTCCCGGCCTTGATCCCCTCCCATGTGGATGCCGTATCATGACCGATCGGATTGATGGTCCCCAGTCCCGTAACAACTACTCTGCGTTTCATGTATCCTCCTAATGCATTACCAGACCGCCGTCAACATGAACGACCTGTCCTGTGATATAATTTGATCCGTCGCTTGCAAGAAACAGTACCAGCGGTGCGACATCTTCTACCCGGCCGAAACGTCCGAGTGGGATCATTTCCAGTGATTTTTCCTTTATACTATCGGGAAGCGCTGCCGTCATACCGGTTTCGATAAATCCCGGAGCAACCGCATTACAGGTGATGTTTCTTCTGGCAAATTCCCGTGCGACGGACCTTGTCAGACCGAGAATACCCGCTTTTGATGCTGCGTAGTTCGCTTGTCCGGCATTCCCCGTAACTCCCGATATCGAACTAATGTTTATAATGCGTCCGTAACGCGCTTTGATCATATGGGGCGATACGGCTTTGATAAGATTCCAGGTCCCTTTGAGGTTGACTGCGATCACACTGTCGAAATCTTCCTCACGCATTCTCAGCATCAACTGGTCCCGGGTGATGCCGGCGTTGTTTATCAGAATATCGATCTTCCCATGGGTTTTGATCAAGGTGTCGACCAGCACCATAACTTCATCATAGACGGAAACATCGACTTTATGGATGTGGTATGCGTAACCTTTTCCGGTAAGCTTTTCACATAAGGCTTTTGCCTTTGTTGCCGAACTATTATAGGTGCCGGCAACGATCGCGCCCTGTTCGGCAAATTGTGTACCGATCGCCTCTCCAATTCCGGTGGCACAACCGGTAATCAGTACAACCTTATCTTTGAAGTCTTTCATGGGACCTCCGGTTCTATTAATTTATATTCGTTCAATATACAGAGACTTTTTAACAGACAGTATCTTTTTTATAAGATCTCCAGCTGCTCTTTATATGTTTCCAGCGGCAGGAACAGGGATTCAATGATCGTTTTGACCGGCCGCAGCTCATTCACCAGTCCGGCTATCTGACCCGCCATAAAAGAGCCGGTCTCAAGATCGCCGTTTATGACCGCACGGCGCAGAGAGCCGAGGGTCAGTTTCTCAAGTTCTTCCAGTGAAATATCCTGCTCGCACATGGCATTGTATTTTTTTGCCATCAGGTTCTTCAGTACTCTGACGGGGGCACCGGTCTTTCTGCCGGTCACCATGGTATCGATATCCCTTGCTTTAAGGACCATTTCCTTATAATTGACATGCACGGGACATTCTTCGGATGCCAGGAGTACCGTGCCAACCTGAACGCCCTTTGCGCCCAATGCAAAAACGGCCAGAACACCCCGGTGATCCGCGATACCGCCTGCTGCGATGACCGGTATGTTAACACGGTCAACCACTTGCGGAACCAGTGCCATGGTGGTCAGTTCCCCGATATGCCCGCCTGCTTCCTGCCCCTCGGCAATAATGGCATCCGCACCGGCACGTTCCATACGGATGGCATGTGCACAGGAGGCAATGACGGGAATAACTATGACCCCGGCGACTTTCCATCCGGGGATAAACTGCGCCGGACTCCCGGCACCGGTGGTCACGACCGGCACTTTTTCTTCCATGATCACACGGGCGATATCTTCCGAATGCGGACTGAGCAACATGATGTTCACTCCGAAAGGCCGGGTGGTCAGTTTTCTGCAGAGCCTGATCTCTTTGCGTACCGTTTCCGCATCGTTCGCACCGGCCGCGATCACCCCGAGTCCGCCGGCTTCCGATACCGTGGCGGCAAAACGATGGTCTGCAATGTTAGCCATTCCCCCTTGTATCAGCGGGTATTTCGTTCCGATCAATTCGTTGATGTTCTTCATTTTATCCTCATTAAAAACTTAATGCACATGCCCCGGATGTCAGACCCGCGCCAAAGCCGACCAATAAGACCTTTTCATCGGATGCCGGGGTTTCCTCCTCCAGCATTTCATCGAGTGCGATCGGAATGCTGGCCGCAGATGTATTCCCGTATTTCTGGATATTGATATAAAACGCATCCAGAGGTATGTCCAGTGCTTTGGATGCGCTCTGAATGATACGGATATTCGCCTGATGCGGGATGATCTTCCGAATACTGGACCTGGAAATATCTCCGTAGCTCATTACCTCACGTATGCTCGCCGCCATTGCTTTGGAAGCAAACTGATATACCTTTTGTCCATCCATGCTGATATGGTCTTCCGCACAAAGGATCAGTTCGGTGTCACCTTTGGACGAAACATGGAAAATAACCTCTTTTGTTTCATCTTTCTCAAGGATCACGGCACCCGCACCGTCCCCAAAAAGAATGCAGGTGTTCCGGTCCCGGTAATCCGTGACTTTACTGATCACCTCCGCCCCGATGACCAGGGCACTGCGATAGGTATCGTTGCTTAACATGCGCTCCGCGATGTTCAGCGCATAGATGAACCCCGTACAGGCGGCATTGATATCAAAGGCCAGAATACCGGGTTTGTCCAATCCGAGTTTTGCCTGTACGCGCGAAGCAACCCCGGGTATTTTCATTTCGGGTGTAAAGGTCGCTACAATGATCAGATCGATCTTTTCTTTATCGTAACCGATCCTGTCAATTGCCCGCTGTGCCGCGATCACCGCCAGGTCCGATGTGGTCTTTCCGTTCGCTATATGTCGCTCCCGTATACCCGTACGCTCAGTTATCCATGCATCCGACGTATCGACCATCTGTTCAAGGTCCTTGTTTGAAAGTATCATTTCGGGCGTATAATGCCCGGTCGATACGATCCTGAAAAATCCTCTGTTCATGCTCATCTCCCGTTCCTCCTGTGTTTTTCGATCCACCTCTTTTTAATACCATGCCATCATGTCTCCCAATACGGATGCAAACTCTTTCTTACGAAAAAGTACCCCAAGCATCCGTATTGCTGACTTGTTTTTTTCATTGTTCTTTCTCTGATTAAAAAAGAATAACGTACCTGCGTCTTAAGATGAACGGCAAGGGCTGTGCTGTTTTACGCTGATCCCTTCACGGCGACACGCAATTTGTACCCCAAATAACAACACATATCCCCGTTAAAACGAGAAGAGCCGTTTATCCTGACGTAAAGGTTCTATTGATGATCTTCGATATATTTCAGAAGGGCGCCTACCTTCTTCAGATTATTGATCTCGGTTTCGGGAACCGTAATATTGAATTCATTTTCAATACTCATAATAAGCTGAATGGCATCCAGAGAATCTGCTCCGAGATCCTCCTGAAGGTCCGCATCCAAAGTGATCTTTTCTTTTGCTACACTCAGTTCGTTTGCGATGAGTTCGAATAACTGTTCTTTCATTTTAATTCCTCCGTGTGTTAAGATCTTTCATGTTTTAGTGAAAAACATCAAACATCTCAACGGTAGTCTAATACAATTTCAAACAATTTGTCAATCTTTTTTTTCGTCGCCTTGGTTCCGTTGAGCTCACCCGGTCCGGTTTATATCTATGTTAGAAATCCCTATGGCTCAATATCCAGGATCAATACGGCGATCGCTGTGGTCCGGGTATGACTCAGAGAAATGGAAGTGTGTCCGATCCGGATCTTTTTTTTCACTGTCTCGGAAAAATGCAAGATCGGTTTTCCCGTGACGTCATTTTCTATCCAGCTGTCCCGCCAGCCGAGATCATCCACATGTGCAAGCAGTATCTTCCGGACCGCTTCTTTTGCCGCAAAGCGAACGGCAAGATGCTGTGAAGGGTGTGCGGCGTTCTGCACATACGCAATTTCATTGGGATGAAAATATTTTTTTAAAAATACTTCGTTATGCACCATGCTGTCAAAACGCGCGATATCTACAATGTCTGTACCGATCTCAAGCATAGAATAAAGGGGTTAGGGTTTAGGGTTTAGGGTTTGGAGGGCGTGTTCCAGTGAGGCCATATCCGAAATGTTCAAAATGTTCAGGGATCTGTCAATGCGTTTCAACAGTCCGCTCAGCACCTTCCCCGGGCCGATCTCGATAAAAGTATCCACACCCGCCTCCATCAGACGGCGGATCGAGCGTTCCCATTGAACGCTTGCTTGCATTTGGCGGACCAGAGAGACTTTCGCCGCGTCACCGTTATTGATGATCTCCGCTTCGGCGTTGTTCACAAGCGGATATTTCAGATCATTAAAGGGTATGTCCCTTAACCAGCTTTCAAGGTTCGTTGCGGCTCTTTCCATCAAAGGAGAATGGAATGGCGCACTCACCGCAAGCGGAACGATCATCGCACCTTCTTTTTGCGACAACTGCATTACAACATGTACCGCTTCGGCATGTCCTGAAATCACATATTGCCGGGGACAATTGATATTGGCAATAACAACAAGATGGTTCTCGTGATTGACCTCATTACAGAATGCCTGCAATTTTTCCTGCTCCAGGCCGATAACAGCCGTCATTTCCCCGGTTCCTAGCGGTACCGCTTCCTGCATGAATCTCCCGCGCTGCCGTACCGTTCTGACAGCATCTTCAAATGAAATCGCATCAGCACATACCAGTGCAGTGTATTCTCCCAGACTGTGACCCGCAACAAAATCCGGTTTTAATGAGAGACGGTCCTCAATAACCCGTAACAAGGCTATACTGTTTGTAAGGATCGCGGGTTGTGTATTTTCGGTAAGTTTAAGCTCTTCTTCCGGTCCTTCAAAACACAGCGTACTGAGCGAAAAACCCAGTGCCGTGTCGGCTGTTTGAAAAACGGTTCTTGCTGCCGGACAGGCAGCATATACGTCTTTTCCCATCCCGACAAATTGGGATCCCTGGCCGGGAAAAACAAATGCAATTTTGTTTTGGTCAAGCATACTTCAGTTCCCTGTTCTTTTATATTTAACGTCTCCTGTGTATTCAATGGAAAATCATTTCCCCAAACATTTCCATTGCCTGTGCAGTGATAACTTACTACGCTCGGTATGAAATTTGCAATATTTTTTCTTCTGCAAAATGTACGCGATCCGGACTGAAGGTCATTTCCCATATCCGGATCACAACATTATGATCATGTCTCTTTTATCTTGTCGAGGACTTCATCCGCCAGGTCGGGATACAATTTCTTAATACATGTGGGGCAGATCCCATGAGATACCCTTTCCCCGATGAGTGCGGACAGATCTGCGGGCAGATCGATCCAGTCCGTATCTTTTTCTTTTACCTTATTACACAGGCTGCAGACGGTTATAAATGAAACTTTTCCCTCCGCAAAGGTAGCGGACCGGTAGATAACGGACAGCAAGGCATCGATATCCGTGCCGCGCTGTGATTCGCGACCGAGATCGATCACGATTCCCCTGATCTTCAATGGCCGGTCCTGATCGTTTTTTTCGATAATGATCCCCCGGTCCATGAACCAGACGTAGTCACCGGCATGTGTTTTTATACGATAATCGATTTGATACAGATTCGTTATACCGCTCAGGACCCGGCGCATGGCATCCATGGTCTTTTCATGATCTTCGGGATGAACAAGTTTGGTAAAGCCCTGATAACCCTGTTCTTTGAAATCTGCGGGATCATATCCCAGCATGCTTGCTTTCAGGTCATTGAAACGCACCGTGTTTGTTGCGATATCCCATTCCCACCATGCAAAATCGGATCTCTGCAGAATGTCATCCCAGGCCTTTTTATAATCGTTCATGGGATCCCTCTATTTAATTGTTAACATCCTATATCTCTTTTCAGACGATCCGGTAAGATTTAATGTCCGTTTTAGGATCAAATTGCTATGTCTTTGATAAAAACAGCCAGCAGGATCAGGATAAGGGACAAGCCCAATGAGATGAACCACAGATAGTACAGAGAACCGATCCTGCCGGTTTTGATCTTGCTGACTTTCCTGTATTGTTTCAAATAGCCAGTTATTTTCAAACCAAAAATAAAAATATTCGGGATTTTCTCATTATATTTTCGCAAATATTCATGGATCATGAACATGGGTGTGATATATATCAATACGGCCAGAATAAGGATTTGAAGCATCGAAATATTCATTTCAGCACACTAAATAATGTTTCTCTAAATTATACGGATATTTTTCCCTGTAATAAAACCTTATTTTTTGACATACCAAACTAACAATTGAACGATCATTAAAAGATCAGGGACGAAAAAGATCCAGCGCCGTTTCGAGTATATTGTCGATGCCCAGTGCTTCATCTGCGGGATCAAGGTCCAGACGGATGTCAACCGGGACACCATGCTCGGTATGTTCGCCTTGCATATTTATCGTCTGCGTGGCTGAAAAGCGATATATCCAACCATTGGGCAGCTCCCCGAACGCGGGTGTGCCGCCACCGCCTCCGGAGTTATCACCTGCCAGTGTCACATTGGGCAGGGATTTCATCATCAGTGCGAACAGATTTGATGCACTGTAGGAATTCCGGTTACATAGGAGCACGACTTCCCCGCTGAAGCGTTTGCCGGAACGCGGATGAACCGACAATGTGTTCCACGGTGAAAAATCGTCGGGTCCGGGTCCGGTCTTCACTCGGTTTTTTCCGTAAGTCCAGCTACTGTCCGAAAAACAGGACGCCAGGGCATAGGCATTTCCGGAAGAGCCTCCGCCGTTGTTGCGAATATCAATGATCACTCCTTTCAGGCCTTCCGCGCGTTCCATCAATGCATCCAGATGCGCAGTGCTGATACGGTTGGCAAATGAAGCGTAATACACATATAAGACGGAGTCGATGATCTGGTTATGCAAGGGACCCGTAATGCGATAGTCATTTCCAAGATAATTTCTGTAAATGATGGTCTCATTGAAGTTCTGCGGATGATCCAGATACCAACTCCAGTTGCGGCTCCGGTCAAAGGGACTTGTGATATTGACATGTCCATCCTTTAATTCATAGAGCATGGCGGCAAGCAGATCGAACAATTCCCGGTCGCTCATGTCTTCGCGGACCTGCGGGCGATAGGCGGTATAGATCGAATCCCAATCCAGGGATTTGTACTCAAAATAACTGTATTTATTGTTCAATTCATGCCAAAGGAACTCAAAATTACCGACCGGGTCACTCTGCGGATCCGGGGCAAGCAGAAATCGCTCGCATGATACCGTAAGCAATACCATCGTCAGAAAGATGGGGATATTAATTTTCAGCTTTTTCATAATTTTGTTATCACGGTTAAATACCATTTCCCGGTACTCTGAACAAAGGGTTCCGGTCTGTTTATACGCAGATATTCATACTGATAATTGAGTGAAATCCCATTGCCTGATCTGAAGAAATATGTGATCTTCGGACTCAGCCCGGCATGCCATGCCTGATGCGGTAAAAACGCTCCGATCGAATACAGAAAACCCATAAATCCTGAGTTTTCGGGATCCAGATATCCTTCGGGATTGTTTGAGACATACGAGGGGCGCAGGTAAAAACCCAGCAACTGGATATCAAGCAGCATATCAAAAGCCATTTCCCGGCCGAAAAGATCAAAGCGGTACCGGTAGGCGGCGGCGGGACCGAAGGTGGTCAGATAATTGGACCGTTCTCTGAAATTACCGTAGTTTTCATTCACATAATAATTAAAATAGTTATTGTTTGACCAACCCGCAACGATCCGGTTCTGCCGGTCGCCTTCACTATGATATAAATTATAGTTCTTAAATGCAAAACCGCTAAGCTCACAGGTATTCCCGAAGGGATTGCCGGTTCCGGCTAAATCAAATGAAAGCATGAACAATTCAGTCCGTTTCTGCAGGACATGTTCAAAGGATACACCGCCCGAAAGACCGAGTCCCGTATACATCAACGGGGACATGCTCTTATCTCTGAATGCAGTGCTGTTCATGCCGACATGTGTTTGCAAAACATTGGCGGGCCGGCCATATGTCTTCTGACCGCTTAAAAGGACAAGGAATAAAACGATGTAGACAAGGCTTTTAACATTTCGCATCATATTAAAAGATAAAACCCCGTGCCGGCTTTTACAATATTTTTTGATCCGAACGCGATCATTTACGTCCTTATGGGATAATTAAAACGCCGGATCTTTTGTGAAGGTCATTGTCCTGTGATCTTTTTGAACTCCGGGAAAGGTAAGTAAACGGTTGTGCATGACAACATATATTCCCGGATCCAATACCCGTGCGGCAAACAGGGCTTCGGTAATGTTCTGGGCGGCATCGCTGTCGCGGAATTCATAAGGACGCATGGCACCCGTAAAAATGATCGGACAGGATGGTCGGGGGATCTCTCTATATAAAAGTTCTCCGGTGAGGGCCAGCGTGTCGGTGCCGTGAACAATAATTATCGCATCGGAATTGTTCATGGTTTCACGGGTGATTTGCAAAACGATACGTCGATCCTCGTCGGTCATATCCAGGGAATCCTTGAAGATCACATTGCGCTGATCCACCGAGAGATCGGGCAAACGCAGGGTACTTAAAATATGCGAAAGTATGGAATGCTGATTGGCCAGGATTCCCGTCCGTTCGTCATAGGTCTTTTCGATCGTTCCGCCGGTCGTAATAAAAGTAATATGTTCCATGGTTCGTCCTCAAAAATATGTATGTGCAGTTTACACATATTATTTTGTTTTAATCAAGTATAATCAGTGTTTTACTTCACTTTTAAGTTTTATTGTCAATGTGTGGGTTTCTCCAAAACATAATTTACAATATTTGCTGTTCATTGATGATTTCAACGCAGATCAGTTCTCCGGTCAAAGACTTGTAAGGGCGGTTGTTCATCGTTTTCCCTTATTGCGGAGATACGCGCTGCTCCGGGTCTGCATTTTTATGTCTTTTTATTGCATGCGGTATTCTAAATCAATTTACTTTTCAGGATAAACTATATTATATTAAGCTTAATTGATAAAAATGATCATGTGTTCGCAGAGATCCCACGCCGGACACAGAAATGACAATTCGATCAGATCCGTACCGTTTAAGGAGCGAAAATGAATCCACTTGCTGTTGAACTGAATGAACGTCTCGCTTTGCTGGCGCCGTCCGTTTACCGAATGTTATCACAAAAAGGCAGAGAGAGCTATTTCCCGAAAACCGGGATCCTGGCTCAAAGCATGCAGGCAAAGGGGACCGCGATCAATGCGACTATCGGTATAGCGCTGGAAGATGACGGTTCGCCGCTTCATTTTCGTTCAATGGAACGGCATATCACGCTGGATCCGGGCCGGGTATTCCCTTACGCGGGTTGTCTCGGTCTGCCCGATCTTCGGAAAAAATGGAAAGACATGCAATTGCTGAAAAACCCGGCTTTAGAGGGAAAGACCACTTCTCTGCCGGTAGTAACCTGTGCCCTGAGCCATGGATTAAGCATTGCCGGCATGCTTTTTCTGGACCCCGGTGATACGGTGATCATTGCCGATATGTACTGGGGCAACTATAATATGCTTTTCAAAGAGCGCTTTGATGTGCGATTTGATATCTATCCTTTTTATGATGGTTCCGGTATGAACCTTCGGGGACTGGAAGAACGTCTTATGACCGACCCGGTCGGGAAAAAAGTGGTGGTCCTGAATTTCCCCAATAATCCCACTGGTTATACCCCAACCAAAAGCGAAATGCAAAGCATGGTCCGGATCATTCATGCCGGTGCCGAGCATGGTAATGATATTGTGGTTATTTGCGACGATGCCTATTTCGGACTGGTATATGAGGATGATGTTGAAACCCAGTCACCCTTTGCTTTCCTCGCCGATCTTCATGAACGGGTCCTGGCAGTCAAGCTTGACGGTGCGACCAAAGAAGATTATGTCTGGGGTTTCCGAACCGGCTTCATAACCTTTGCCGTAAAAGGTATGGATATGGAAGTCTGCGAGATAATGGAGAGCAAAGTAGCCGGCGGTATCCGGAGTTCCGTTTCTTCCTCCCCGCATATTTCACAATCTTTACTACTTGAAGCCTATCGGGATCCAAAGTATCATGAAGAAAAAAAGGAAAAGTATGCGTTGCTGAATTCGCGCTACGAAACGGTCAGGTCAGTCCTCGCAAAACACGGCAAACGATACGCAAAATATTTCACACCCCTCCCCCACAATTCAGGTTATTTTATGTGTGTTTCTCTTGCGGAAGGACTGAACGGGGATCTTATCCGCAGAAATCTGATCGGACAATATGATACCGGAGTGATCTTTATCCAGGGCGTGATCCGTCTGGCCTTTTCGGCTGTAGCGAACGATAAGATCGAAACACTTTTTGAGAACCTTTATGCGGTCTGTAAAGACTGCTGCAATTCATAAACGGGACATCCATGGCAAGTATCGGACAATTTCGTGAGCAAAAGGAGTTCAGTCGAATAACATCAACGATCCGCACCAGCGTTCAAACGGCATTTTATGCCAATAACGTGAAAAAAGTGCCGACGGTGGCGGAAGCATACGACATGGCCTTACATTCACCCGGAACCATTGAACTGACGGGAATGCCGATCTATAAAGCCAAGGAACAGGGACTGCCGAAGAATGCCAATGTACTGCTGTTCAATGACGGCGCGGTTGTCGGACGCTGCGCCGCTGCCAGACGTATCCTCGGTGAAACGGATACGGACATCAGGGAATATTCCGCAAAAGTGCGGGAAGCCATCTATGCCAGCCGTTTTCGCACCCTGTTCCATGCAGAGAGTGTGATCGGTCTTGACGAGGACTTCATGGTCAAAGCCCACCTGCTCATTCCCGAGGGTCATGAGAACATACTTTTATCATGGATGTTGAATTTTGAGTATCTGAACGAAGAATTCCGGATACGCTATCAAGGGTCCCGCGAATTGCCTGAAGGAGATATTTACGTTTTCTCCGATCCGGATTGGCAGCATAAGGACCATCCATTGGGTCTTACCTTCTTCGATCCGGAATACAATTGCGCGGTGCTGCTTGGAATGCGTTACTTTGGGGAACACAAAAAAGGAACGCTGACTCTGGGTTGGAGTATTGCGGCACGGAACGGTTATGCCGCCTGCCACGGAGGACTAAAACGATACAACCTTGAAAAGGACAAGAAATTCACGGTTGCCGTTTTTGGTTTATCGGGTTCGGGAAAATCAACGATCACGCACGCAAAGCACGATAATAAATTCGATGTGACAGTATTGCATGATGATGCCTTTATCATCAATATCGAAAAGAAATATTCCATTGCGCTGGAACCGACCTATTTCGATAAGACGCAGGATTATCCGATGAATTGTGAGGATAACAAATACATTCTGACCCTGCAGAACAACGGGGCGGTCACCTATGCCGACGGAAAAGTATATCCGGTTACCGAGGACCTGCGGAACGGCAACGGACGGGCCATCAAATCGCGTTATTGGTCACCTAACCGGGTGGACCGTATTGATGATCCCATCAACGCCATCTTCTGGCTGATGAAAGATCCGACCATGCCTCCGGTCATTAAATTGCGCGATGCTGCGCTGGGTTCTGCCATGGGTGCCACCCTGGCGACAAAACGGACCAGCGCGGAACGTCTGGCACCCGGGATCGATCCGGAGGCATTGGTGGTGGAACCTTATGCCAATCCTTTTCGCACCTATCCTCTCAGGCTGGATTATCTGCGTTTTAAAAAATTGCTCGCTGACGGGGTGGATTGCTATGTTCTTAACACCGGATCATTTATGGGCAAAAAAGTTCAGCCGAAACATACCCTGGATATCATTGAATCGATAATTACAGGTACCGCAATATTCAAACCCTGGTCACCCTTTGAACAGATCGAGATCATGGATGTCGATGGCTTCGACCCCTCCCTTGACGATCCGGATTACCGGGAAGAATTCATCGCCCGCTTCAGAGACCGCATTAACTTTATCTCGTCACGGGCAACGATCAAGGGCGGGGTGGATATGCTGCCGGAAGATGCCCTGGAATCACTAAGCAGGGTGTTATCCAAACTCATCTGATATCCTTTCATTCTATTTTGATACAACGTATTCAGATATATAAAAAAGCCTTTTTCTTTAAATGAAAAAGGCTTTTATAATTTGTTCTGTTAAGATGGTCTATTCTACTGCTTTGACCTTTTTCCCGAATTCGGGATCGATTTTCATGAATTTAATAAGAATAAATCCGGGTATCGTGGCGATCATGACCCAGATGAAGAAATGTTCGTAACCGATAATTTCCTGCAGCCATCCGCTCATCATTCCGGGTAACATCATACCCAAGGCCATGAAGGCAGTACAGATTGCGTAGTGTGAGGTTTTATACTGTCCTTTGGAAATATAGATCATAAACATCATATAAGCCGTGAATCCGAATCCATAACCAAAGGTCTCGAACGCCACACAGGGAATAATGATACCAAGACTGGAGGGTTGTGCATAGGAAAGGAAAATATAAACGGCATTGGGAACGTTGATCATGATGGCAAACCACCAGATCCATTTTTTCAATCCGTGTTTTGCAACCGCTATACCACCGAGTATGCCGCCGATCGTGAGGAATAAGACACCGATGGTCCCGTAAGTAAGACCATACTGGCCGGCTGTCAGTCCCAGTCCGCCGGCTTCACGCGTATCCAGCATGAACGGTGCGGAAAGTTTGACAAGCTGTGATTCTCCCAAACGGAAAAGAAGCATAAAAGCGATGGCAAGACCGATATGTTTCTTCGTAAAGAAGGACCCGAAGGTGGCAAAGAAGTCTTTAAGTGCCTGCAGAGCGGAACGTTCCACACGGTCCACTTCTACTTTCGGCAGTGTAAAACGGTGCGCAAGCCAGAAAATAAAGAACATCGCGCCGAGGCAGAAGAAAAGGACCGTCCAGGCCATGACCACATTCCCGGATTTTGCATCGAAGTAAGCGGCGGAAGAGGTGGTCAATTTATTGTCCAGCTGGATCGCTGCAAGGACCGGCTTATTCCAGTTCTCGGAGGTAAATTCGAAGCGCATTCCCTCCACCAGTTGGATACTTTTATCTCCCCTGTCCTGTCCGAAGGTTACGATCACGATCTTATCTTCCTGGGGGGCCTTGGACAGGTGGAACGAAACGATTCCGATATTTCCGGCATACTCTTCGATCGGTATTTCGGGCACCCCGAAGTTCATGCGCAGCCAGTTCTCGAATTTTTTCGGACGCGGCTCCACATCCCTTCGCGTTTTTTGACGGCGACCCGCTTCTTTTGCTATCTGCGGGGCATCGGGATCCGGTTGTCCCTGGGCGAGGTTCCATGCGCGCACGGCCTTTATGACCGAATCAGCATAGGCGGGACTGACTTGTTTGATGGGTATCTCAAGAACATCCGGGGCATAAACGAGATACATGTCACCCGCCTGTTCTTTAAAATCCGTTCCTTCAAGGATAAAAGTTTGGGTTCCGGTATTCTCCGGTACGGCTTTTACTTCGATCTCTATCGTATCCATGCCGGAAGCATTGATCAATATACTGACCAGGATCACGAAAACCCCTTGTCCCATAAGCATGGCAACGCGGTAAAACGCCGAACGAATTCCGTTAAAGAAGGCCTGATCCCCTTCTTCCAGTCCGATCATATAAAATCCGTCCGCCGCAATATCGTGTGTTGCCGATGTAAAGGCCATCAGCCAGAGAAAAGCAATACTGATGCGGAAAAAATCGGTTGTCGGGATCGTCAGTGCAATACATGCAAAAAGAATCCCCAAAACAAACTGCATGACCAGGATCCACCAGCGTTTTGTCTTTAAATTATCGACAATGGGACTCCACAAGGGTTTCAGTACCCAGGGGAGATAAAGCAAGCTGGTATACAAGGCAATATCCGTATTGGAAATACCGAGCATCTTATACATAACGACCGATACGACCATCACGACCGTATACGGAATACCTTCAATAAAGTAGAGGGAAGGAACCCAACTCCAAGGTTTACCCTTCATCTGCCGAGGTTCTTTTTTGCTCATGCGTAACCCTTCCTTGCTTATTTATAGATCTGTTTGTAAACACTTCCCGGGTAATAGTGTGCCAGGATCTCTTCTGTGGAATATCCTTTCAGTGACATACCGAGCGCTCCGATCTGGCACATACCGGAACCGTGGCCCCACCCTGCGCCTTTGTAAATAAAACGTCTCGGGATCTCGCCCGAACCGATCTTTTCTATCACGACTGCGGACGAGAACAGAAACTTCGGATGAAGTACAAGACGAGCGTTGTAATCCTTCAGAACAAGTGTTTCCTGTCGTTTATCCTCAAAATCAAGATAGACGATCCCCAGTTCTAGCAAACGGCCGCTGCCGCCGCGTTTACGGGTCTGAAGATCCAGCACGGTCTTTACGGGTAAATTCAGTTTATCACGTAAATTTGCGGCGAGCTCTTCGTTGCTGATCTCTACGGTCCAGCGAAAATACTCGCCTTCATCATCACAGGCACCGATATATTTTTTCAATTCTTTTTCGGGAACGGTAAAGGAACTGCAGAAAGCTTCTTTGGGCGTGGACTGGATCCATTCTCTTGCATTTTCTTCCACGGTCAGGTTCGGAACCGTGTTGCCTTTCGGCATGTCCGGCAGATTTTGCATATAGGGCAATGCGTCACCTTCCCACAGATTTTCGAAACGCTCCATCTTGCCGCCACAGGATTTGGAATAACGCGCATCGCAGATCTTGTTGTCAAACATGATGACTTTCCCGCGTGTGACCATGGCGCCTTTTTTGCTGTTTTCGGTAACGTTGTTCAATCCCTGATAACGCTGACAACAGTCATCATTGCAAACATCAAATCCAAGGGTCACATGTTTTTGTTCAACATTCGCCAGCATCCAGGAACGCGCGACCACGGTCTGTGCTTCGATCAGTGCCGGCGGACATGCGGCACCCATCTCGGATGTTGCCACGCAGGTCAGATATTGCTCAAGCGGCAGTTCGTTTACAACCAGCAGATTCTTGCGTGTTACGCTTATCTCAACGATACCGGGTAATTTAACGCTGATATATTTACGCCAGTGGAATTCGCGCCCGGAAATAACGGGATCAAGTGTGATATGGGATTTGTCGGATCTTGGCCGGAACACGATTTTATGAACATCTTTGTATTCTTTCCCGTTTATGCTGAAGTTGATGGCGTTTTCTTCAATCTTGAATAAAATACCCGCAACTTCACAGGTTGAAAAGGTGAGTGCATCTACCGCCATTTCATAATCGCACATATTTGAAAGAAAAGTACTGATCTTTTTTTGTCCGTCATGCGGAAGCACAATACCGACCCTGATGCTTGGCTCCGATGAAGGAATGATACCGGGATTTAACATTGTAGGCCTCTCTCCTTTATTAAAAAATTAACAAACGCTGCATAAGATGTGTAAATTAGTATAATAAATGTCCCTTTTCAAAGTGAAAATGGAATAAATTGCAATGAATCGACCGAATAAAGTACACGCGTACTTCCTTTCCCGGCGTTTGGCGGTGAACAGCTGCTTCCTGCCATAAAAACTGCTTTGACGTAGGAATTTGTTTTTCATATATTCGGGTATGATAGAAGCAGTTATATTTGATCTTGACAATACACTGGTCGATTTTTCCCTTCTGAAGAAGCAGGCCGTCATGGGTGGTGTTAAAGCCATGCTTGAAGCCGGCTTACGCGCAGATGCGGATACCGTGTACCGGCGGATCTTTGAGATCTATGAGGAAAAAGGTTGGGAATATCAGACCGTTTTCGATGACGTGATCATGGAATTCCACGGTTGTTCCAGTCATAAATTCCTGGCTGCCGCGATAATTGGGTATAAAAAAAGCCGCGAAGCCGCACTGAATCCTTATCCGGGCGTGTATGCGACCCTGATCGCCTTAATGAAAAAGGGACTGAAGCTGGCCGTAGTTTCCGACGCACCGGGACGTGAAGCCTGGTTGCGCTTATATCAGTTGAACTTCCACCATCTTTTCGACGTAGTCGTCACCCACAGTGACAGCGGTGAATTCAAACCCTCGCCCAAACCATTCAAATTGGCACTGGACCATTTGGGCTCCCGGCCCGAGGCATGCGTCATGGTTGGCGACTGGGCCGAACGGGATATGATCGGTGCAAAAAATCTCGGAATGGTGACGGTCTTTGCGCGTTACGGAGATATTTTTAACACCCGTGATCACGGTGCGGACTATGAGATCGCACGTGTAGATGAAATACTGGATATTGTTGCTCAACTGAACGGAGATCCGGTATGATACGTATCGTAAGCGCCGAAGCGGCACGCAGGATCGACCGGGACGCTATGGATGTCCAAAAGGTCAGCGGCATCGCCCTGATGGAAGCTGCCGGCAAGGCGGTGGCGGATACCGCTTTGAAGATATGCCGGGAGAATAATATCTCACATGTACAAATATTTTCAGGTACCGGCAATAACGGCGGTGACGGTTTTGTTGCCGCAATGGAACTTAAACAAAACGGAATCCCTTTCGTGGATGTTTTTATATTCTGTGAAGAGAATGCCCTTGGCGGCGATGCCCGCGTCCATTTTGAACGTATGCGTGAGGCCGGCATTCTGCCCGCGGTTATCCGCAAGACTGATAATCTTAAATATTTGCTCAAAACTCATACATGCTGGATCGATGCCCTGTTCGGCACGGGATTGAACCGACCCGTTGAAGGGCTGTTCCGGGAAGTTTTGCAAATGCTGTGCGACACCCGGAGCGATCAGCCGGTGATCGCTGTGGATATTCCGTCCGGACTCCACGGTACCAGCGGTTACCCGCTTGGACCTATACTGAAAGCGAATGTTACCGTCTGCATGGGTTTTTATAAAACAGGGAATTTTCTGTTCGAGGGTAAGGCTTACTGTGGACATTTACTGCCGGTTGACCTGCATTATCCGGAGGCCTCATTTGCTTATGCGGTCCCCCAGGTCAGTCTGTGTGATCATGATATCATAAAAACACGTTTAAAGCCGATACAGATAACAGCGCATAAATATTCCAGGGGACAGGTGCTTTGCCTTGGCGGTTCGGCCGCCATGCCGGGTGCGGTGACGCTGGCGGCACAGGCAGCGCTAAAAAGCGGCGCCGGCATCTTACGCGCGCTGGTCCCGGGCAGTGTCAAACCCATCCTGCTGCAACATCTGATCGAAGCGATCGTAGATGAGGGACAGGACCGACAGATATTGATCGAATCCGACCTGCCGCGTATTTACGCACTGTGTGAAAAAAGTCAGGCCGTATTACTTGGGCCGGGACTCGGCCGATCTCCCGCAAGCGGCAGGCTGACGCGTACGCTGGTCCGGGAACTCTCGCTTCCGCTGGTCCTGGATGCGGACGCTTTGTTCGCCTTGCATCCGGACGACCTGAAAAACTGTCCGGCGCCGCGGGTGATCACACCGCATACGGGTGAATTCGCGCGCTTATTGGGTATAGCAACTGAAGATGTTTTGCTTGCTCCGATCGATCGATCGCTGGAATTGGCATACAAAACCGGTGCGATCGTACATCTGAAAGGAAGCAGCAGTCTGACCGCGCTGCCTTCCGGCGCCGTGTTCCTGCACGGCGACGGCGCACCCGGCATGGCCACCGCCGGAAGCGGTGATCTGCTTGCCGGCATGATCGCATCCTTTATCGCTCAGGGCCATCCGGCCGAAGATGCGACACTTATCGGCGCTTACTATCACGGGAAGGCCGGTCAAGCAGCGGCCGCCGCCCTTGGTAACCGGTATATGACCGCCTCGGATATCCTGCATTTCCTGGCACCATTGCTTAAACAGGATGAGGTAGTGCTGTGATCGGTCGCCGCGCGTTCCTTTATTTTTCCGTCACGGGTGTCTATGCCTGTCTTATCATGGTCATGATCCTTCTCCCAAGCGACTCCATTCCGAAAGTTCGCATTCTCAGCGCCGATAAACTATGGCACATGCTCATGTATTTCTTACTTGCACTCGGTCTGATGCTCGGTTTCCGGGAAGGGAATTATCAACGATGGTATAACCGCCGCTGGACATTTATCATTGCACTTTTACATGCCAGTATCAGCGAAACCCTTCAGGTCTTCTCACCCGGTCGATCTGCAAATATTTACGATTGGATAGCGAACTGTATCGGTATCGGACTTGCTTTGCTGGGATTGAGCTTATTTCCGAAATTTTTTGAAAAGCCAATGAAATAATAACGCCCTCTCAAAAGAATATTGGATCATTTGCGTTCGGTAAATGATCTTCCAATTTATATGGAGTGCTTTTATTCAGTTGGCAATTACTTTTTTAACTTTTCCGCCGCGGGGATCTCCAAACACGCGGGATCCAGCAAATATCCGCGAACAGCTGTAGCAAGAATACCGCCCTGCGCACCGTCGAAGATCCGGTGGTCCAGTGTGGCCACAGCCGGTAGAATATTGCGGATCACGATCTCACCATTGCGGACAACGGGGCGTTCTTCTATTTTTCCGATCGCAATGACCAGGGGTATATTGGAGATCGGTGTCAGTGCAGGAAATCCGAACTGCAGGTCGTGCGTACCGATATTGGTTACCATCGCACTTCCAAACGCATCATAGGTCAAATTCATGCTCTTCATTTCTTTACCGAGCGTAATATACCACCAGCGCGCGAAACGGAACAGCCAGTTCCGGAACGGCCACGGAAGTGCTGCCAGCACGTTCTTCTTTTTAGCCGCGCCTTCATCCTGACCTTTTTCACGTGCTTTTTCGACACGTTCGTCCATTTCGCGGGTAATATCAAAAATACTTTTATGTTCAATGTCACGGATCACAATACCGGTCATTTCGTTCTTTCCACCCTTATTGATCGTGGTAAAAATACCAACGTTATCCCGCCGGTAAATATTTCCGCGCGCGATATATGCGTTCGTATCCGGAATATCAAGTGTTAAAGCACGCCCTACGGCAGCAACGGCGATCTGGGTGATCGTGATGCGGATACCCTTCTTTTTTTGTTTTTCAATATAATCCATAACGGGGTCCATCTCAACTTCAAAGGTACCGTAGATGCGACCGTCAACGGGTTTCTTATACATAGCGGTCGCCGATTTGCGCCAAGGGGTGTTATAACCCGGATCGATTGATTTTCTCATAATGCCTCCTGTATTAACGTGAAATGTATCAATTTGGGATTTTAATTAAAAGCTTTTTATTAGAGAGCGAAAAATCCGAAGCGGGTAAAGGTGTCGATAAAATACTTGGTTTTTTTATTTGGATATGGGTATATTTTTGCGCACAGGTTTACGGTTTCTTCATAAACACAGGAGGAAAGTACCATGACCCCTTGGAATTTGGTTGTAGATTTAAAGGAAGCGGTTCTCGATTTCACCTACTTAAGTCTCTTTCTGGTTATCGGGACCATGTTCCGCCGGTATGTTCCCTTTTTCCGGCGTTTTCTTATTCCGAACAATATCATTGCCGGTTTTGCGGCCCTGATCCTGGGCCCCCAGATCCTTGGTGCGCTCTGGCGCGCGCTCGGTATGCCGAGTTTTGCCGTTGTTCCCATTGATAGCAGTCGCCTGGGTGTGTATGTATATCACCTTTTGGCAATTACTTTTATTTCCATGGGTTTGCGAAAGTCCAAAGGCAAATCCGGGAAAGGTCCCTTCAGTAAAGCCATGACCTGCGTGCTAAGCTATGTCACCCAGGCAACCATCGGCTTATTGATCGCTTTTGTTCTGATCTATACGATCAAACCGGATCTGTTCGCCGGTATCGGTTATCTGGTGACCATGGGATTCGGAATGGGTCCCGGTCTGGCATATTCGATCGGACTCGGCTGGGAACAATACGGTTTTACCGGCGGCGGACAAGTCGGGCTGACCTTTGCCGCGATCGGGTATCTGTTCGCATTTTTTGGCGGCATCGGATTGATCCGCATGGGGATCCGGAAAGGCAAACTTAAAACGATCCATAGTCTGGATGAGATATCCCATGATGTCCGTACGGGTATTATCCATCTTGAACCACATGAAAAACCCCGCGCGGGGACACAGACCATGTCCCATGAGGCTATCGATTCGATGTCCTTTCAACTCGCTTTGATCGGAATGGTCTATCTTGCAACTTACGGTCTCACCAAACTGATTACAGGGTGGCTCCCGATGGATCTCGCCAATACCCTCTGGTCCTTTCATTTTATGATCGGTATCCTGCTGTCACTGCTGACACGCACCTTTCTCGATAAGATCGGCAAGAGTTACATGATCGACGAGGGACTGATGAACCGAATCAACGGCGTGGCGATCGATTATCTGGTCGTTGCAGCGATCGCGGCCATTTCACTGCCGATCCTGAGTCAGTACTGGATTCCCATTGTCCTGATGGCCGCCGTCGGCGGTATCGGTACCGTCGGGGTGATCTACTGGGCCTCATACCGCGCCTATGACGATTATCCTTTCGAACGTTTTGTTTCGGTCTTTGCAGAGATGACCGGTACGATCAACTCGTCGCTGACGCTGATCCGGGTCATGGACCCCAATTTTAAAACACCCATTGTCGAGGATTCCATATACGGTTCTGCGATCACGATAGGTATCGCGTTCCCCATGCTGTTCGTGATGAACGTCCCAACCATGTTCTTTGCAGATAACCTGCTAAAGGGCTACTGGATCTCGATCGGTATTATTCTTGCCTATACACTGGTCCTTTTTATCATCTGGCGCGCGATCGGGTTCATTAAATTCAGGAAACAGTTGGATTGATATCAGCGTCCCGGGATGTTTGTTGTACTTGCTTTTTATGTCAAACGGCAAATCCGGTTCTGTATTATGATTTTTTTCATATCCATTTTTTATTCGCATAAGATGTTTTCTTTTACTAAATTCACAGGGCTGGAAAGAACCGGAAAATGAAACATAAGTTTATAGGTATTGCAGGTAATATCGGTGTCGGGAAGACGACGTTCACAAAAATGCTTTGTGAACGTTTTGGCTGGGATCCACATTATGAAGTGGTCGTTGATAATCCTTATTTGAAAGATTTTTACGGGGACATGTTACGCTGGAGTTTCAATCTGCAGATCTATTTCCTTTCAAAGCGCTTTCAGGTACAGAAAAAGATCCATGATCTGGATAACAGTATCGTGCAGGACCGTACGATCTACGAAGACGCAAAGATCTTTGCCCGAAGCATTCACGATATGAAGAAAATGGATGATCGTGACTGGGAGAATTATCAGGAACTGTTCCATGAGATGACATCCTATCTGCGCCCGCCGGATCTGATCGTATATCTGAGGGCCTCCACGGACTCACTTATTTCACGTATAAAAAAACGCGGCCGCGATTACGAACAAAATATCGATCTTGCATACTTGCACCGGTTAAATATTTACTACGATCGATGGATCAATGAGTTGAATATGTCAAAAGAGATCCCGATCCTTATCATCGATACGGATGGAAAGGATTTCTGCACGGATCCTGATTTCTGTGAAGATACGTTTGGAAAGATTTATAATAAGCTTAACTCTGATGAGGTTAATGATGAAGATAATTAAATGCACTGAAAGTAAGTTCTCCGAGATCAACTATAACGATCTGGGATTTGGAAAATATTACAGTGATCATATGCTGGTCAGAACCTATAGTAACGGGACATGGAATGAGTCTCAGATCATACCATTCGAAGACATTGTTCTCAGTCCGGCAAATATAACCCTCCACTATGCGCAAAGTATTTTCGAGGGGATGAAGGCATTCCGCGGTGAAGACGGGATCGTTCGTCTCTTCCGTCCGGAGAAAAACATCGCCCGCCTGAACCTTTCGGCAGAGCGGATGGCTATCCCGCAAATTGATGAAAAACAGACTCTCGAAGAATTGATCGAACTGATCACGATGGACCAGGTGTTTACCCCGCCGCATTTCGGTTCGTCACTGTATATACGACCTTTTATTTTCGCAACGGATCCGACCCTGGGTGTAAAGATCAGTGAAACCTATCGTTTTATGATCATTACAACCCCGGTTGATGCCTATTACGGGAAAAATCTCCAAACGGTCGGTATCTACGCCACGAAAGAATTTACACGTGCGGCACTTGGGGGAACGGGACATGTGAAGGCAGCCGCAAACTATGCGCAAAGTCTCTATGCTGCAAAAAAAGCACAGCAAAAAGGCTATAAACAGATCATGTGGCTTGACGGACGTGAACATAAATACGTCGATGAAGTCGGTACAATGAATATCATGTTCATCATTGATGACACGCTGATCACCCCCACGCTGGAACAGGGCACCATTCTCGCGGGTATCACGCGTGAAAGCGTCCTTCAGCTTGCGAGGGACATGGGTTGGAAGGTCGAAGAACGTCGCATTGCATTCAAAGAACTGATAAAAGCATCGAAAAAAGGCAGTTTGCAAGAGTGTTTTGGGACCGGTACAGCCGCAACGATCGCTCCCGTGGGTCGCATCGGTTACGATGACGGGGAGGATATCGTCATCAACAATGACGAGGTCGGTCCTTATGCGCAAACCATCTATGAACAACTCCTGGGCATCCAGTACGGCAAGATCGCTGATCGTTACGGATGGACGGTAGAAATCAAGAAAAAGTAAAAACATAAAAAGGGGGTGTTATGATCGATCCTCATGTCCACCTGAGGGACGGCAGGGAACGGCATAAAGAAACCATCGAACACGGTCTCCGGGTTGCACAAAAACTCGGACTCTCCGCAGTTTTTGATATGCCCAACACCGATCCGCCCATTTTAAGGCGCGCGGACATCCTGCAGCGCCTGGATCTGGCAAAAAAGGTTGGGTCCAATGTTTTTTACGGCGTGTTTTGCGGACTTACCACAGACCCGAAACAGGTAAGAGAAGCCATTTCCTGTGTAAAAGAGATCAAAGAGGTTGTGGGACTCAAACTCTTTGCCGGCAGTTCCACGGGAGATCTTTCCGTACCGGATACCGCCGGCAGGGAAACGGTTTTTAAGACACTTGTGAAAAATGATTACCGCGGGGTCATAGCAGTACATTGTGAGGAAGAGTCGGATTTCCGGCCGGAGGCCTGGGATCCGAAATTTCCCATGACGCACACACTGGTTCGACCGCCCGCGGCTGAATTGCATGCGATTGAAAATATGATCGAACTTGCCACGAAACACGGTTTTAAGGGTATTCTGCATATCTGCCACGTTTCTCTGCCGCAAAGTGTGGAAAGGATCGAATCCGCGCGCACGATCGTGGATTTCCGGATCACCTGCGGGGCAACACCTCATCATCTGATGCTCGATGACAATATGATGCAGAACGAGAACGGTCTGCTACTGAAAGTAAATCCTCCCCTGCGCAATAAAAGCGCGCAAAGCGAACTTATGCAAATGCTTTTAAGCGGACGGATCGACTGGATCGAAACGGATCATGCTCCGCATACGCTTCAGGAAAAGACGGAACCTCCTTATGCTTCCGGCATCCCGGGCCTGCCCGTCATACCCTATCTGCTGAAGGTTCTGCGCGGGAACGGATGCGATGAGGAATTTATCGCCAATATTACGCATAACCGTATCTGTAATATCTTCGGATTACAGCTCCCGTATCGCGAGGTCTGCGATATCGATCTGGCTGAAGAATATCCGTTCAATGCATATACGATGATATAAGCGTGCAAACATAGTCCAATAAGAACTTCTTTCACCGGCAGGAGGGAAAATGCTGAAAGAATTTTTTTCCGGTTTAAGCTATGAAAACACCATCCCCATGTTCGGGCGTGATCACCTGATCTATCTGGCCGTTATTATTGTTGTCAGTACCACTTTTCTGATCATTGCAAAAAAGAAATTTTCACCAGGCACAGCCGATAAGGCGGGTACCGTGATCGGTATTATTGCACTTGTGCATCTTTTCCTTGAAATACCCACACTGCGTCTCATTCTGGGAGAACATCTGCTGACCAGTTTACCCTTACATCTTTGCAATTTCGGGATGATCATGGTTGGCATTCTGCTGATCACACGTAAACAATGGGCTCTCGATCTCGCATATTTCTGGGCACTCTGCGGTGCAAGTCAATCACTGCTGACACCTGATCTTCAGTATATGTTCCCTCATCCCCTGGCGGTAACTTTCTTTACGGCACACACCATTGAGATCGTTGGCGTTCTGTATGCGGTGATCGTTTTAAAAATGCGGCCATACTGGTCTTCCATACCCCGCGTTTTTATGGTAACCCTCGCTTTGGCCATCGTTGTTTTCCCGATCAATTATATCCATCCGGATGCAAATTATATGTTCCTCAAGTTCGCTCCGGTCGGCGGTTCTTTGATCGATTTTCTGGGACCCTGGCCCTGGTATATTTTGTCGTTGACCGGTGTGGCTATCGTTTTCTTTGTGATAGCTTATTTGCCGTATGCAATAGCGGATGCCCTGAAAAAGACCGATCTGAAAAACACAACAACCGGGATCGCCCAATGATATTACGGCATGTTATCGTTTATATAAAATACTTGCCCTGAAAAACTCCCGTGGCTAAGTTAACTTATGTCTGAAGAAATCGTACAAAAACAGGTCGATACCGGCAGGCATGTCATCTTAAAGCAGGTCCGGACATACCGATGGCAGTTTGTACTGGTCATGTCCCTTTTAATGCTGACACTCATGGGAACGATCGTATTCGCCACACTGGAAAACCCGCTTCATTATACCTTCAGCAAGATCGGCAATTATTTCCCGTATCGCGAATGGTATATCCTTTGGGCGGTCCTGACGGGCATTTCGGTGCAGATCGCAGTTATCTTCCTGTTCAAACTCGAAAACTATGAAAAAATATTTCCGCAGGTAAGTATCTATTGTGCTACATTCTTTCTTATCGTCACCGCACTGATCCCCTCACTGAAAGATGAAATGCCTTTTTGGCATGCTGTGCATAAATGGACTACTTTCCTTTATGTAATGTCCATGATCTTTGCCTTGTGTCCCTACCTTTATTCACTCACCCGTAAAAAGCCCCGCTTACATATCGTTCTACGCAATTGGGCATTTCTTATCCTGATCGGCAGTATGAGTTCCTTGATCATTCAGGGTCAGACGGGGATCTTTGAGCTATGGTTTATCGTACTAACGCTCCTGCTTTTATGTTTTTTGGCGTTCATGTTGTATCGTGAAAAAATCGACAAGCTGAAGGCTCGTCTTTCCCGCTGATCTGCCGTTCCCGGTTTTTCGTGTTTAATTTGCTTGAAGTTCGACACCGGGGTACGTAATTTGCAGCCATGAAAAAACAAGATAAACCTTTACACGGGCAGGGAAATAAATCGCACTTTCTTGAAGAACTATACCGTCAGCGCCGGAATCGCTTTATTATTATGAGCCTCCTTTTGCTGAACCTGCTGATCACCGTCATTTACGGAACCCTGGAAAATCCCTTTATATATACCTTAAGCAATATCGGTAATTTTTTTACCTACCGGGAAGTTTTTATTCTGTGGGCTATGATCACCGGGTTCTCGATCCAGACCGCTTGTCTGGCTCTGTTCCGTCTTGAAAATTACAGGCAAAAACAGCACTTTTCTTTCATTGTTTATGCTTCGATCGCCTTGGTCCTGACCGCAATTATACCTGCCCTGAAGGATACTTTCCCTTTCTGGCATTATGTTCATTTGCTGACCGCTCTTTTTTACGCGCTCTTCCTTATCCTGGGCCTTCTACCGTTTATTCGTTTTATCAGCAGGGAAAATCCCCGCTTGAACAAGGCGATACGTATCTGGGAATATGTCATTATGGGCGGGAGTTTTATCTCTGTGATCATTTTTGGCAAATCGGGAATATTCGAACTTTGGTTCGTGACATCGGTAACGATGTTCCTTCTCTATCTCAGTCTTATCCTTTATGAAGAAAATATCGTAAAGATCAGTGTGGAACTGCTGCGGGACGAAAAAGATCTGAATGAGGGCATTGAAAAGATCTTTACATCTGACAATCCGGTAAAATCCACAAGCGATAAAAAACGCCGGGGGCAGTTTATAAACGGATAATTAGATTATTTGATCACAGTTCAAACCGAACCGGACACCTCTGTTCCGGGTTCATTTTTTTTAAGAGCTATCAGTATTGCATCAAGGTCTTCTTCCTCGTACTCCAGCTTCCGGAGATAACGGTGGATATTGATAGCCAGAAACGGCCAAACGACCAGGCAGAGCACACCCAGCGCAAAGGAAAAGGATTTGACAGGATGACTTATGAGGTTTCCCAAACCGAAACCAAGCAGGATCACACTTTCAAAAAGAATAAAAAGCAATTGTTTCAAGCGGGTCTTGCGAACCCATTTTTTAATATCATCTTTTGTGAGTGCTTTCCTTTTGTCAACGGGGAACACCCGTTTAAGTTCTTCAAGTAAAAATGTATTCATTGTGATCCTCCCTTGACTAAAACGCTTTGCGAATCCTTGTACTCTTACGGCACAGGCCATCATGCGGACAGTATTTACAGGCCTCCAGGAAGGCCTTTTGGGTAATATAATAGTTTCCTTCACCGATTTGTATAAAAAGTGTTTTCAAATGGTTTTCAAACTCATCAATGTTGAACGCATTGCCCTTTTGGGAATTTTCCTGAATGAAATCTCCTCCTTCAATACGAAACATAATGATCGGATTTTTTTGCCCATTGTTTATCAGCTCATAAATAGCTGTTTTGTCGTAATCCGGATAGTCCTCATTGGTCTTTTTCAGATATAAATATAATTGCGAAAGGAACATGTTTCTTAAGCGCTTCATCTCAACTTTGCCCGTCTTATAGTCAGCCGCGATCATTTTTTTTCCCTTGTCATCGAACATGAGTTTATCAATGCGTCCGTTCAGATAAACCCCGATATCTTCAAACTGCAGGCGGAAATCCCTGAAGCCCATTTCACCGATAATCCGTTCGTATTCAGGAAACATCTCTTTAAGTTTATTCAGAAGCACCACCAGCACGTTCGTCTCCGAACCCGGTTCCAGATCACGCATATAATCTCTGAAATGATCAGCCTGAAAAGGGTTCTCCATATTGATGTTTTCTTCCTCAAAAACCTTATAGATCTCTTTCTTAAGGAGTTCAACCGCGGCTTCCGGTGGATTTGAGAACCCGTCTGCCTTGGTAAAATATTCAAATGCTTTATGGATCACCGATCCTTTTTTCATTTTCCAGTATTTGCTTTCATCCGCATCGGTCAGTTCCAGGTCCAATATTATATCGAAATAAAATCGCATCGGACAGGCCAGAAGGGTATCAACAGCAGTTACAGGCAAATGAAATTCCTTGTTTATCTCTTCGACCCGGCCCGAAAACACATCATCATTCCCGGTAATGATCTCGTTATGCCGCCGGACAAGAGGCATATTGGTGCCTTCAATTTCAGAACATTCATGCGTCAGCAGAAAGGCTCTCGGGCCAAGAATATTATGATAATTGATCTTCCGCAAACTCAGGTCCTGTAAAAAACTTGAGCGGTTCTGATCGCTGCCGTCCTCCGCATGGAGAGAATATGAAAAAACGACCCTGTCGCCCAGTTTTTTCCAATAGTTCATGAAGTGCCGGTTCAGTTCCAGCGAACGTTTTTCTTTCCGGTTCAGACAGGGATTATCATTTTCGGGCCTGGGGATATCACCTTCGACCATTCCCATGATATACAGTTTATCCGGAACCGAACCCAGACTGTCCAGAAATCCCGCAACCGGTATTCCGTTGAACTGATCTTTGCGTGGAAGGAAGGCTTCCCGGATGCGCGTTTTCAGTTCCTGATAAAGCATTGATATTCTGTAAAGGGAATACAAGTCCCGGAAATCACGGATAACTTCACCCAGGATCCGCATAAAATTCTCACAGACCTTATCTTCTCTGCAGACAGATCCCGGGATATGATCTTTAATGAATTTTCCTGTTCTTGGGAGAAGTTCATCGGGTGATCTGCAATAAAAGTTTTCAATAAATTCCCTCGCCTTCGGGGGCATTTCCTCTTCTTCCCACGGTGTGGATCTCCTTTTTTTATCATAGCATAAAAGATTATGATCCGGTTTCATTAAGGGATGCAAAAGGATCGGAGCCATATCCTGCCAGGACGGCGAAGCAAGTGTCGAAATTTTAATGACATTAAGCAGAAGCGTGGTCACAGGATATTCTTCCGCTGCTTTCATGTCGGTGAATCTGACATGCAGTCCCATGTGAGGAAAAAGCCTTTTTAGATGCGGCGCATATTTCTCCATACTCGAAACAGCGATCAGGATATCATCTTCCGCTGCCGTATGGTCCCGGATATGTTTTGCAACCGCGAGAACCTCCTCCTTAGGAGAAAATGCTTCAATGCAATCATATTGACCTGTGTCTGTGTCCGCAACAAGACTGTAATGAAAGCTTTCATTGCGGGAATGCAGGCGTTCGATCAGCTCTTCATCAAGTGGATCCGGAGGAACCATGTCAATAAAACCAATGCGCAGGCCGCTGACATCCGCAGTACGGTAAGGCAGATCTGCCGGACAGTATTCGGGATCTTGTTTTATCTTTTCATACACATCTGAAAAATCCGCCTTTATTTCCCCTTTTTTCAGTTCGTGATCCCTGAATGCTTTTACCAGATAATCCACTATCCCGGGTTTTATATCCTCTTTGATCTTCGGGATCATTAAGCGTAAACGCTCACGTGAGGTGCCTTTTACGGGATGTGATCCAAGCCATTTATTTAAAGTGGTGACGGTAATATCCGGACGCATTCTTCCCGATTTTACCAGAGCAAGATAGATCTGTTCCTCATGATAAGCGGACACGCAGAATAAAAGATGTTTCCCTTCCCTGATCCTGGCAAGCAGGGGACCCGCATCCATTCGGCGGTCCGGCAATCCGGGTCTGAATCCGGCACCGACAGGCAAATGGTCGTAATAGGTGTCACTCCATTCTATATCTGTCATTTCACCCAGGGAAACAAAGAATATTTTCGCTTCCGCATCAATGCCGTAAGCCTGCTTAAGCATCCACTTATAGGTTAAAAGTTGTTTATGATATGAGGACAAACGCATTTTAGTGTTGTCGGTCTTAAAATCGAGGACCACCCATCGCCCCGCCTCACAATATAACAAGTCGAGCTTACCGTTGACCTGTACCAGGTCGCTGCCCTTTTTTAACCATCCTCTCAAAGGCAGCTCATGATATTTTTCGACGGAGGGTTCGTTCAATATGCGGTAGATATCGTTATTTCTCGTTCTTTCCAGCAAGGCTTCGATCCCGGAAAGAAGATCCTTCTTGTCCGCATCCGGGAATTGTGTATCAATCAAGACCTTTATCTCCCGTTGATGAACAATAAAATCCAGCCAGTTCCGTTCCACACAAAGGTGATACAAAGATCCCAGTGCCAAACCCGGACCCGGTACATCTTCCTTAACCCCGTATTCCACGGGATCACCCATCAGATCATGAGGACTGCGGTAAAGGTACAGACCCGGAGTCGTTCCCGGTTTAGGATCAGTCCAGGTTGTTACCTTCCGGGTTTCGGACAAGGGTGCGACCTGCAATTCGTCATACCGCTTTTGCATGATCGGTTCACCGGACCACGCATCGGGTTTCAGGGGCTTATCATTGCTATCGATAAGTTCCTGCAGCTTCAGAATATATTTATGCCACCAGGTGTTCGATTCGCACTGGTATCCTTCACCCAGGAAACATGCTTTATAAAGAGCGCGCGTCAGGGCGACATAAAAGATCCGTTTATCCTCCGCTTCTTCTTCCCTGTCACCGATCTCTTTCAGCTTTAACAATAATCCGGGTTTCTCCTGCTCGGATAAGGACAATGATATTTCGGAATGACTTCCGCTATGACCGAACCGTATATTATCTGCCCGTGCGTTACCCTTGCTGTTCATTTCAGGAATAAGCACAATGGGGTATTCCAATCCTTTTGCTTTGTGGATCGTCAGTAAGTGGACCTTGGCCGTACCGGGGTAAACAGCCTGTGCTTCCGCAGTTTCATTTTTTATCTGGTAATAAAAATATTCCCGGATCTCTCTGAGCGTACTTCCCTTTCTTTGCATTCCACGAATAATGTTGATCGCTTTATCCAGATTTGCCAACTGCTGCTGCGGTAAAAGTTCGGAAACATATCCCAGTTCGCGATATTCGCTGTCCATAATCTCACCGATCAGTTCATCGAGAGGAATTCTGCCGGCAGCATCAATCCAGAAAAGAATACTTTCCCGGGTTTTATTCAATTCAGGATATGTCCTCATCCGGTCGAACAACGCGATATGCTTGTTTTCCCCTTTGCTTATGAGGTGGATCTCCGGATCTGATAAAGCGATAAAGGGTGAGCGCAGTAACCCGATCAATGCATGATCATCATATGGATTGTCAAGCACGGAAAGAAAATGAAAAATATCCATCACGGATGCGGTCTGATAAAATCCCTTTCCGCCAATAATTTCTATGGGGATATCAAAACGGCGAAAGACCTGCAGATAGTCCGCAATATTGGAAAATTTTCGGAATAAAACCCCGATCAGGGGTTTGCCTTCCCGGCAGATCGGAGAATCACCGTATTCTTCAAGAAGGCGTTTGACATGCAGGGCGGCATGCAGAGCCGAATAGTTGGCATCGTCTTTTTCTTTAGGAGTATTGCACCAGTGCATTTCGAGTGCCGGAGTTATATTTTCCTTTTCGATCTTATGACGGGTCGGCTGAAAATCCGCCTCGTAAGCCTCGCTGATATCTTGTTTTGCGGGAAGTATCTTTCCGATCAGGAAATTAATACCTTCATTCACGAAAGATTCCGAAGATCTGTAGTTTTCGTTGAAATCAAGTATTTCCCCATTCAGCCGCCGTATCAGTGCTTCTGCCTTGTTCATGACCGTAACATCCGCGTGGTTGAAACGGTAAATGGATTGCTTACGGTCCCCGACAATAAATAACCTGATGTTATCTCCGGCTTCAAAGATCATTCTGATGATATCCCAGCGCATGGGATTCGTATCCTGGAACTCGTCAAGCATAATGTGACGATAACGTTTTGCGATCTGTTTGCGGACATCTGTGTGCTTACTCAGCAACTCATGGGTTTTGATAATGACATCCGAAAAATCCAGCAGATTCCGCGCCGCTTTTTTCTCTGAATAATATTCGTTGAAATCCCGGTATAAAGTGATCAATTCTTTTATAAGCGGAATGATTTTTTTATCTTGAGGACCCGGTGACTGAACAAGATCCTTAATATCGATCATTGTCTGAAGAAGATTAAACCAGGCATCTGCAGACGCCTTTTTGTCTTCCCAGTTTTGCTTATTGCCAGGAACGTCTTTTCTATAAAGATTATCTTTTGTGAGAAATCCGCTGTCCCGAATGATACTCAAAAAACCCGAACTGAATTCCAGCCGGTCATTACGGTTTAGCGGATAATATTTATGATATACCGATTCAAGGAGTTTATAAAGATTATCCTCATGATCTTTACAAATTGATCGAGCATTACCCCAAAGATCATCGAAGGTGGAAGCAAGACTTTCGATATCCGCGTCCGGGGTGTAACGCTCCAGCCAGTCACGCCAGATCGCTTCTTCCGTTCCATTCTCAATTTTAAGGGTATATTCATTCATTACCTCGCGCGATCCGTACAGGGTCCTGAGCGCCCGGCGTATCTGATCAAAGTTCAGTTCTTTGAGAAGTTTGTCAAAAACATGCGGGGTTTCATCGACTTTTTTCTTAAGCCATGTTTCCAGGTTTTCAGTCAAAAAACGCTGCGTTTCGGCATCTTCCGGTAAAGCGAACTGCGGATCGATATCGAGTTTATGCGCGAATTCCTTGATCAGACCGGAACAGAAACTGTCGATGGTCGAAATGGAGTTCTGCGAAAAGGTATTTTTAAGATCCCTGGTAAAGTTCCTGACTTTTTCACTGCCGCTTTTCCTAAGAACCGGACAAAAGTCCTCCCCCTTTAATTCTTCGATCTCATTGCCGGAGAGCAGGAGATTGACATCTTTTTGGATACGTTCCGTCATTTCCCCGGCGGCTTTTTTGGTAAAAGTTATGACCAATATCTTTTTATGATCGATCTGATCACGGGGTGCGCCCGCATCCGCTTCCCCGGCAAAACGGTCAAGAATAGCGGCGTAACGCTTGGTCAGCGCGAAGGTTTTCCCTGCGCCGGCACAGGCCTGGATAAAAACGGAAGTATCGCAATTCAGTGCGCGCCGGAGTGGGTCCGACTGTCCCATGAAAGCCCCCTTGACAGGATAAGCGGTTGATCTCAATCGGGACAAAGTTACGAAAAATATATCATATTGATAAATATTTTTTTACATTAAAGGGCTAACTCAAAAACGGAGGACATTATGGCGAACGCAAATGAGGTGAAACAAACCGTTCAGTTCCATGCCGGAAAAATCATTAAATGGGTCATTGTCGTTCTGATCATTATCGTGATCGCTAACGGCTTTTATGTGGTTCAGGCGGAGAACGTAGGTGTGGTCCTGCGTTTCGGAAAATATACCAAATCGACTCCTCCCGGTCTCCATTTCAAGATCCCTTTTATCGATAAGGTCTATCAGGTTGCCGTGGAACGTCAATTGAAGGAAGAGTTCGGATTCCGCACTATTTCTTCCGGCGCAACCACTCAATATGATACACGGCGATACGATTCGGAATCGGTCATGCTCACCGGCGATCTGAATGTGGTGGTCGTTGAATGGATCATTCAGTACCGCATCGAAGATCCGTACAAATATCTCTTTATGGTACGTAATTCGCGAGGCACGCTGAGAGATATGAGCGAGGCTGTCATGCGCGAGGTGGTCGGGGACCGCACACTGAATGAGGTCCTCACCGTCGGCCGGCAGGAGATAACGCAAACCGTGCAGGATAAATTGCAGGAGCTCTGCAATGAATATCAGAATGGTATCCGTGTACGTCAGGTCGTTTTGCAGAACGTTGACCCACCCGATGCCGTAAAGGCGTCTTTCAATGAGGTCAATCAGGCACAGCAGGACCGCGAGAAACTCATCAATCAGGCACGCGCGGAATACAACCGTGTGATTCCCCGCGCCCGCGGTGAAGCCCAGCAGACCATTCAGTCCGCCGAAGGCTATGCTACCGAGCGTGTTAACAGGGCACTGGGTGATGTTAAACGTTTCGAAGCCGTACTGGTTGAATATCAGAAAGCACCCGAGATCACACGGCAGCGCATTTATCTTGAGACCATGAGCAAAGTCCTGCCACGTGTTGAAAAGAAGATCATTCTCGATGAACAGACCGGCGGTATTCTGCCTCTGTTGAATCTGGATAAATAAGGAGAAAGAACAATGAAAAATAAAAAATTATTATGGATCCTGATCCCTGTTCTCCTTATTCTGATCGTTGGGAGTACGGGTTTCTTTATTCTGAACGAGACCCAGCAGGCGATCATTACCCGTTTCGGCAAACCGATCAGAACCATCGTGCAGCCGGGACTGCATTTCAAGGTACCGGTCGTTGACGTTATGCATGTTTTTGAAAAACGTTTTCTGGAATGGCGCGGTGAAAGCAACCAGGTCACAACGCGTGACAAGCGCTATATCTGGGTGGATACCTATGCCCGCTGGCGTATCGTGGATCCTTTGCTGTTCTATCAGCGTCTGAAGGACGAACGCGGAGCCTTGTCCCGCATCGATGATATCATCGATGGCGAGACCCGGACCGCCTTTGCAAAACACGATTTGATCGAACATGTCCGCACGTCAAATCGCGAACCCTTGCGCGACCCCGTTCTTGATCTGGATGTGGATAGTCTGGAAGTCATACAGTACGGAAGAAGCCGCATTAGTTTTGAGATCCGCCAAAAAGCATCGTTCCGGGCGAAAGATCTGGGGATCGAGATACTGGACTTTAAGATCAAACGTATCAATTATGTGCGGGAAGTTCAGAACACGGTTTTTGAGCGGATGATCACCGAACGAAAACGGATCGCGGATCAATACCGTTCCGAGGGACAGGGTGAAGCTTCACGTATCAGCGGTGAACGGGATCGCGAACTGAAGCGTATCCAGTCGGAAGCGGAACGCACAGCCCAGGAGATCCGTGGAAAATCGGACGCTGAGGCCGCCGCGATCTACAGTAGTGCCTACAACCGGAATGCCGCGTCACGGGAATTTTATACTTTTATGAAAACAATGGATAGTTATGAACTGGCATTGGATTCAACAACATCTATCATCCTGTCCACGGAAAGCGATTTTTACAAGTTCCTGAAACACGCGAAACCCGAATAGTAAAACTTTAATAGAGTCCTTATATCATCTCTCTGGTGCCCCGCATCAGAGAGATTTTCATTTGTTCATATAAATAGCTCAAAATAGTGCTTAACCTTTTTTCCCCGAACGGTGTCTTACAGGTAGAAAGTCAGAATGTCTGCCGGAATAATTAAATGGAGAAAGGGTTCAACCATGAAAAAGATCATTATCAGTTTGCTGATGGCCGTCGCGCTCATATTCAGCGGATGCAATCTGGGCGGCTACTGGAGAAACAACGATGCAGAGAATGTCAGCCTGGCGGTGCTTATCGAAAATGAATTGCTGAGCGAATATGATGTTGATACGGCAATTGAAGAAGAGATCGAGATCAGTGTTCCACTCGCTTTTTCAAAATCGGCTCCGGGACCCAACCCCCAGAGATACCGGAAGCACGTTCAACTGAGGATGAAACACGAGATCGACAGCCTGGATGTAAGTCATACGATCGAATATGTGGATACGGATACTGCGCTGGTCACTGTCATTAAAACACGGTATGCTACCATGTTCATTCACCACACGGACACCACAATAAGCGATACTCCGGTCGTCTGGGAAAAAAATTATGTTTATACAACAACTTCCTATTGGCAGTTTGCGCGTTTTGACAATGCTGACAGCTCCCGGGACAGCGCTTCGAACATTGCTTCGGATAGCAGCGGATGGCGCCTGACAGCTAAAAGTCTGGAGGCCGGAGAAACAACCGGGATCACAAACACGATCGAATATGTGCTTCTGATCTCCGATCAGGACTCTCCTGAGATGCTTTTTGATGATCCCGAAGCATTATATCCCGTGATCAGGGGAGCCGGATGGCAGGGTTCTTTCCGCGAACGTCCGGGCGATCTTTCAACGAATGTCTTTGTTTTGATTGACGGTGCTGACGATGTGAATGTCCTCGGTTCTTCCGGACGTCATTTTGCATTGTTGGACGATGGATTGGGTGTTGATCTGACAGAAGGCGACAACATCTACAGTGGCACGGTGCTGAAAGGTCGCGGACAGAGCCGTCTGCGTGTTCAGATGTTCACAACGGCAACATTCACCGACGAAGAGGCTCCGGTTGAAATCGCGGCTTGGTTCCTACCTATCCGCTGATCCTTTCCACCTTTTCCTTTATATGCAAAGAGGCGACATAAGTCGCCTCTTTGTTTTTTATATAGTAACGGACAGGCAGGCACCTGCTATTACGGGCTACCCCCTATCGCCCGGTCCTCTATCCTTCCGATGTAGACAAGACGTTCCCGGCCGTCCAGAAGCAGCTCAAAAGAAGACACGGCGATGCCATTAGCAGATTTATGTGCACCGTATATCCTGGCCTTATAATGACCGTCCCGGATATCAAACCGCACCGTTTCGATCAGAGATGCATGTCCGAACCAGGTCCCGTTCGCACGCCGGATCCAGTATTGGATAAAATCGCCGGGTTGGACTTCTGACATATCCGTGATCCTTCTGCCCCATTTATATTTTTCGATCGCATGGACAATCCCCGCATACCGCGGATCATCGGAGTCCGGTCCCTCTTTCGCCACATTCCTTCCGAGGTCGTTGTGGTTGATCAGAACATCCTTGCGCATAGCGGCCGTATAGTCTTTCCCCGATCGGCGCATGATGCTGTCCGCAACCGCCGATATGAACGTTGTACAGTCCAGTTGCCGCCTTGCGGAACTGTAATTTCCATAAGTCCACCCAGAAAAGACGGTCCCGGCAAGTTCATGTGCCACCCGAAGTGCACATTCCTCCGAAAAGGATTTTACGTCTGCCGACAGTCCGTTGGTTGAGATCAGGTAAAATGCAAACAGGATAAACAGGGTCTTCTTCATGCGGTTCCTCATTTGAAGGTAATAATACATATTTCGGAACAGAGATACAAGGAAATGCCGGGATCGTAATTAAGATACATCCATATTCTCTGATTGATGATTATAAAAGTATCCCCAATACGATTTTTTCGTCTTAAATTAACATATGATCAAAATCATCATCAGAAATTTGGAGTCGGAGGAAAATATAACTCCCGCTCAATGTGTCTTGTCATGATCCCTGATCCAAAACTTAACAGGAGATACATATGAAAACCTTTTTTAAACTAAGCATCGTAATGTGTTTGCTGTCTGCAGGCCTCCTCTATGGACATTGTGAGATTCCCTGCGGCATCTACGGGGATTCCCTGCGTTTTGCCCTGATACGTGAACATGTACAAACGATCGAAAAGTCCATGCAGGAGATCAATCGCCTTTCAAAGGCCAAAAACCCGGATTATAATCAATTGGTACGCTGGGTAAACAATAAGGAAATCCATGCGGAAATGCTGCAGGAGATCGTAAGTCAATATTTTCTTCATCAACGGGTTATCCCGGTTTCAGAATCGGATAAAGAGTATGGGGCCTATTTAAGCAAACTGGAACTGCTTCATCGTATCCTTGTCAGTGCAATGAAATGCAAGCAGGGTACCGATCTTGCCGAACCGGTACGTATTTTGCATCATCTCAAGGCTTTCGAAGACATTTATTTCAAGGGCCATGGACATCATCATCATTGATCCATAAATAAAAAAGGCTCCGCAGGGAGCCTTTTTAAATGCATGTTCTAATTTTTTAAAAACTGAGATCCCGACCGGTGATCAGGCGTTCACGTTCCGGTTCGATCACAGACCTCCAGGCATTGTCAAGACGTCCTTTATTGAACGCATTGATAGCATCCTGGCGGTTTCCGAGTTTGGCATAAGCCACACCCAGTTCATACCATCCGCCGCCGAAGCGCGCATTGACCGTTGTGACCTCTCTGGCCACATCCAGGGCCTTCTGGTGTTCACCGACACGGTTATAGGCATAAGCCAGACGATAATTGGTCAAATACCGGTTCCGCGGATTGGTTATCAGACTCGCGGCAATGGATAAATGTTCAATTGCTTCTTTATAACGTTCCTGGTTGTTCAGCAATTCGCCGTAACTTTCCCTCGCTGCAGCAGAATTCGGTTCAAGGATAATGGACTTTTTAAAATTTTCTTCGGCTTCTTTTAATTTGTTTTCAGCCATAAAAACCTGACCGAGTGTCGTATATGCTCTGGCATTCATCGGATCGAGCGTAACGGACTGCAATAGCGCATTTTCTGCTTTGGTCAGCTGATTGGTACGGCGGTATACATTTCCCAGATTGTACCAGGAAGACGCGCTTTCGGGATTGAAGGTCACTGCCTTTTCAAAATTCTCGATCGCGGCATTCAGATCGCCGGACCGCAATTTGATCAGACCGAGGATAGCATATGCTGAGCCGAATTCCGGATTGATCCTGAGACTGGTCAGTGTTTTGCGTTCCGCATCGACCATGTCGCCCATATTATAGGAACGTTGTGCTTCCTGAAGGATACGACCGGCAAGAATGTTCTTTGCGCGCACATATTTTTCCACTGAAGGTGCAATAATACTTGCATTGTCAAAATAATCTCTGGCCAGATCAAAGTCTTCTTCCTGTATTGCAATGAACCCGAGCCGGTAATATAACTCAGCGATGGTCGGATCCTTTTCGATGAGTTCATTGTAAATCCGTTTTGCGGCATTATAATTCCCTGCTTCCACTTCCCGCTGAGCATCCCGCACCTGATTGATCAGGTCGCGTAATTCATCGAATTTATCCCGGTAGGATTGTTCGGAGGGACTGTAGTCGATGGTCTTGCGGACCAATGCCTGGGCCTCGCTAAGATTCCCGTACATCAGCTCAACTTTATGGTAGGCATACAATGCTGTAACAAAGGCCGAATCCTGTGCCAATACTTCATCAAGCAAGGCCTGAGCGGTCGGCGCATCAAGATTCTCAAGGTACGCCTCGGCTTCTGTCACCTTTTGTTGCAAAACATCGACCTGAGCAAAGGAAAAGCCGCATAGACTTATGATACAAAGGGCTACGAGAGATACTTTTTTAAGGTTCATCATTCGATATCCTTTCTTGCGTGGTGCCGGAACACCTTCCATGTTAGTACCCGGGGCGGGACTTGAACCCGCACAACTTTGCAGTTACATGGCCCTCAACCATGCGCGTCTGCCAATTCCGCCACCCGGGCGAAAGCGTGCAAATATATGCACATCAAGCTATAAATTCAAATATTTATTTGCTATTCGGTCGGCTCAAAGGGCGTTGTCGGCTGTTCGATCTCAACATTGCTCGGCATCGAAAGTCCGGAGGATTGCGTTGCGACTTGTCTTCCGGCTTGTCGCTGAACCACACTATCCGCCGAATCGGTATTCCGTTTTGCAACGAAAATGTTGATGGCCATGATCAGTACAAAGAATAGGACGGCGGACCATTGTGTGAATTTTGACAGGAAGGTTGTCGCACCGCGGCTTCCCAAAACTGAACTTCCCGCCGTCATGGCTACCATACCGTCCCCTTTTGATGATTGCATCAATACAGATACGATCAGTAAAATGGACGTGATAATTAAAATAATGACAAGTAATGTGTACATATTGGATCCTCTTTATGCGTTACATGTAGCGGCTGTTTCGATCATGCGGAAAAAATGGTCCGCGTTCAGACTGGCACCGCCGATTAGCAATCCGTCAATATCGGTTTCAGACAACAGTGATCCGGCATTTTCCGGTTTGGCACTGCCGCCGTAAAGTATGCGCAACACTTGGGCTGTTCGGACATCCGTGCGTTCCGCAAGCACTTCCCTTATATAACGGTGTACTTCCTGGGCTTGTTCCGGAGTGGCTGTCAGTCCCGTACCGATCGCCCATACCGGTTCGTAAGCAATAACCGTTTTTAGGATATCTTCCGTTGACATTCCTTCCAAAGCCCCCAGTAATTGTGTTCTGACAACATCTTCCGTGATCTCTTTTTCTCTTTCTTCCCGTGTTTCTCCGATACAGATGACCGGGGTCAATTCTTTTTCGAGAGCTTTCTTAACTTTGGCATTCACTCCGGCATCCGTTTCATAAAAATACTGACGGCGTTCAGAATGACCGATCAAGACATGCGAGCATCCGGCTTCTTTCAGCATAGATGCGGAGATCTCACCCGTAAAAGCACCCTTATCTTCCTGGTGCATATTTTGGCCGCCGACGTGAACGGGGACGCCGTTCAACACTTTCACCATGGCGGGGATGGAAGTGAAAGGGGGACAAAGCAATATATCCACGTTCTTATCTTTAAGGCCCTTGACCTTTAAATCCCGGCAAAAATTTTCAGTTTCTTTCGCACCCATGTGCATTTTCCAGTTTCCGGCTATAAATAATGTTCGCATGATATCCTTTCTTTCCGTTTATTTACAACAGCAGCAACATGATTTTTCGCTGATCTCGACAACTGCGGGTAAGGTCAGACCCGAGATCAATTCCAGCGAAGCACCGCCACCGGTCGAGACATGGCTGATCTTATCGGAATAACCGAGTTTTTTGACCGCTGCAACGGAATCTCCGCCGCCGACCAGGGTAATTGCCCCTTTTCCTGTCGCATCCGCGACAGCTCCGCAGAGGGCTTCTGTGCCTTTGGCGAAATTCGACATTTCAAATACACCCATCGGACCGTTCCAAAGTACTGTCTTGCTTTCGGCAATGACTGCAGAAAATAACTTGACACTTTCGGGTCCGATATCCAAACCGATCTGATCTGCGGGGATATTTTCAACCGCTACAATCTGTGATGCGGCCTCATTGTCAAAAGCACCTGCAACGACCACATCGGTCGGCAGTAAAAATTTTACCTTACTGCTCTTGACGGCTTCCAGTATCTCTTTAGCGAGATCGATCTTATCTTCTTCCACCAGTGACTTCCCGATCTCATATCCCATTGCCTTATAGAAGGTAAAGATCATTCCGCCGCCAACGATCAAATTATCCACCTTCTCTATCAGATGACGAATGGTATCGATCTTACCGCTGATCTTTGCGCCGCCCAGAATGGCGGTATAAGGACGAACCGGGTCTTCCAGTTTGTCCTTAAGATAAATGAGTTCCTTTTCCAGAAGCAATCCGGATGCCACACAATCAAAATGCTGGGCGGCCCCGACCGTGGAAGCATGTGCACGATGGGAAGTTCCGAAAGCATCGTTTATATAAGCGTCACCCAATGAAGCAAGGGTCGCCGCAAACTCCGGATCATTCTTTTTTTCTTGTTTGTAAAAACGTAGATTTTCCAACAAAAGTATTTGCCCGGGTTTCAATTCCGCCGCAAGTTTTTTCGCTTCCTCTCCCGTGCAATCGGGGGCGAAGAGAACCGGTGTATTCAGCAATTCGCTGAGGCGCTCCTGAACGGGTTTCAGACTAAAAGCCGTTTCGTATCCCTCACCTTTGGGACGGCCGAGATGGCTCATACAGATAACCGAACCACCGTCATTGAGAACCTTTTGAATGGTCGGAAGCGACGAAACGATACGAAAATCATTTGTGATCTTTCCTTCCGCATCGACCGGAACATTGAAATCAACACGTATGAGTACACGCTTGTTATTGTAGTTAATGTCGTTTACCGTTACTCTTGCCATAAATCCTCCGTTTTCTTATAGCTTGCCAATATAATCATTTTTTCTAAAATATGAAGGATTTTTTCATAGAAAAATAAGCCGGACGATACAGGAGCAATTTTATGTCAACAGACTGTATTCATTTGATTTACAAAGGTTTTTCGCTTAAACGGATGGTGTCGAATTGTATACAGGATCCGTGTAATTTACTTTGTTTTTTTATGAAATAATGTATAGATTAATCCGTTATTGTACTGTTAACAACCTCAAAAAACATTGAAGGACCATTATGGAGTTCAAACATCAAATGATCGGAAGCACCTTGCTTTTCAAATACCATGATCCGATATTCAACGATGTCGGGGTCATTCAATATAAGCGGCAATTGGCCGCTCTGCTGGAAAAATATACCGTTCAGGATATTATCCTTGATGTTGAAAATGTCAAGATCATAGATAATACGGGATTAAGCGCAATCATGTTCGCCCGGCGATATACCAAAGCGAACGAAAATACCTGTATCCTGGCCATGCCTCGACCCAAACTGATCAGTCTGCTTAAGACAGCGCGACTGAGCGATTCCTTCCAAATCATTGACCGGAAAGACGAATATCAGGCCTTTTTGAAATCACTGGTCGAACATGCGGAACAGGAAAGACTCGAACGCGAAGCAGAAAAAGCACGTAAGGCGGAAGAAGCAAAAAAAGCCGAAGAACCAAAAACAGAAACCGAACAAGGGGGCACAGCCGTTCCCATAAACGGCAATGCGGAAAATCCGCCCGAAAAAAAGAACAATTCCAAGCGGACAAGAAGAAAAACCCAGAATAAGCCGCCCAGTCCCGAAAAATAAGTACTCCCGGATCATAATCCTTGTTTACTAATAAAAAAACGTCGTCCATGTGCGACGTTTCTCATTATTGTTTTTTATAAGGTTTTATTCTTTATTGCGTCTGGCGGCGATCATGCGGTTCGCATATTTATGCGGTATGCGTGTAAGTTGCTTGATCCCGGAATGAAATTCCGAAAAATACCATTCGAAATCTTCAACAACACCAATATCCCGTATAATGGCAGCGCGCTGACAATAGGTGTGCCTCTTACCGTCCCAGTGCTGCTGAGTGTTCCCGGAAATAAAGATCGCAGCACCCCACCCGAGAAATTCCTCCCCTGCGGAGCTCATATCATCCTTCAATCCGTTCAAATAGGCTTCATCCAGCACCACGCCGTCTGCGACCAACCACTGGTCTTCAAAAAATACTTCTATCCAGCAGCTTGGCAGGATATCGGACAGAAAACGGTAGGACGCGGGGCGCAAGAGTCCTTTGTAAATATCTTTTTTTATCTGAAAAGCATGGAAGCGGCAAAGCACTTCACATGCATCCAATAGCGTTTTGAGCAAGATACACTTCGTAATGGCCTGCCCTTTCTTTTCTTTGAGCACATAGGATGCGGAAATATACGGTTTAGGTGTAAACCCGAAAGAGATCTCATTCCTGACGAAATCCAGAATACGTATGATCCTGTTCTTTGGTGTTAATTTTTTCCAGTTCCGCTCTGAGATCAGCCGTTGTATTGCTTCTGATTCGGTATCAAATATGGTGTTCGGATCGATGGTCAAGTCTGTGTATCCTCTGTTTTTTCAAATATAAATGAAATATAACAAAGATAAAATCTGTTTTTAAAAATTCATTTTGAAAAAGACCCGAAATATGATAAAATAAGCCCTTGATTTTTTAAAAATCCCTTCTCCTTTCTCTAATAATTAATGTAATATATACTATGATTATAGCTTAATTAATAGTATATTAGCGCATGAAAAAAATCACAACCGCCGTTGATAGAATCGTGACGCGGATCGCAGGAAAACAGGCCATTGAAGAGTACCGGGCTTTCCGCAGCTGGAATGAGGTCGTGGGAGAAGTAATTGCCAAAGTCGCGGTCCCGAACAAGGTGATGAACGGCGTATTATATGTGAGTGTAAAGAACAGCACGTGGCGACAGGAATTGATCATGCAAAAGCCTATGATCCTCGAAAAGTTCGCTTCCCGATTCGGACAGGGAATCATCAAGGATATACGGCTTCAGTGAATGGATAAATAAAATAAGAAATATAGAAGGAGATCTATGTACAGCAGTGCAAGCGATTATAAATCGGATAAGATCAAAGTATTACAGGGATTGGAGGCCGTTCGTAAACGGCCGGCCATGTATATCGGAGATACGGGAAAAAGAGGATTGCACCATTTGGTCTATGAGGTTGTAGATAACTCCATAGATGAAGCACTTGCCGGATTTTGTGAAAAGATCATTGTCACTGTTCATCAGGACAATAGCGTCAGTGTCGAAGATGACGGGCGCGGAATGCCTGTGGACCTTCATCCCACGGAAAAGAAACCGGGTGTGGAAGTGATCATGACGATCCTGCATGCCGGAGGTAAATTTGACAAAGGAAGCTATAAGGTTTCCGGTGGGTTGCATGGTGTGGGTGTTTCGGTCGTCAATGCACTTTCCAAGTGGGTAAAAGTCAGCATTAATCGAAACAATACGATGTATGAACAGGAATTCGCATATGGAAAACCCACTACACATCTTGTGGAACATGGCAAATCCAAAAGGACCGGCACGACGGTAACCTTTATTCCCGATGATTCCATTTTCACGGAAGTTGTGTTCGATTACTCCCTCCTTCGTGAACGTTTGCGCGAATTGGCTTTTCTGAACAAGGATGTTCACATTACCCTTCGTGACGAACGCAGCAACAAGGAGGATGTTTTTCATTACAGGGGCGGGATCATGGAATTTGTGATGTATCTCAATGAAGCGCGTGTTCCGCTACATCCCAAGCCTGTCTTTATGGAAGGTGAGCGGAATGATATCAGTGTGGAATTCGCTTTTCAGTATAATGATACCTATAATGAGAATTTCTTTTCTTATGTCAACTGCATCAATACCATCGAAGGGGGCACACATCTTACGGGTGCCAGAACGGCTTTAACGCGCGCATTGAACAATTATGCGCAGAAAAACAATATGTTCAAGACCATTAAGGCCAAGAATTTTTCTTTAAGCGGCGAAGATACCCGCGAGGGGATCACGGCAGTTCTATCGGTTAAAGTCCCCGAACCGCAATTTGAAGGACAGACGAAGACCAAACTCGGGAACGGGGAAGTCAAGGGTATCGTGGATAGTCTGGTCATGGAAAATCTAAATGAATTTTTCGAGACCAATCCGGCAGTTGCCAAAAAGATCATTGAAAAATCCGTTGTGGCCGCCAAGGCCCGGGAAGCCGCACGTACCGCGAGGGAACTTACCCGGCGGAAAAATGCTCTGGAGCTCAGCGGTTTACCCGGTAAACTGGCCGATTGCTCCATCAAGGACCCGGCACATTGCGAATTATACATTGTTGAGGGAGATTCCGCGGGCGGTTCAGCCAAACAGGGGCGCGACCGTCGTTTTCAGGCCATTCTACCTCTGCGCGGCAAGATCCTGAATGTGGAAAAAGCCCGTTACGACCGTATCCTTCAAAGCAAAGAGATCCAGGCGCTCTTCACCGCGATCGGCGGTGGCTTGCGGGATGATTTCGATGTTGAAAAGATCCGTTATGACAAGGTCATCATCATGACCGATGCCGATGTGGACGGGGCGCATATCCGCACCCTGCTACTGACCTTCTTCTTCCGGCAGATGCGGGACCTTCTGCAGTTCGGACACGTTTACATTGCACAGCCTCCGCTCTATCGTCTGAAACAGGGCAAGATCGAACGATACGCCTACGATGATAATGAGATGGAAAAGATCGCTGCGCGTATGAAAAAAGAACGTGCCGTAAAACTTCAGCTTTCCCGTTACAAGGGTCTCGGAGAAATGAACCCCGAACAGCTCTGGAGTACGACCATGGATCCCGAGTCGCGGACCATTCGTAAGGTCAATCTGGATGATGCCATGGCTGCGGACCATATGTTCTCGGTCCTGATGGGTGAAAACGTGGAAGCCCGCCGGGCCTTTATTGAAGAAAACGCACAGTATGTAAGAAATCTTGATGTCTAAACCCGATCCGCAGCTTGGCGGATAAACAGAAAAGTGAGGAAACATTGGCTAACGAACGTATTATCCCGGTCAATATAGAAGAAGAGTTAAAGAACTGTTACCTGGATTATTCCATGTCCGTGATCGTTGCCCGGGCGCTGCCCGATATCCGCGACGGTCTCAAACCCGTGCATCGCCGCATTCTGTTCGGCATGCATGAACTGGGTATGCAGTACAACAAACAGTATAAAAAATCAGCCCGTATCGTCGGTGATGTTTTGGGTAAATACCATCCGCACGGCGATTCTTCGGTGTACAACGCCATGGCGCGCCTGGCACAGGATTTTGCCATGCGTTACTGCGTGGTTGACGGACAGGGGAACTTTGGTTCGATCGACGGTGACAGTCCGGCCGCCATGCGGTATACCGAAGCACGTATGGCACGCATTGCAGAAGACATTCTCGCCGATATTGAAATGGATACGGTCAATTTTGTACCGAATTTTGATGATTCGCTTACCGAACCCACTGTCCTGCCAACGCGCGTACCTTTCCTTCTGATCAATGGGGCGACCGGTATCGCCGTCGGTATGGCAACCAATATTCCTCCCCATAATATCAAAGAAATTTGTGATGCACTCTGCGCGATGGTTGAGAACCCCGAAATAACGACCCGCGAACTCATGCAATATATCAAAGGTCCGGATTTTCCGACCGGCGCGCTTGCATATGGTTCATCAGGACTTTTTTCCGCCTATGATACCGGACAGGGCAAGATCACCCTGCGGGCGCGTGCGAACGTGGAACAGGTTCGCAACAACCGCGAACAGATCGTTTTTACGGAAATCCCCTATCAGGTGAATAAGAGCAATCTCATAGAACGGATCGCGGAGTTGGTGCACCAGCGTATATTGGACGGCATCAGCGACCTGCGTGACGAGTCCGACAAAGAAGGGATCCGTATCGTGATCGAACTGAAGCGTGATTTCGAACCCCAGGTCGTTCTGAATAATCTCTATAAACATACTTTTCTGCAAAATACCTTTGGCATCAATATGCTTGCACTGGTCGACGGCATACCCCGCGTTCTGCCCTTACGTGAAATGTTACGGCTGTTTATCGAACACCGGCACAAGGTCATTGTTCGCCGGACGCAATACGAACTGAACAAGGCCGAAGAACGTGCACATATACTGGAAGGATTCAAAATTGCACTTGAGAATATTGATGAAGTGATCACTATCATTAAAACCTCTTCGAGCGTAAACAATGCAAAACGTAACCTGATCGAACGCTTTACGTTTTCTGAAGCTCAGGCACAGTCCATCCTGGACATGCGTTTGCAAAAACTTACCGGACTGGAACGTGAAAAGATCATTCAGGAATATATCGACACCTTAAAACAGATCGAAAAGTTAAAATTCATCCTCGAAAGCAAGGAAAAACGCATGTCCATACTGGTCGAAGAAACCCGTGAGATACAAAAAAAATACGGTGATGAGCGACGCACGGAAATGATCGCGGATGCGGGTGACTTCTCGGTTGAGGACATGATCGCTGATGAGGAAATGGCCATTACGATCACGAATAACGGCTTTATTAAACGCACGCCCGTCAACGTATATCACGCACAGCGCCGTGGCGGCGTCGGCAAGCGCGGAGCAACCGCAAAAGAAGATGATTTCGTTGAAAACCTCTTTATTGCTTCAACCCATGATTATCTGATGTTCTTCACCAATTTCGGAAAGGTCTATTGGCTGAAGGTTCATGAGATCCCGCAGGCCGGACGTTCAACCCGTGGCCGCGCGATCGTCAATTTATTGGAATGCGAAAAAGATGAAACGGTCCGGGCTTTTCTGAATGTTCGTGATTTCAATGGAGATAAATACGTTGTGATCGCAACAAAACGCGGAACCATAAAGAAAACCAAGCTGGATGCTTACAGTCGTCCGCGCCGTACCGGTATTATTGCGGTAAATCTGGTAGATGATGATGACATTATCGGTGTTGACATTACCAACGGTGAGCAGGATATCATTCTGGGAACACGCAAAGGCAAGGCCATTCGCTTCAATGAAAAACACGTGCGCGACATGGGGCGTAATGCCACTGGTGTACGCGGTGTGACACTTGAAGGAAAGGATGATGCCGTCGTTGATATGGTCGTTGTCAAGCGTGAAGGTGCCACCGTGCTGGCTGTCAGCGAACACGGATACGGAAAACGTTCCGATATAATGGATTACCGGATCACCAACCGCGGCGGTAAAGGTGTTATCACCATTAAAACGACCCCGAAGGTCGGTGAGATGGTTGCCCTGAAGGAAGTCGTGGATACGGACGATCTGATGATCATTACTACCGGCGGCTTACTGATCCGTCAGCATATCCGCCGTATCAGCACACTCTCGCGCAATACGCAGGGAGTTCGCTTGATCAATCTCCGCGAAGGAGACCGTATCTCGGCGATCCGCTATGTCATGGAATCCGAAGAAAACAATGATGAATTGCAAGAAATGAATGATGAATGAAGGAACTGATCCGAAAGCGCCTGGACCTTATCCGGGAAGACATCCTGACCCACAGTCCGCATCCCGAACGGGTGCGGCTTATCGCAGTTAGCAAAAAACAATCGATTGAGAAAATGCATGCTGCGATGGAGGCGGGAATTCGCGATTTCGGAGAGAATCGTATACAGGATGCGCTATTGAAATTTGAGCGGGATGCGTTCCCGGGTGTTACTCGTCATTTCATCGGATATCTGCAATCAAACAAAGTAAATAAATGCTTGCAGAATTTTAATTGGCTTCATAGTTTGCAAACAGATAAGATAGCCCGCACGATCGCCGATGCCGACCAGAGGATGATGTGCCTTCTTGAGGTGAACATTTCCGGAGAGGCGAATAAATCCGGTCTTGAGCCGGATGATGTTGTTTCCTTTGCAAAACGTATCCGTGAATACAGCGGTTTACAGGTGCGCGGACTTATGGGAATGGCCCCTTATACCGACGATGAGATCCGTATACGTTCTGCTTTCTCGTTGTTGCGTTCGGTGTCGGAATCTTGTAAATTCCTGGAAACGGAATCATTGCGCTTTGAGGAACTCTCCATGGGTATGACGCATGATTATCGTATCGCACTTCAGGAAGGAGCAACGATCTTGCGTATCGGAACCGGTGTTTTCGGAGCAAGGGAAACATAAGGAGATATATGGACTGGATCGATTTTTCCGAACTGGAACCGGGTGACATACTTCCGCCGGGATGGACTTTTACACCTGCGCACGATGTGCTCTCCGATGTGGAAATTGCGAAAAAAAAAGACATCCTGCTTTTTACCATGCGCTCGGATGCGATTCCGGCAAAAACGATATATTGTGTGCGCGACCATATTAACCTGTCCGGTATCAATCCCTTGCGCGGCAAGAACCGGGATGCATTGGGAGTACGTTTCCCGGACATGTCCCATCCCTATCGGATCCCATCCTTTTGCGGAAGAATCAAAGATATCATTATCCGGGCAGGTCAGCATCCCGAACATCCTACAGACGCCGTCGAAGCGGCACCGATCGTTTATCAGTCGATCATCGCAAATCATCAGAAAAAACCGGCGTATGCTTTGATATATGGCAACAAGATAGGGGCACAAGATATCGTAACATTATTTCAGGGAGAATCACATGCATAAGAATTCAATGAACAAAGTTGTTTTGGTCGGACGTCTCGGCCAGAATCCGGAACAACGGGCGACCCCCGCCGGAACAGCGGTTACAAACTTTAGTGTGGCGACCAATGAAACCTATAAGACACAGAACGGTGATTATAACGATAATACAGAATGGCACCGCTGCGTTGCTTTCGGCAAAACGGCCGAATATATCGGAAATTTTTTCACTAAGGGAAGACTGGTCTACGTAGATGGCCGTTTGCGGACCCGTAAATGGACCGATAACAATAATGTCACGCATTATACGACGGAGATAATGGTTGACACGGCTATGCTCTTAGATCGTGCGACTCAGGGTGATTCCGGAGTGTATGCTCCGCCGGCACAAAAAGATTCACGCGGTCCGGCGAACAAAGAACCCGAACCCGAAGATATGCCCCTGCCGGATAATGAAGAAGAACTTCCGTTTTAAGGACACTGTATGGATCCGGATCTTAACACAGACCTGAACGAAAACGAAGAAGGCTCCGAAGCGATCGTCCTTTGTCCCGTTTGCGGACAGGCGGTCAATAATCATGCTGCCGAGGAGCTGTACACTGTGGATCTTGTGGAAAGTGATTTCCGAATACGCACGCTGGATGACGATATTCTGGATACCTGGCTGGTTTTTTGTCATAACTGTCTCTACATTACACATGACTTCCGGCATATTCCTGATCAGATCAACCTGATCCGCGAATACGTGTTATCCGGAGATTACCGGATGCGGTTCACCGACACCAATCCTACAACTCTGGAGCTTTTTGAACATTATGTGTTCATGCTGGAAAAAGTCAAAGCTCCGGCAATGGTTTTTGCAGATACCTATTTACGCATGTCCTGGTTATATGACGATGATCATAATGATCGGGATGCCTGTACTTACAGGGGGAAAGCGATCGTCTATTATGCGAAAGCCTTATTGGCCGGCAGTCTGAGCGAAAAGGATGTTTCTATGATATATTATTACATAGCAGAGCTCAGCCGGCGGAACGGAGATTTTGAACGGGCAAGAAAAGCGCTGTTAAAAATAGATACCGCTATCCCGATGTTCCGTTCATTATTTGAATTTCAAACAGTGCTCATTCGCGACCATAACGATGGGGCGGCCATTATGCCGCGGGAGGTAAATTAACATGATGATCAACTATCCCGAATTTGAAGCGATGTTAATGGAACAGGAGGCCGGAGCGACTACGACCTTTTTCAAATACATCAACATCCTGAACCGCTATTTTACAGAAAATGCGGACCTTTCCCCGGCGGAACAAAAAAAATCGCTTGAATTTATTTATCAGAAGGTCCGGGATGCACATCCTCTGATCGCAATATTTCCGAACATGCAGTCCTGTCTGTTGAAAGAATTCAAGAAAGGGAAGAAAAGTATTCCTGAGATACTTGCCGTATTCAGCGGGGAAGTCAGAAAAAACATCGATAAAACGATCGCGACGTGCGTCGATAAGCTTATTAAGGACGGATCAAAGATTTTTACTTTCAGCCATAGTTCGGTCGTGCGCAAGGCCATCATGGAGGCCGCCGGTAAGGGACGTCGCTTCGAAGTCATTCTCACCGAAGCCCGGCCTGTCGGTGAAGGACTCGCTTTGGCAAAATTTCTCGGGCGGGCGGGTATACCGGTTTCTCTTTATACGGATGCCGCAATGGAACTTGCCGTATCCCGCTGTGATCTTGTGCTGGTGGGTACGGACTGGTACTGGTACCGCGGATTCATCAACAAGATCGGCACACATTCAGCCCAGCGAATTGCCGAAGAACGAGAAAAAGCGTTTTATATTCTAACGGATTCCAGTAAATTCATGCCAACACCGCCTTCAGACTGGTCGCGCGACCGGCACCCCGAATCGCAGATCCTGGTGGAGCATATTGAAAACGTAACGGTTCATAATCCATATTTTGAATCGATCTGGTTCCGTGGTGCCGATGGGATCATTATTGACGGCAATATAAAAGAATTTGATAAAAATTGTGAGATCATCATGTAGGAGAAACGCCAATGATGTCCCAGTACTATAATTACAAGACTGCCATCATTATTTTTTTCATGAGCCTGATAGGTTATCTTGTACTGCTTATCGGTTTCTACAATAATGATGCCCTGATGGGTGAAACACCACAAGCCTTACGTTACCTTGTCCTGGGATTTTCGCAGCTACTGCTTCTCCTCCCCCTCTTTTTTTATGTCGTCGGCAACGGGAAATCGGTTAAACATGCTTTCCGTGTGCGTCCCGTTTCCGCACGTGCTTTTTTTGATATTCTGATGATCGCCATCGGTATGTTCTTTCTCCTTGAACTCACACGTATCGTCGGCAGCATGCTTTTCCGTACCGAACTACCCGTACAGGAAAGTTTGAAAGTGGTCTATCCGCTGAATTTTATTCTGATCTTTCTTATCAGCGTTGTTGTCACACCCATTGTCGAGGAAGCTGTTTTCAGGGGCTATCTTCTGCGGGTGATGCTGCGAAGTAAATATTCTCCGCTTCTTGCGGTTACATTATCTGCGTTTCTGTTCATGCTTGCACATTTGGACTACTGGAACGCCCCCGGTATCTTTCTTGCGGGACTTATTCTCGGATTTATCGCTTATTCCTTTTATTCTATCATTCCATGTATTATTATTCATGCGGTATTCAATACAATGGTGCTAATCGATATTAATGTACCGCAAATCCGTGATGCCATTTTCTATTCCAGGAGCTTTGTCCCATGGGTGATCATGGGCGGAGGAATTCTTATGTTGCTGCTCGGATTGTTGAACGTGAAGACGAAAGTCCACATACACCGTAAACGCAGGACCGTAAAAGAAGGAGATGTCCATGAGGAATAATGAGGTGATCCTCCTGGTTGATGCCTACCGAAAACTTCACAGACGGGGCGCGAAGGTCAATCTGATCAATATAATCGACAAAACCCACCCTGCGGATCTGGCGATGCTTTTCCGGTCTTTTACTCATCACGAACGTTTGTATTTTTTTTCCTTGATAAAAACGAACACTAAAAAAGCGGAAGTGCTTTCAGAGCTGGATGATAACTTAACACTTGAGATCCTGAAGCCTCTGAAACGGCCCGAAATCATTCATATTTTCCGCGAAATGGACTATGACGACGAGTCCTATATTCTCCGGCTGATGCCCGAAGAGGAACAGCAGGAACTGCTAAACCTGATGAAGGAAGATGAGTCCCGCGAAGTTGAGGCCTTGATGAGTTATGCAGAAGATACCGCGGGAAGTATCATGAACCCTGAGGTCTTTCATCTTACCGAAGATCTGACCATCGCACAAGCAACGGAAGAGATACAAAAGAGCGTCGATACGGAAATGGTATTTTATATTTATGTTACGGATGACCGCAATCACCTGGTTGGAGTGGTTTCCCTGCGCCAATTGATCCTTAACGATCCAAAGAAAAAATTATCCGATATCATGGTGGAAGATGTTGTCAGTATTCGCCCGGAAACCGATCAGGAGGAAGTTGCAAGGATCGCCTCCCGCTATAATTTTGTTGCAGTCCCCGTGGTTGATGACGAAAACAAACTCATCGGTGTCGTCACGGTAGATGATATTATTGACGTACTGCGTGAAGAAGCCACAGAGGATCTGCTTCAGATGGCCGGATTGGGACGGGATTCGGACATTCTGCTCAAATCTTCCTGGGAAACCACCAAACGCCGTTTCCCCTGGCTATTGGCAACCTATATCGGTGGATTGATCGCGGCCACGACCATCAGTCTTTTCCATGGATTGCTGAGCGAATATATTATTCTTGCCTCCTTCCTTCCCATTATTGCAGGTATGGGCGGGAATATCGGAACGCAGAGCTCAACGATCATTACGCGCAGTCTCCTGACAGGGCGGGTCAATCCAAGCACCGCGCCGAAGATCATCCTCAAGGAAATACGTGTCGGTCTGACACTGGGTATCATCTACGGGATCGTCCTTGGAATTATTGCCTTTATGATGTCATATGTGGTTACTTCGAACGCCTACGACTATTCGCTCGTACGCTGTATCGAGCTCAGTATTGCCGTTGCAACCGGTATTACCATCGCAATGACACTTGCAACTTTCACCGGGACCGTCGCGCCCATGATCCTGCATAAAATGAAAATCGACCCCGCTATTGCCACGGGTCCATTTGTAACAACAACGATCGATATTCTCGCTGTTCTGATCTATCTCTCGTTCGCTACATTAATGGTAAGTTTTTGATCATCCTTAAAATGAATAAGTATGTCCTTTTTCTTCTTGTTCTTTGCCCCGCGCTCGCCACAGCCGGAGATACTCTCTTTTTTGATGTTACTCTTTTAGGTGTTCGCGCCGCAGCGGTAGAGATTACGGAAAACCGCCTGCCCGGGAATGTGAATGAGATCGTTTATCATGCATTTACCGTAGGCGCCTTCGATAAGATCTATGCAATTGATAATTGGTATTATTACTACACCGACACACTGCTGAATCATATGGATTCTTTAAAAAAAGTGATCCGGCAGCATGATCTTCGGCAAAAATATGAAGAACACATCTCCGGCGGACAGGTACGTTATACCGGTTCCATCGAACAGACGGTCATATCTCCCCTGCATCATGTTTTGTCTTTTCTTATCTATTTACAATATTACCCGGAAAAAATGGAAACCGGGACCTGTTTCCCCTTTCAGATATCCGATGAGGGAGATTTCTACCAGCCCTACATTACGGTTTCTCAGAACGAAGTAAAAGGGCAGCGGGAGATATTCTTCTCCTTTTCGAAAACCGGCGGCCGCGAGGTCCTTGAACCGACAGATGTATTCAACTGGATGATCTGCTCGGGAAAAGGCGAACGTATGCTGGCCTATTCAATGGATGACAATACCATCGTTGAGGGTGTTTTTTCTATTGGCTGGGGCTTGAGACTGAAGGCAAAAAGAAGAACAACAAGTACTCAATATTGATAATAAGGCTGTTCCATTACGCCGTTTTCATCACTGATAAGTTTGTATAAAACCGGATCCCGCAGAATATCATTGGCATGCATGGTGCTGCCATCAATGCGCATAACGGCGTGTATCAAGCGTACTCCGTGACTGTAATCCACGTATGTGTCAATATGGCCGGTATACAGAGGTTGGATGGGCGATCCGTCCGTATTGTGCCAGCCATAGATCGCAACGAACCCGGATTTTGTTTTCAGAGCATTGCAAATAACAACATCCTTTTTAATACCCGCAATCAATTCATAGACCTGCCCCCCGGCAGCATCCCGGTCGGCATTGATATCCTTATTATGCTCAACGAATGTGCGTACCAATTCATTCCTGTTCCCCTCGGGTTTGTAGGGTATCGGTTTCATCTGCAACGCTGCATGTTTCCATATGTCATCACATAATTTCCGCGTCGGAAGTATGCATCCGAAAGCATCGGCAATTTTTTGAGCGGTTTGGGGACTCATGGGAATACGGCAATAATCCGCGTTCGTACCAATGGAAAGATAGTCGGACATAACTTGATATTCCAGGGTTCGTGTCACACCACTTGCATCCGTAAAACGCGAACGGCAGGTGATGAATTCACGGGTAATATCCGGGATATTTCCACTAAGTATTTCGCGCAGTATTTCCGCTTCGCGTTCTCCAAAACTCAAAACCTCAATATCACGCATAAACGCAGAACCGCTTCGAGCCACGTTCTTGCGATCTGGCAGCGTTATGCAGGTTATGTGAAAATAATCGATATCGGATCGGGGTATACGTTCGATGTTATTGGCATGATGAATAATAATATCAACGGGATGGTTCAGGTCCAGATAGCGAATATCCTTGACCCGGATATGTCGGATGCCCTGCTTGGTGTGAAGGCTGAGAGCGTTGTTCAACAGCGGGTCCTGTTTTATTTTATTGATCTGCTCAAGTATATTTGCTTCATAGGGTATCTGTGCCTCCGGATCCTCTCTTGATTGACCCGAACCGTAAAGCAAAAAAGTAAATAAGCATAAAAGCGTGAGTGAACCCGGTAATTTCATTTCTCTGTCTTTGTTACATGTTACTGAAAGAATATATAAAATCCCTTTCAGTTTGCACAGAGTTTTTTACATGGTATTTTTTCGGAAGAACTTCTTGGGTCAGCTAAACAAAGATAATCTATCTTTATCTATCAGTATCGTTGAGATCGTATTGCGCTGTGCCGATGTATCGTCCGTATGGACGGGGATATAGTGCGGTGTATAACCACTCAGCATTCCGTCGTCTAATGTTTCCCACAGTACGGGTTGATGCGTGCCCTCGAAAGAGAGAGCATATTTCCTGCGTAATATACCGTCGGTATCGTTCAGAATGGATGCCCGTTCTTTTTTGGCTGTTTCGGATACCTGACCTTTCATTTTTGCGGCAGGAGTACCCGCTCTGGGTGAATAACGAAAAACATGCAAGTAAGAAAACCGGGTTTTGTCCAGATAGTGCAGGGTTTCTTTGAACAGAGCATCTGTTTCTCCGGGGAAACCCACAATAATATCTGTTCCGACGGATGCTTCCGGAATGTACTTGCGGATCGTATCAACTTTTTTACTAAAATCCGATGTGAGGTATTTGCGATTCATTACCTTTAGAAGGGTATCCGAGCCCGATTGCAGGGAAAGATGGAAATGCGGCATGATCTTTTTGGATGACCCTATATGCCGGATCAGTTCATCGCTGAGGGTATTCATTTCAATAGAAGAAATACGAATACGTGCAAGCCCGGGGATTTTCTCCATTCGGACCACAAGATCCAGAAGTTCCTTTCCCGAATCATTGTAAGCACCAATGTCGATACCCGTAAGAACGATCTCTTTATATCCGGTTTCTGCCAGCCGTCCGGCCTCCAGGATCGCATTATCGAAATCACGGCTGACCGGATTTCCACGAGCATAAGGAACAATGCAATAAGTACAAAAATTGTTGCATCCTTCCTGTATCTTCAGAAAAGCTCTTGTCCTCCCGGTTGCCGCTATAAAAGCCGAATTCAAACGATGATCGTTATCGACGGGACTTATACGTATATAACGGCCCTGTGTTTTATTATAAACCGAAAGAATGTTGAATAGATCGAATTTATCCCTGTTCCCAAGTACAATATCCACACCGGGGAGTTTTTGAGAGACCTCCTGAAATATTTGAGGGAAACACCCTGCCAGTACCAGAATACCCTCGGGCGAACGGTGTTTTGCCTGAGACAGAGCCTGACGGGTCTTCCGGTCCGCACGGTTGGTCAAAGTGCAGGAATTTACGACCATAACATCTGCCGGCGCATCAAAATCCACACATACATAACCGGATGTAAGGGCGGCGTTTTTAAGCGCATCGGTTTCCGCCTGATTTAGTTTGCACCCCAATGTGTAAAATGAGATTCTTTGTTGTTTCATGTTTTGATCAATCCGGAAACCATACTTTGACCTTCAGGTTCTGATTCCCCCATAATATGGCTTTTTGATGGTCTTTGAAAAAAATATCTATATGATTCCCTTTGATCGCAGAACCGCGGTCTTCCACCCGTCCGTAGCCGTAGCCCTCAATATACATGATCGTTCCAAAAGGAAAAATATCCGTATCCGCAGCGATCGTTCCGCGTTTTGCCATAGTCCCGCTGGCGGTTTTTCCCACGACCTTCGGTTTACCTTTGTGCGGGCCGTAAGCATATACTTTTTGTCTAAGCCAGTTATATTTCCAGCCGCAACATTTTTCGCAGGCGCAATATGCAGTTACACGCAATGTCATGGTCTTGGGGATCTTGGTGAAATGCGGACGAAGCTGATTTTGCATGATCGTACAACCATTCGTGAACGGAATGATCATAATGATTATCAGAACAAGATATATTTTTAAATGTTGAATACGTTTTTTATTCTGCATCATTCCGGGTTTCCGGATGGAAACGCCCTTTTTCTTTAATAATGAATTCCAATTCCTGCGGATGTATGATCTTACCGGTTACAGCCGTCGCAAAACATGTGGCTGCACCCGCAAGTATACCCCCTGAACGCAGTATTTTGCAGGAGGTCCCCAAACGGGTCCGGCCGGCAGCGGGATCCGCGGTGGCAAGCTCAAGAAATGCAGCGGGGAGGATCTCCATGCCGATCTCGGTGAATATCCCCGCAATACCCGTTTCGATCATATCCTGATAAACCAACTGAGAACCCGGCAGGAGATACACACCGAGTGTGGCCGGCAGCGGAGTATAACGGATCATTTTAAGACCGTTTTCGAAATCATCGTAGCGGCATGCCGTATCTCCACCGATACATATCTGGTCAACATGAATGTCCGGGGTATGACCCACGCTCTCTATCTGCAATTCACCCGATCGTGTGACTGCCTGAAGAAGATGTACCCCCGAAAGGTCAACCGTCAGATCGGGATCACTCTCTCTGAAATAATATTGACCCTCAACACCCGATCGATCCTGCAGGAATGCGAGTATTTCTTCGTCAACATGAAACAACAGGCGCTCGTAACCCAGATCAATTAAAACGCGTGCCATGTTAAGTCGTTCGTTCAGAGGTAAAAACTGCAATCCTTCACCGAATATTTCCAGACAGACCGATCTGTCTTCCGGAAGATTATAATATTTAAGGATATGTAATGCGATATCGATACCACTGACCCATGTTCCCGGCTTCCCTTTCAGAAAGATACCCAGAGATCCCGGGATAACAATTTCGATGCTCCCTTTTTTCAGCAAGGCATCCGTCTTCTTTGCATCGGTTTTCACGACCAGGGTTCCGAATACGCCCAGTTCCAGTAAGTTTTTGTCAGTGCAGACCAATTTACCTCCCGGAGCTGCCAATCCGTCTTCCGCGCAAACCAGTCCCGGCATTCCGCTTCTTCCGGCCGGGTAATACATTATTCCGCCTTGTATCATAGCGGAGATATTTTCCGCTGACGGTTCGGCGGACAAGGGCAGACGGTTATCAATAAAGTGTACCGGAAACTTGTTATGCCTGTTTTTTTCATTGAGCGCAGCTGGAATGATGTGCGTGAGTATCACATGGTCGGGTGTTAAAGAGTGGATCGTACCCGTTTCCCCATTGAGCAGCTGATGTATGACTGTATTCATTTTTTCCATTTAAGGCTCCATGCTGAAGATATTCAGATAATTGCGGTTCTTTAACAGATAATCCCAATCATGAACAAGCAGATTTTGCCGGAATTGCTTCATACTGCGCTGAAAATGCCGTTCATTCTCGGCTCCGTTTGCCGGATTTTGATAAAGATCAAACCGGGGGATCAAACGAAATTCGGATGATCCTGCTGCCCGATTCAGGACTGTTTGCGCAGTATAATAATCCTCGGGAGATGTGCAGGCGACCGACAAGAAAAAATAATCGGTATATTTGCCTATTACTTTTATCTCCTGCCCTCCGTAAAGGCGTTGCATTGCAATACTCTCATCGTTCGTACCGGGTAACAATCCCACCATGATCCTGCATTCGGGATGCGCCGCATGGATGGTCTTTTCCATACGATCCATAAAACTGCCGATAACATTAGATTTCCACTGTGCCCAGGTTTCCGTTTGCTCATTCAGTATCCGTGCGGCAATCTCTGCGGTGGAAAGATGAAGCGGTATAACCATGCCGGTCTCTTTTCCGAAAGCATCCAGACAGGCGGGACAAAAACAATATGAACGACCATGATTACCCGAATGGTCGGTTAAAATTTCCTCCGGGTTCAGGGGAAAATGAAGATCGTCAACATAAACGACATCCGGCTGAAGGATAAGCATGATCTCTGCGATGGTACGGATCTTATAATTCTGATATTCCGTATCGGAGGGACAGATCGCATACAATGCCTCCGACTCTGTGCGGCTGCCGTAATTGTTCACTGCCCGCAAGTGGGGCTGCAGACGATAGGTATAGGCATCTCTGAACAGTGGAATGTGTGCCGCAAAGCGGATATTTCTCCGTCGCAGTTCATGCCGGAAGGCTAATAACTGGGTACCGTAATCCCAGCGTTGCGGCAGCATATCGGAGGGGTAATACGCGGTGCCGTGTTCCAGAACGGGAGAAACGACCAGCGTCACTTTTGCCTCTTTCAACGCATCTGCAAGAGCACCCATCTCGCCACCGTAACGTTGCCGGATCTCCGGACTTTGGATAGGAACATATACGGCTTTGATACTATCGTATCGCGCACATGCGCTCAGTATAAGGAACAAGATCAGAAGGATGTGGTAATTTTGTTTCATCGTGGGAAGATAAGGCATAATTTACCTCCTGTCAAGAAGTTAGCAAGCTATTACGGGCAGATCAACAACTGTTGGGTTAAGGTTTTTGCGGATAATTCTTTTGTCGTTATCGCCGGATTACATTACATTTAGATATTATAAATAAAAGATAATGGAGGCTCCCATGATGAAGATCAAACATAATGCTATTCTTATCACGGGTCTGAACTTTTTGTTGTTCATTGCCATGATAACGATCAACGGACTGGCGAACGGCCTGCCGATCAACGGGATCACGACCGGAGAGCTATCCGATCTTTATCCGAATCTTTTCGTCCCGGCAGGTGTTACCTTTTCGATCTGGGGACTGATCTATTTATTGCTGCTTTTGATGGTCGCCTTCCAGCTTATTTCCGCGATCAAAAATAACACTGTTTTCATATTGCCATTAAAAGCACAATATTTTCTCTCTCTGAATTTTATCCTTAATATTGCCTGGATCTTTTTGTGGCACTATAAGCTGATCTTCCTGTCTTTGCTGGTCATGCTGGGACTTTTGCTGACCTTGATCGCTCTGTTCAATAAGATAAGTCAAATGTCACTGAACAAATCCCGGCATTTTTTAGCGATCCGCTTCCCGATAAGTGTGTATTTCGGGTGGATCTCGGTTGCAACGATCGCAAACGTAACGGCACTTCTGGTCTCTTTTAATTGGAGTGCCTGGGGCATTCCCGAAAATATCTGGACCATTCTGGTCATGATCGTCGGAACCGGTTTGGCAATCTCGGTTTTACTGAGACATCGCTGTATCAGCTACGGTCTGGTCGTTATCTGGGCATATATCGGTATTATTATAAAACGAAACGCCCAGCCGGTTGTTCACGCAGATATCGTGATCACAGCCTATATTGCGATCGCCCTGATCGTTGTCTTGGCCGTTATTCAAATAATCAGAAGCAGGAAGGTACCGGAAGCATGAATTTAAAAACAATATCCCCCGTCTGGGCAAAATATCTGAAACGTGCCGTTTCTGTCGTTTTCGTTATTGGTCTGTTTTATTCCTGTGCCTGTCCCTTAAAATTACGACAAAAGGAAACTGCCGGTAACCGGGATGATGCTCTCCGTTATTTTTATACCCTTGCCGTACGCGGAGATATGGGCGACGCAATGAGTATGCTCGATACGATACCGGATCACACATTGTCAAAAGAGCAACGTGAACTGAGAAACTCCTTTCGTGCGCGCTTTTATGAGCACCGGGATGTCAATACCGCTACACCGGACGATCCGCTGATCTCGGGCACCCTTAAGGCTTTCCGCAGATACTGGAATATCGTTCTGATGGACAGATCTGCATACGAAACTGCAGAAAGCGAACTGCTGGATCATCTGACCGAACTGATCTATGTTCATCAGTTCGAAGAGAACATGCCAAAGGATACGATCGCGGCAAATCTGCAAAAGTATCTTAGCGAGTCCATTATCGACCGTGGCTATTTTACCAATGTTCTCAGTTATACCGGCGGTTTTCTTGATCTCTTTCTCTGGCAAAAACAACAGGACAGCATTTTTACGGTCCAATTACCGGAAAACGAAATTGACGTACATGTTGTCCTCATGGATGATTTTCTTTCTATCGGATGGACCGAGTACGCCACCCTGGGAAAATACCATGCCGGCGGGTGGGCTAACCCAAGGGCTTTATATTGTGTAAAAAAATCCTATGATCTTTCCGGGGAGGCTTTCCGGGTAAGTTATCTGACCCATGAAGCACAGCATTTATCCGATTACAAGAACTTTCCCCTGCTTGAACAAGCGGATCTGGAATACCGGGCTAAACTGGCGGAACTGCATGCGGCGGAAGAAACGAGCATAAGCTTGCTGAAAAAATTCATCCAGAATGCCAAACATGATCGTTCCTATGCGCATCCATTTGCAAATTATCATGTGATACGGGGCTTGTCCCGGGAAATTTTCAATAAAGATATGGTTGATGATCCGGAAAAATGGGAAATCATCCCCGTTGAAAGGATACAACATGCCAGCTATGATCTGCTTAAGCGGCATACACAGGCACTTTTCAGAGCAGGTGCGGAACATGTGAGAGCATATCTTGAATGATCGGGAGTAAAAAATATGAAAACGAACAACATTCTTGGCATTTTTTGCCTCATACTCTTAAGCGCCGGCATGTTATCCTGTGAGGCAGGCTCCGGTCAAAACAAAGCTTATAATGATTTTGAATTTCTCGAATATGATATTATGCAAATCCGACAGGCTTATGAAAAGAAGGAATGCAGTATTGAAGATCTGACCCGTGCATATCTGCAGCGTATTGAAGATATCGATCAAAAAGGTCCGGCATTGAATACCATGATCTGTGTTAACCCCGATGCGATCCGGATCGCCCGGGAACTAGACAAAGAACTGCGCGAAGGCAGGTCCCGGGGACCCTTGCATGGAATACCCGTCGTGCTTAAAGATAATATTGACACGCATGACAAGATGCCCTGTACCGCCGGATCCCGGGCCCTGAAAGATTCCTATCCCCTGCGAGACAGCTTTGTCGCGGCCCGGCTTCGGGATGCGGGTGCGGTCATACTGGGTAAAAGCAATCTGAGCGAATGGGCAAATTTTCGGGGACGCTTATCCACCAGCGGCTGGAGCGGCCTTGGCGGGCAGACAAAGAATCCCTATGTGCTGGATCGCAATCCCTGCGGCTCGAGTTCCGGTTCCGCCGTTGCCGTTTCCGCAAATTTAACGGTTTTGGCTATCGGTACCGAAACCAATGGCTCCATCGTATGCCCTTCTCACAACAATGGCATTGTCGGGATCAAACCGACGGTCGGACTCATCAGTCGCAGGGGGATCATTCCCATATCGCAGACCATGGATAGCGCCGGTCCGATGGCCCGAAGCGTTCGTGATGTGGCAATGTGTCTCGGCGCGCTTACGGAAGTGGACCCGGAAGATGATGCCATGTTGATACCGGGGCGGAAAGCTTACAGCGATTACACGCCTTTTCTTAAAGAGAGCGGACTGACAAATAAACGTTTGGGCTGGTTCACAGCCTCCCGCGGCAGTCATTACAAGGTTGACGCGCTGATGGAAAAAGCCGTAGACGATATGCGTGAACTTGGTGCGGAGATCATTGAGATCGAACAGATCTTCACGGAAAATATCGGTGCTTCATCGTTTGAAGTCATGCTTTATGAATATAAAGACGGGCTGAACCGATATTTTGCTTCACTTGGTGAAAATGCTGCGATCCGCAATGTGGAAGAGTTGATCATTTTTAATGAAAATGACTCCGTGGAACTCTTATATTTTGATCAGATCTATCTGGAAATGGCTGCCGGAAAGGCGGGACTCGATTCGGAAGAATATAGAACAGCTCTGGAAATAATGTTAACATCTGCCCGTGAAAAGGGTATCGACCGGATCATGGAAATGCATGGACTCGATGCCATTATTGCTCCGACCGGCGGACCGGCATGGAAAACGGACCTTATCAACGGGGATCATTTCCAGTTATCATCTTCATCTCCCGCTGCCAGAGCAGGGTATCCGAACATTACCGTGCCTATGGGCTTTGTCGGCGAGGTTCCTGTCGGTATTTCTTTCTTCGGACGGGCCTGGAGCGAACCGCTTCTTCTGGAGATCGCCTATGCCTATGAGCAGGCGACGCTGCACCGGAGAGTCCCCGAATTCCTTGTTTCGGATTAAAAAATAAAGAGGACTAATCATGAAAACGATCGAGGAAAGTGTTGTTACTGCAATGGATGGCAATGATGCCGCACTGTATCCTTATCTGCCTTATATCATGCAGGACCTGTGGGAATTCGGGGCAGACCCCGATATTTTCAAAGCACTTATCCGCAAACATTGTGATCACTATTCCGAACTTCGCATACTGGACCTGGGATGCGGCAAGGGAGCTTCCTCGGTGAAACTGGCGCAGACCTTTGACTGCCGGTGTCTGGGAATAGATGCCGTTAAAGAATTTATTCTTGATGCCCGCATAAAAGCACGTGCGTACGGCGTAGAGCACCTCTGTACATTTGAACAGGGAGATATCCGTGAACGAGTAAGAACATTGCGCGATTTTGACATTATCCTTCTTGGGGCCATCGGTCCCGTTCTGGGCGATTATTATCAGACACTCAGCACCCTTGCCCCCTGTCTCGCAGACGGCGGACTGATCATGATCGATGACGGTTATATTGAAGCGGATCCCGAATACAGCCATCCTCTTGTCCTGCAAAAAGATGTGCTGCTTGAACAGATCCGGGAAAGCGGCATGCGGCTCGTTGATGAAGTAATTATGGATAAGGACTATATCAATGAAGAAGCTGAGCGTATTTTCTCTAAACTTCATGCCCGCTGTATGGAACTGATCGATAAGTACCCGGACAAGCGCCATCTTTTTGAAAATTATATCAAAAAACAGGAAGAAGAAAATGATGTTCTGGAGAATAAAATTATCTGTTCGGTCATGGCGGTCGGTAAATAAGATCCTTTAAGGAGTTTCTTCCTGTTCATTGATCAATTATGCTCTCCCTCTTTCCCTTATGTATCCCTTGAGAAAGTTAAACGTAATAACGTTCACTATTTTCGGTTTTTCTTTACTTTTTTTTATTTTCATCGTATAATCTCGCGTTCAGGTTAATAAAAATGACAAAATTAAAAACACATCATTTGTTGTTTTACCTGCGGAAGACCGGCAGTACATGCATCCGCACAACATAACACGGAGGTTTATATTTCTATGATCCAGGTAAATAATTTATTCCATTCTTATAAAAAGAATGAGGATTATGCGGTTGAAGACGTTAGTTTTGCGATCGCCAAAGCTGAGATCTTTGGGTTTCTCGGACCCAGCGGAGCGGGTAAGTCCACGACCCAGGGTGTCCTTTCGGGTCTGCTGGAACTTCAGAAAGGTTCCATCATTATTGATGGACAGGCACGTAAAACCTATCCGGATAAAGCGTTTTATAATCGCATCGGCGTAGGTTTCGAAAAACCGAATGTCTATAAAAAACTCAACGGCTATGATAATCTGAAATTTCACGCCAGTCTCTACGACGGTGACACCGAAGATCCCAAGACCGTCCTCGAAATGGTCGGGTTGGCGGATGAGGGTAAAAAACTGGCGGGTGAATATTCCAAAGGCATGATGCAGCGGCTCGGTTTTGCGCGTTCCATGATCAACAAGCCGGATATCTGGTTCCTGGATGAACCCACGATGGGACTTGATCCCAATACGGCCAATTCCATCAAACGTATCATACGTAAAAAGCAGAGTGAAGGTACAACCATCTTCTTGACCACACATAATATGTACGTTGCGGATGAATTATGCGACCGGGTCGCCTTTATTGTTGATGGAAAAATAGCCGCAATGGATTCGCCAAAAAATCTCAAATTAAAATATGGAAATCCAACAGTATCCGTTGAGTTCATGGAAGACGGTATATTGAAAAAGAAAGATTTCGGCATGACCGGAAAAGATAAAGGGGATCTCGAAAAGTTCATTCGGGAGCATGATATTAAAACACTTCATTCCGGAGAACCCACGCTGGAAGAAATATTTATTCGGCTCACCGGACGCGGACTGGAATAGGAGGCGGCATGGGAAGAATCTTTAACCTCTTTAAAAAAGATATCCTTCTCGGAATCAAGGATGTTTTTATTATACTTGAAGTCGTATTCTCCGTTTTTATTGTATTCATCGTTCTTTTCCTGATCCCTAAGAACATTGAACAGGATCAAACCATTTACGTGTACGATCGATCCGGTGTCATTACCGGGTTCATGGAGTTCTTTGGCGCAGAGAACATGGATCTGGACAGCGAGCTTTTCGTCGAAAGTCGCGAAGAGATCATTGCGGGAATAGAAACAAACAAAACGGCGCTCGGACTGATCATCTCAGCGAATGAAGACGGTACTTTCCATACCGAATTGCTGACCCAGCCGTATACCTCTTCTGCGATGATGAAATTTATTGATGTTAATCTTGAAGATCTCTTTTCTATTCTCACAGGCACTTATCCCCCGGATGTGTATGCCGCCGTACGTGTTACGGGTCTTCAGGAAGGAATGCAGGAGGATATCCCGTTCAATAAAAAGATGCTGCCGGTTATAATCGTCATGATGGTGGGATTGGTGGGACTCTTTGCGATGGTTTCGCTGGTCGGACAGGAACGTTCGGATGAGACGATCCGTGCTTACCGCGTATCGCCCGCTTCCCTGAATATGTTCCTGCTCAGCAAACACCTGATGTTGCTGGCGGTCAGTATTGTGACCTTCTCCATCCTGTATATCCCCGTTATGGGTTTCAACGGATATTTTCCCGCATTGCTGATCATTCTGCTGACGGTCGTCATCGGATCTTCACTCGGTATTCTTCTCGGTGCTTTTTTCGAATCGCCCATGGCTGCGATTGGCTGGGTCATTCTCTTGATGCTGGTCATTTCCCTGCCGGCGATCTCTCTCTTCGCACCCATTTTTTCACCGGACTGGCTAAAGTTCATTCCATCGTATTATACGCTTTTTGGGTTGGATGCAGCTATGTTCCCGGATAATAATTCTCACATTATATTACAAGGGACCGCTATCTTGTCCGGGATCGCTCTTATTCTCTTATGGCTCTCCGCTAAGGTATTCAATCAAAGTATCAGAAAGGAGATGTAAATATGAAATATATTATACGCATGTTCCTGTTTGATACGAAAATGTCTTTCCGCAGCTTTATGGGTGGATATATTGCCATTTTCCCCATCGTGCTTTTATTGTTGTTGCGCTTCTTTATCCCAAGTATGGAAGATACATCCATTACGATCGCTGCCGTAAGCGAAGGACCCCATGCCGTACCGCAGAAAATGCTTGATTCCCTTGACAAATATGCGGATGTCCGGCAGTATAAAAGCATAGAAAAAATGGAACAAAAACTGCGTGGTGCGGGAAGTGCCGAAGGCCTGTATTATGATCCTGAACGCGGGCAGTACGTGTCCGTCATGGAGAGAAATATTCAGGACAATACTGTTTTTTCCATGTCTTCGCAGTTGATCCGCCAGTTCTATTTTCAGGAGAAATACCCCGATGCCGGAAAGGTGAACACCTTTATATACGGTGTCCCGCCCGAACTTGAGAACCGTACGACCATTTCACCCGTGGCAACGATCGGCGGTTCTGTTTTTATTATCTTTATGGTCATAATCGGTGCCTTTATTATCGGCCTCGGTGTTGTAAATGACAAGGAGTGCGGTACGGACCGGGCTTTCCTTGTGTCACCGATCAGCAAGAGCGACTATTATATCGGTAAAAGTATTTTCCCCTTTCTTGTAACGGCAGGATACACGATCATCGCTCTGCTGATACTGGGATTGATGCATGTTAACATTCTGCAGATCTACTTGCTTGTGATCCTGTCATTCAGTATCACCCTGTTGATGGGACTACTGATCGGCGCCGTTGCCGGAAATGAGAATGAAGCGGTCGGGATCGGAAAGCTATTATCCATGATCATGATGCTTTCCATTCTCGGCGGCACGCTGCTTCCCGATGTATGGCAGTGGGTGGTCTGGTGGACACCCTTCTTCTGGTTATACAGTATTCTTGAGCAGATTTTGACACTGACGGCAACGTGGGTGGATGTTATATGGAAATCGGCCGTCATGGTCGGTATCTGCTGGATATACTTTCTTCTGCTACGAAAAAAGATCGTCTCCGGACTTTCATAAATATCAATGAGAAATGGGAGGTAATGGTATGTTTTATCTTGGGATCTTTCTGACCTTGTATGGTATCGCCGTCGTTTGGATCGCACTTGCTAAACCTGAAAAGATCTGGAATATGGGTAAAATTCAGGCCTTCGTTAAGATACTCGGTGATATCGGTACCCGGATCTTCTTTATATTGTTCGCCGCAGCGGCTCTTGGATTCGGGATATGGCTTCTGCTTAAATACTGGCCGGCCGCCTGATAAATAGAGTTTCGACTTTTCTGAACTCAGGGTTTTCATGCATGTATTAGAATTCATGAATGCCTTTATGCTCAATAAATGAAACAATCTACGATCGTTATTACCGGTGCAAACCGGGGATTGGGAATGCAAACGGCATTGTCGCTTGCAAGATTGGGACATACCATTATTCTGGCATGCAGAAATACAGATGCTTCCTTTCCGGTGTGTGAGAGGATCATTGAACAGACAGGGAATCCGGATATTCATGTTATGAACCTGGATCTGAGTGACCGCTCTTCGGTCTATGCTTTTGCGGATCATTTCCGATCCCGCTTTACCTCAATAAATATACTTATTAATAATGCCGGTATCATTCTTCGTGATCCCGGAAAGACCAAAGATGGACTGGAACTTACCTTTGCAACCAATTATCTCGGTCCGTATTTGCTCACAAGACTTTTAATTCCCGCATTTAAACCCGGGGCGGACAATCGAATTGTTAATCTGGTTTCGGGTATATTTCCCTATGGAAAACATTATGATCTTAGCAGGATCAATGATTATCGATGGGTAAAGGCGTATGCTGTTTCAAAGTACATGATCCTTCAATCTACATTCGCTCTGGCAGAAAAACTCCGGGAAAGGGGTATTACCGTCAATGCCGCGGACCCGGGTGTTGTCAATACCTCGATCATGTTCACAAAAAGATGGTACGATATGATCATTCACATGATCCTTCTGCCTTTTTATACCTCACTTGAAAAAGGTGCCGAAACGGTAGTTTTCTGTGCTTCTTCACCTTCGCTCAGCAGTATCAGCGGTCAGTTACTCAGAAATAAACACTTGCGTGCTGTCCCCAAGAAACACCACAACGCAAAAAAGATGAATGCACTAATACGCTTCAGCGATTATTTATTATCGCTTCCGGAACTCGTGGGATCGCCGGGAGATATTCTCTGTTCCTGAGACAAGTGCGTGATAATACGGTCAAGTATGCCCTTCAGATAGCGAACATCATCCATGCTTATAGCGTCTGGTATAAATCCTTTGGCCAGTTTCCCGGGAATCTTCACGGCTTCCTCGCGCATATTTCTGCCATCATGGGTCAGGTCTATCATCACTTTACGTTCATCCTTTTCCGACCGGCTGCGATTGATGAGTCCTGTTTTCTCCATGCGCTTCAGCAAGGGAGTAACCGTATTCGTATTGAGCATGAGTTTTTTGGAAATTTCATTTACCGAAAGTCCGTTATTTTCCCACAGGACCAGTAGCACCAGGTATTGCGGATAGGTGATGCCAAGCTTTTCCAGGTACGGCTGATAGCGGCGCGTGATAAGATGTGAAACGGCATAAAGGGGGAAACACAGCTGATTCTCAAGTTTTAATTGTTCGTAACTCATATTTCATTTTCCTGTATCTTTTCGATGTAATGATACCTTAGAAGATAATGTTCGATCTTTTCCGGGGTAGTCGGGGAAGAAAAGCGTTTTTTAACTTTTCCTTCAGGAGTGATCAGGAATTTTGTAAAATTCCATTTGATATCATTCCCCCCAATGCCTCCGCGTTCTTTTTTAAGATATTGGAAAAGGGGGTGTGCATCCGGACCGTTCACATCTATTTTCGAGAACATGGGAAAGGTTACGCCGTAATTCAACACACAGCCTTCGGCAATGCTTTTTTCATCACCGGGTTCCTGGTTGGCAAACTGATTGCAAGGAAAACCGAGAATGATCAGTCCCTGCTCTTTATATTTTCTGTAAAGCGTCTCAAGCCCTTCAAACTGCGGTGTAAAACCGCATTTACTGGCGGTATTGACGACCAATACCGTTTTCCCAAGATATTCACGCATGCTGATTTCTTTCCCCTGGAGACTTACGGCATTGAACGAATAGAATGAAGTATCCATTTATGGCTCCTTTCTATTCGCTGATCAGGTGAAGGTTTACATTTATATTCCCCTCAATGGCTTTGGAGTAAGGGCAGGTATGATGTGCTTTTTCCATCAGTTCCGCCGCTTTGCTGTGTTCGACTCCGGGGACATGGACATCAAGGTCCACAATGAGGCTAAAACCTTCGGTCTCCGAAAAATTCAATCCGACTTTTGCCGTTACCTTTGAATTGCGCAGGGCGATCTTTTCCTGCCGGGCTACAAGATTAAGAGCCCCGTCAAAGCATGCGGCATAACCGGCGGCAAACAGTTGCTCGGGATTGGTATAAGGGCCTCCGCTGCCGCCCATTTCCTTTGGAGTACGTACTTCAAGTTCCAGTACGCGATCCTGACTTGTGACCTTTCCGTTCCTCCCCCCGACCGCCGTTACCTGTGTTCTGTATAATGTTTTCATTTTCTTCTCCTTATGTTTCGTTTGCGATAATATCGTGTGCGATTATAATATATGACATTATTTATTATGTCGCAAGCGATATTTATATTTTTTTATACAACCCTTGGGCAGATTTATTATCATATTTCTTGAAAAGGTCTCTTGAATCGTTTAGATTATTCCGTGATTATTTACAGATAAGTGAATAAATTAAACTAAAACAGCGGTCCTGCTCTGATGCAAATTGTAATAAAAACGAAAATGAAAGTAACTGTTATCTTCATCTTGTGTCTTTTACTTTCATATATAGCCTTTGCACAAGCACCGGAAAAGCAAAAGACAACTTTATTTACCGGTGTTGAACTGATCGAATTGGCTCAGAATAATTTTCGGAATTTGGGCAGGGACAATCATACTTTCTTTCTGGGTGCTTCTTTTGGTATCGACGAAAAGACGTCTTGGGGTGTACATTATACGGGTATGAACGTGGAGCTCAGTGAAGAACATCTGCAGGAACCTTCTCCCGCATATAAAGGTGATTTCACCGGTGTCACGGGTAATTTGAATGTTCAGCGCCTGTATCTGGATTATTATTACAATTGGGATCTGAATTTTCTGCGTATTCAACCTGTGGTTTCTTTCGGTCTCGGTTATAACAACTGGCAATTTCATAACCGCCTGATTGATGAAGATTACGACCTGAGAACCTTCTCCGCAGGTATTTCGGGCCGTTTCCGTTTTACTTTCTTTGAATACATCTTCGCGGAAATACCGGCTCTGGATGTTTTTCTGCATTTGCACAAGAACCGCTCCCCGGAAGCGTTTCTCGGGGACGCACACATCGCATTCAATGATTGGCTCGGGGTTTTCAACTGGATATTCATCGGTTGCTCGCTTCCGCTATAAGTGTTCATAGCCTGTTTTATTTGGGCTTTTATTTCTCGTCAATAATTTGTATAATTCCTCAAAATACGGGGTATTTATGATCGAACATGCCATACATCAAATCAAGCCTTATTTATTTCAGATAGGAAATTTTCAGCTTCGTTATTACGGACTTATGTATGTTATCGGGTTTGTCCTGTTTGCCCTTTGGATGAGGAAACAGATCAAAGATAAAACCATTGATCTGAACAAAGAGGAGTTCGATTCTCTGTTTTCCTGGCTGATCATTGCTTTGCTGATCGGTGCGCGCCTGGGATATGTTATTTTTTATAACCCGATCTACTATCTTCATAACCCTCTGGAGATCATCTGGCCGTTTCAGAACGGCAGATTGGTCGGGTTTTCAGGAATGTCCTTCCACGGCGGTCTGCTGGGCTGTGTTCTCGGAGGTTGGATCTGGACCCGGAAAAATAAAAAGGATTTCTTCGAGGTTGGCGGGCATGTTGTGACCATGGCCCCGCTGGGTCTGTTCTTTGGAAGGATCGGAAATTTTTTAAACGGTGAGCTCTGGGGCAGAATATCGGATGTCAAATGGGCCATGTATTTCCCCTCCGAGGCAGGTCTTGATCATTCGGCCCCGCTTTCCATGATCCGGCGCTACATTGAGGCCGGCTATATATCTCCCCGTCATCCTTCTCAATTATATGAAGCTTTCACAGAAGGTCTACTTCTTTTTCTTATCATGCTATGGCTTCACAAAAAAAATGTCCCCGGTGCGATCCGGATCGCTGTGCTGCTCATCGGTTACGCTGTGTTCAGAACATTCTGCGAATTTTTCCGTGAACCGGATGCACAATTAGGATTTCTCTTCGGCTGGGTGACCATGGGACAACTCCTGAGTTTCTTTATGATCATCGGTGGCGTTGCCCTGATCATTAGGCACTATAAAAATAAAAAAATGAAGTCATCTTGATCCATGTAACAAATCGCTTAGCTTAAGGAGCCATGGAATGAAATTTTTAAAAGTTTTCAGTCTTGTCTTGCTTGCCCTGGTCGTTCTTTACCTTGTCGTCGGCATCTTTCTGCCTAAAAGTGCAAGTCTTGAGCGAAACGTGGAGATCCATGCACCGGCCGGACTTGTTCGGGACAGCATTATTGAATTGTATAAAGATCACTTGTGGCCGATTTGGGAACATGGCGATACCAGCATCGTTTTCACTCCTCTTGAAACTGCGAACGGCTACCGCTGGGAAGGTCACAAAGTTGCGTACGGGGAATGTGAATATGTTATTGAGGCGGATAATGTCATTCGCGATGTGGTCCGTTTCCGGGGACAGGAAGTAGCTCAAACAATCTGGACCATTGAAGGCTCTTTCCCTGTGCTTCTACATCTGCAATTCACTATCCGGGCCGGTAACAATATCGGTACACGCTGGACGAATCTTTTCATTGAGCGCATGGCAGGGCTGGAGATCGACAATATTCTGATGCGCTTGCGCAAGAAGGTAGAGCCCGAAGGCATAATGAACCCTACGCCGTAAACGAACAATCTCTGATCGAAAAGGCTGTCCGAATGAAAAAGAACATTTTTCTGTCCCGCATAATTCCCAACGCGGGAATGTGTAAATTAAAACGCAGTGAATTCAAGGTTGATATCCATTATAAAGAGACCCCGCTATCGCCGGAGCAGCTTAGAAAACGCATAAGTGATGTACATGGCCTGATCTGTCTTCTCGATGACACGATTGACAAAGAACTGATTGATGCCGCTCCGCACTTGGAAGTGATCTCGAACATGGCGGTTGGATACAATAATATTGATATCGAATACGCAAGATCCAAAGGGATCGCGGTCTGCAATACACCGGGGATCCTTACTCAAAGCACCGCAGAACTTGCCTGGGCGCTGCTTTTTGCCATAGCCCGGCGCATCCCCGAATCGGATAACTTCATGCGTGAAGGAAAATTTACCGGCTGGCAACCGCTGCTGATGCTCGGAGGAGATATCAGCGGTCAGACGCTGGGGGTGATCGGGACAGGACGTATCGGAACCGCCTTTGCCATGATGTCCAAAGGCTTCAATATGCGTGTGATCTATAGCGGAAAGACCAATCCCGAACTGGATCGGGAACTCGGCGCGGAAAATGTGGAGTTTGAAACCCTTCTCCGTGAAAGTGATTTTATTTCACTGCACATCCCGCTGCGTGAAAACAACCGACACCTCATCGGTAAAAAAGCATTCGACTTGATGAAACCCACCGCTTACCTGATCAATACCGCGCGCGGTCCGGTGGTGGATGAAGCCGAACTGATCAAAGCACTTAAGGCAAAACGTATCGCCGGTGCCGCTCTGGATGTCTATGAAGACGAACCCCGTCTTAAAGAAGGACTCACGGAACTGGATAATGTTGTGTTGACCCCGCACACCGGCTCCGCGACCGTACCGGTCCGCAACCGGCTCGCCGTAATGGCGGTTGACAACTGTCTTAACATCCTTCGTGGTGAACACTGCGAAAATCGCATCGTTTAACATATTTATTGAATTGCTTTTTCTGAATTGAACGATGGGAATAATCTCTTTTTATTTGTTTAAGCAAAATGTAAATTAGCCTATGGTTAAAATTCCCGAATTGACGATCGAAAAGATCAAGGACTCAAACGACATCGTTGATGTTATCAACACCTACCTTCCTTTAAAAAGAAAAGGTGCCAATTACTGGGCACGCTGCCCCTTCCATAATGAAAAAACAGCCTCCTTCAGTGTAAGTCCCTCCAAGCAGATCTACCACTGTTTCGGATGCAGTGCCGGCGGGAATGTCCTGAATTTCGTGATGGAATACGAAAAACTGACTTTCATGGAAGCCCTTAAAATGCTTGCGGAACGTGCGAATATTCCCCTGGAACTTGAGCCGGTCTCCCCGCGCGAACAAAGCGATACGGCAAAACTCCGGGAAATGCATATCAAAGCCATCGAGTATTATCATCAGCAACTGTTTTCGGATGCCGGAAAAACCGCACGGGAATATTTGACCTCACGCGGACTCAGTGATGAGACCATACGTGCTTTCATGTTGGGGTACGCTCCCGACACCTGGGATTCCCTTGTATCGAAACTTGCAGCGGATTATCCGGCGAATCTGATCTTTGACGGTGGCCTTGCGGTGCGTTCCGAGAAGGACGGCCGTCTTTTTGACCGCTTCCGGGATCGTATCATGTTCCCGGTCTTCGACGATCGCGGGCATGCCGTGGGGTTCGGCGGCCGCTTAATGACCGATAAAAAAGATGATGCAAAATATCTGAATTCACCCGAAACACCGCTTTATAATAAGCGCAAGATCCTCTACGGACTACATGTTACCCGTGATAATATCCGGAAAGAGAAGAAAGCGCTTGTGGTGGAAGGTTACATGGACTTTCTGCAGTTATACCAACATGGCTACGTTAATGCCGTAGCGGGCTCGGGAACCGCCTTCACGACCGATCATGCCAGACTGCTGAGGCGTTTTGCCGACCTGGCGGTTTTATGCTACGACAGCGATTCTGCCGGACAGCAGGCCGCGGTACGTACCGGCTTTGCCGTATCGGCCCAAAAGCTGGATTGTAAGGTCCTCACCCTCCCTGCCGGCGAAGACCCGGACAGTTTTCTGCGCCGGGAAGGCACAGAAGCCTTTTTTAAAAAAGAAGCGGCAGCGCTTCCCTTTATCGATTTTCTGCGTACCCATTACCGGCCCGAGAAGATGTCACCCAAAGAAAAATCGGAAACCGTTTCCTATTTATTGGAAGAGATCCGCAATTTTCCGGACCCGGTATACCGGGAAATGTTCGCGCGGGAGATCGCAAAGATCTTTCTGGTTGAAGAACAAACACTTTTACGTCAACTGAACCGGCCGGGGGCTCCGCGTTCCAGGGAGTCCGAATCTGCCTTCGGGGGAGAAAAAACCAAACATTTTAAAAATCAGGGCGAGGCTGCCGAATACTTTCTGCTGCAACTTTTGGTCAACGGAGAAATTCGCATCCGCAAAGCCGGACTGCGTTACCTCTCGCCCGTTCTTTTTAAACATGCCTTCTTAAAGGATGTGCTGAAAGACCTGCTTGATATTCTTGATAAAAATGTCCGGATCACACCCGGTCATATACCCGATAAGATCGAAGATACTAAATCAAGAAATTTCGTGATCAAATTACTGATGGAAGAACAAAGTCCCGAAAACCGTGAGCGTTTGTTCCTTGAAAGCCTTAAAAAAATTGAACTTCAAGCCCTGAAGGATGAGTATGATCGCCTGACGGAACAGTTGAAAGAGGCCATGCCGGATGATGTTTCCGATATCATGAAGAAACAAATGGATAATCTCAACGCCCGTAAACGTATTCCCCTAACGTATACCGAAGAGATTTTCAAGGAACCGGAGGCATGAAAAGAATAGCCGGCGTATTATTGCTGTTTTTTGTGTTTTTTTATCTTAACGCGGAAGAACCTTCCGGTTTCAAGGGTATTCATCAGATCGAGTCCGAAAATTATGCTCCCTTTCATGAGAGGGCACCACTCCTCTCCAAACCCGCCAATATCGATATTTCTCCCTTAGCGGAACGTGATCCCGGGGGACCGGATCTCAGTCATGTTGTCTTCGGCTATCTCCCTTACTGGAAACGTAGCAGTGCGCCGCAGCACCTGCAGCTTGAACTCCTGTCGCATCTTGCCATATTTGACTTCAACGTAGACACGAATGGCAATATATCAACCCCGCCCGGCTGGCCAAATGACTGGATCAACACCATGAACAGCGCACATGAAAATGGTGTAAAGCTTATCCTGTGTGTGACGCTCTTTAACCGGGACAATATCAAAGCCCTGATCCGCAGCACAAGCGCTTCTCAAAACTTTTACGAACAACTTGCCGATGTTATTGCCGAATATGATCTGGACGGTGTCAATATTGACTTTGAGGGACCTTATGTCGAAGATCGCGGTACCGCTATGAATAACTTTATGCAGGGTTTGACCAATTACATTAAGACGCATGTCGGCGCGGAACAGGAAATATCCTTTGCGGGACCCGCGGTAAATTGGAGTGGCTGGGATCTTCCCGGACTGGCGGATGCCTGCGATTACATTTTTATCATGGGTTATAATTACTGGTACAGTGGCTCGACGACGACCGGACCCTGTGCTCCGATAGAAGGCGCTACATATAATCTTGTACACTCGCTGGTCAGCACCGACCGCGGATACGGGGGCTGCGATCCGGACAAACTGATCCTGGGACTTCCTTACTACGGATTGCGCTGGAAAGTGAGTTACGCAAACCGTGCCACTGAAGGTGCTTCTGTCCTGTCAAGCGGGTCCTCCGTGATCTATTATTCCGCAAAAGTGCTCTATAATACCTACGGCAGGCAGTGGTCGGAACGCTATTCGGATCCCTGGACATTTTATCAGTCCTCCGGCGATTGGTACCAGGTCTGGTGTGACGACGGACAAAGCCTTGACCCGAAGGAAAAACTGGTCTTCGATCACGACCTGTTGGGAACCGGAATGTGGGCGCTGTGCTATGACGAAGGATACCAGGAATTATGGGATGTGCTGAGGAATAATTTTTACCGCCTTCCGGATACACTGATGATGGATAATTTCGAGGACGGACCCGGTCGCTTTTATCGCGCGCCTGCCTACAGCGGTTCCACGCAGGGTATTTCATCCGCTTCTTATATTGACACGACATCGGAAACATCCTATGAGGGTGATCATGCTTTAAAGATACACCTTATGGACGATACGGGATCAAGTGCCGACTGGAAGGTGCGCCTGCTCTCCGGAAGCGGGAGCCCCCGGAACAATATTCGTCTCGGCCGGGAACGTGAGATACGATTTGCCCTGAAGACCGATCAGGCGGGTGCCGAGATCGCGGTCCTGATCGATGATCCGGCGGACGGTATGGAAATGTCACTGCGGAAAGCTGTCATCGCCGACGATCAATGGCATGAATATGCTTTTGATCTCCGTCCGGCAGCGGCATGGCATAATTATTCCGGAGGGAACGGAAGTATCGACGGGGATTTTGTTACGCTGGACGGACTTTTATTCTTGTCGCCGGATCAGGCGGAGGACCGGGTCTTCTTTCTTGATGCCCTGCAAAGCATTGCTCTTTACGATACGCTTCGCTACACGATCGGTGTCTATGTAAAAGAAGGAGATCAGGGCATAGAGGATGTTGCAGTCATGGGTGAACTTACCAATTCGAACGGTTTTGCGGAAAAAACATTTAACTACGGAGAATCCCTTGTCCTGATGCCGCAAAAAACCGGAATGGCATTCTCACCGGAACAAATAGTTGTCCCCCTTGTAAACAAAGATACAAGCTATTATTTTGAAACCGCACCGGTGCATGTTATATCGATGCCCGAAAAATATGTTCTTTATTCAAATTATCCCAATCCTTTTAATCCCCAGACCACCCTCACATATCATATTCCCGAACAGGCAGCGATACGCCTTAACGTTTACGATATTCGCGGCAAGTATATGTGCACGCTGGCGGACCAATGGCATTCTGCCGGCGACTACAAAGTTAACTGGTATGCTGGTGAACACGCCGGGGGCATCTATATTGCTGTGCTGTATGTGAACGAAAAATTACAGGGCACACAAAAAATGATCCTGCTCAAATAGATCATTTCCATTACTTATATTATCTGTTTTTTTTATTTATCGCACAAAACGTACGGTCCGCTGATCGGAAAAAGACATAGACGTAAAAGCGCCAAGGGCATTATTGATATTGATCCGAAAATCATTGATCGTCGGATAGCGGATAAACCCGGTGGTAAATTGCATATTCATTAAACTGGTATAATCCAGATAGGATTCGGAATATGCGATGACCGTAACAAATACTTCCAGCGTGTCGATTTCCCAATAATCATTATATAATATGTTTTTGAAAGGATCCGGATTAAAGAGGAAATCATAATCGCTCGAATCGTATGCCCAAAATGGATCCCGAAGATCACGCTCTTCAATGGTGTATCTATATTCGTACACATATTCATAATAATCGTAGCGGACAACGCGTTCAAAAATGATCTTATAAGCTCCTCCGATATTGCTCCAGGAGATAGTGTCAACCGGATCTGACAGGGAGATCAGTATGGTATCGCTCGCGGGATGATCCCAACTGATCGGGTTGAGCGCCGTTTCCGTGGCGATAGCTATTCCGTAGTCCTCAGTCTCAACATGCAGCTCATAGTCCCGGCCGGATATGATCTGTACGGAGGTATCCTCCGGGAAATAGGTCCCCTGAGTTCTTTCATAAAAGCGGATGGTGTCTGCGCCATGCAGAAAATAAACATTTGCCCCCTTCACGGTAAAAGAGGTATCGATATAAAGGGTTTGATACGTAATGGTATCACCGGAGGAGGGATTATAAAATTCATGATAGATGATACTGTCAATTTCGTAGCGATCCGGCTCGCCGTATCCGGTTGTACGGAATACATGTACAAAATTCCGCTCATATTCATCGGCGCTTACATTCGCATAAATATTAAGATGCGGTTCATGATGGATTATTACATCTTCAACGTAATCACATCCGAAGAGAAAGAGCAGAAGCAAGGACATCAATGTTGTATATATCGTTTTCATCAGAACGCAAACTCCACGCCGAAGGTCGGCAGGATCGGGAACATGCTGATCGGCCGGCGGTAAATGGTTGAGGTGTTCGTTTCCGGGTCAAATTCCCCGCTGTATGAATCATAAATATACAAGAACACATTTCGATGATTGGTCACATTGATCACATGGAAATAATACGTGGCTTTTTGTCTGAACAATTCGCCGCGACGGTTAATACCAATATCCCATCGGAAATAGGGCGGATAGCGTTCGGCATTGCGTTCGCCGTAGATCTCCATTCTCTGGATATAACCGCTGATCGGGTCCGTATAATGAAAATTACCGTAGATCTGTGAATAGGGATTCCCGCTGCTCCACACCAGCGATGAACTGAAATACCATCTTTGGTCGATATCGTACTGCGCAACGACGTTCAGGTTGTGCGTGCGGTCATACTTCGGCGGATACCAGTCCTCCGAACCGATCTCCCGCTTGCGGGTATGCATATAGGAATACCCGATCCAGCCGGTGAGATTGCCGGAGGTTTTCTTGGCCATGAGTTCGATACCGTACGAATAGCCTTCCGCTTCAAGAAACGATATAAGCGATGCACCCCCGATATCTTCATTCATTGTCAGCAGATTCTCATATTTTTTATAGTAGCCTTCCAGTGTGAACTGAATATTGTTCTGCCAGTATTCGACCCCGGCATTGAAATGAACGGCACGGCTGGGTTTCTGGTCCCATTGCGTCGGGAACCAGATATCAATAAAACGTATTAATTCATTTTCAAAATTGGCGGTCTGCAGAAATTGATGTACGGTACCGCCGGCAAGTGTAAAGGCAAGGTTTTCTCTTGCAAGATATTTCGCTTTCAAGCGGTAATCCGGGTACCACGATGTCGTATTGCGGTATCGGGTCAGACGAATACCCGGCTGAAAAATAAAAAGCGGCGATGGACGGTATTTTTCCTGAATATAAAAACCCCATTCATTGGAAAAATTAACACTGTCCAGTAATGTAAGGGTATTGAAACCCGCTCCGAGACTGAAATCAATATCCTTATGGAACACGCCAAATTGCAGTGTATGCTGCGGATTGATCATCCATGTCAGGTCCAATCCCTGAGACCAGTCGGAGATATAGTCATAGATATTCAATTTTTGGCTTTCTTTAATATCCGTCGTATCTTCATCTTCAATGTTATAATATTCGTACTTGTTCAGCAGATCAACATCGAAATTGAATCGGCTGCGGGCTACAAAGAACTTGGCGATCAGGTCCGGCCGGATCAGCCAGCGATGCCGCAGGCTGGTTGTATTATTACCCCAGGTCCAGTCCAGCCCGTAATGTTCCAGACGATACCCGGATTCACCCGGTGTTCCTTCTTTGAATTCTTCCTTGAACCAGAGAACATCGTTCCCGTAAAAACCGCTCAATGTTGTCCGGTGTTTATCGGTAATATCAACATTGACCTTTGCCTGAAAATCATAAAAATAATAGGGGAAATTAAAGTCAACGGGATAATCTGAAGTAAGATTATAGACTGATCTTACCGCTTCCCAGATGGCATCGAAATACGTGCGTCTGCCGGAGATCATGAATGATCCGCGCGGTATGGGTCCTTCGAACAATAATTTGGTGGAAAGCAGGGAAACATTGCCACTGCCGTGGAATTCCTTTGAATTTCCCTCGCGGTTCTGAATATCCAGAACAGAACTCATCCTCCCGCCATACTCCGCCGAAAATCCGCCGGCGATGAATTCCGCCTCCTTGATCGCGTCCGTATTGAAAGTAGAGAATAAACCGCCGAAATGATAAGGATTATAAAGTGTGATGCCATCCATCAGGATCAGATTCTGGTCGGGAGAACCGCCGCGCACATAGAGAGCACTGGAAAAATCGCCGCCGGTACTTACGCTGGGAAGCATCTGAATGGCGCGGAACAGGTCCGCTTCCACAAGGACCGGAACCGTACGAAGCTGGGTCTGGTCCATTGTAATGGAGCTGATCTTAATCTCCTGGCGAAATCTTTCGCGTTCGGCGGAAACAATAACCTCATCCAGAACAATATCCTCGGGCTGCATATCAAAATTTACCCGCACGCGTTCACCCGAACCAACCGTGATCTCCCGCTTTTCAAGTCTGTAGCCGATCACGGAAGCAACCAGGGTATAGGTTCCTTCCGGGACATTCAGAATGATATAGTATCCGTCCGAATTCGTTATGGCACCCTGTATGGTATTTTCAAGAAAAACGTTCGCATAGTTAATGGGTTCACCGTCACTGATGTTTTTTATAAAACCTGAGATATTTCCGGGGACTGCGGTAAGCGGGATGCATAATATGAAGAGGAAGAGAATAATAAGATGTTTTTTCACAGTCTATCCCGCTTTTTATTGAAAAGTAATATAATGAAAACGTTGTAAAAAGTAAGCTTTTTAATTATTTTAATTGCATATTTACCAAGGGGAAACATGAAAAATATATCCCGATCGTTCATTTTGCCTTTTGTCCTCATGATATTCCTTTCCTGCGACCCGCCGGTCACGGAAGAAGACAATATATTTGTAGAGGTACTTGGCCTTTTTCCTTCCGGGCCGCACACCGTTACTGCCCTTGCTTTAAAAACCGTATACCTTTCCGGCTCTTATGCGAATACGGATTCTCTGCTTTTTATTCACATGGATTCCAGCGGGAACATCAGCGGACGGGAAGCTCTTTTACTTGACTACCGGCCATATGTTGAATACATTTTTCCCATCGACAATAACCGGATAATACTCAGCGGGGAAATGTATCACTATTCCTATGTTAATGCCTTCTGGGAACTTTCACTCGACGGCAGCATACTGGGTGAAACAGAAATGCCTCAAAGGGCAACCGGCATAGCGCCTGCCGCGGACGGGAATCTCTTCTTTTTCGGAAAAAGATACGGGGGAAATGACGAGAACGATGAGTTGGTCTATATGAAAATCGGCACGTCCGGAGATACGCTCTGGTCAAAAGAATTTGAAATAAGCACAACGTTCAATATCACTTTTGGCCTTGGCACACAAGATAACGGCTGCCTCGCTTTGGGAACCATATGGTCAGCGAAAAAAAGCGATGATATTTTCGCATTACGCATAGATGCGAACGGCGACACGCTCTGGACAGGGACCTTTGGCGGTGATAGCAGGGATTATGTTGACTTTGCCATGGAAAACCCCGATGGTTCCTTTCTGATAACCGGCAGACTGAATGTATACGATACCACCAATGTCAACTGGTCTTTGAATTCCGGGCAGCAGGTTTATCTGATCAAGCTCACTGTCGATGGGGAAAAAGAATGGACCCGCGCTCTGGGAAACACCCTGCGTGAAGAAGCCAATGCCGTGATTGGATCCGATAATGGAGATTATATTGTTCTTGGGACACGCAGTGAAAGTTATGTATATCTTTTTGATGAAACCACCGGTTGGATCGCCCGGGTTGGTGCGGACGGACATGAGCAATGGCTCCGGGAATTTGAATCTTCTCTCCCGATGGGTGTTGTGGAATTGCCTTCCGGAAATCTGCTTTCTGTCGCGTCCAATCTGAACAGCAGCTCTTATGGATATCATAGTTACGGGTCCGATATGCGTATTATCAAACTCTCATCTTCCGGAACTGTGATCAAAAATTCCCTCATAATACCCTGACAAATGGAGAATGTATGGTTTATCTGATAGCTACTATCATTGTTTTAAGTATACTTGTATTTGTTCACGAACTCGGACATTTTTTGGCCGCAAAGTCCGTGGGGATCAGAGTGGAAACCTTTTCCATCGGATTTCCCCCGACCATATTCAAACGTAAAAAAGGCGATACAGAATACGCTATCGGCGCTATCCCCTTCGGAGGGTATGTGCGCATGTCCGGCATGATCGATGAAAGCATGGATGCTTCTTACGAAGGTGCGGCTCCGCAGCCCTGGGAATATCGCTCTAAAAACACGTTTCAGAAGATCTTTGTGACCATCTCGGGAATCCTGATGAACCTGCTGCTTGCTATACTTATCTTTTCTGTTATGACGGGCATTCAGGGTATTTCGGTCAGCAGTAATGAACCCGTATTGGATAGTATTTACGAAAACACACCTGCGGCGGAAGCAGGACTGCAATCGGGGGACCGCATCGTTCGCATTGACAATACCCCCATTCACTCCTGGGAGGAGATGGCTGCCTATGTCCGGTCAGCCGGGGATCACGAAATCCGCATCAACTACCTGCGGGGAGATATGGAGTACGCGGTGGCGATCACTCCAATGCTTCAGAAAACCATTATCGACGGTAATCTCAAGGAAGTCGGTATGATCGGTGTCTCTCCGGCCGTATCGCAGGAAAAAGCGGGATTTTTCAGATCGGTCGGTCAAGGTATTAAAACTACGGGGTACTGGCTGAACATGACCTTTGTTTCTCTGAAGCTGCTTGTTACGGGTCAGGAAAGCTTTAAGAACGTCGGAGGGGTCATTTTTATCGGTCAGCTTGCGGGCGAATCGGCAAAAGCCGGTATTCTTCCTTTTATCGGTCTCATCGGTATCTTAAGCGTCAACCTCGCGCTGTTGAATATTCTCCCGATTCCCGGCCTGGACGGCGGACATATTATTATTGCGATCATTGAAGGCATCATGCGCCGTGAAATGAAGATCAAAACGAAGATGGCCATACAGCAGGCGGGGATGTTCCTTTTATTCGGACTTATTATCCTGGCGGTTGTAAATGACGTGCTTCGCTTGTTCCGATAGAACACCCACACTGGATACCGGAAACCGGTATTGCGGCATACTTAAAATATATGGCCGTTCGTTTGTTTTCCGAACGATCTCTTTCTCCTTCTTTCTCTGATATTTTTATGCCGGTTTTCCATTTTTTCGGATTTAAGAATAATCGGATGATCCGACCATTTAATTAACTATTTTTTATATTTATACCCTTTTTATGATACTTCTTCGACCTTTGGAGTGCTTTATTTACGCTTGTAAAAAGATGCCAGAGCTGCTTCCCCGTCATTAATTTCCTTTTTTGTGCTTTAACTTTTTTGTAGATTGTTTTGTAATGGAATAGTCACATTTGCGGTACGTACATTTTTAATTGCAACACGTTTTGTTTTAAGGAGAAAATATGGCAAGCAATCGCGTTTTGATACGGGTTGACGATTGTAAGGGCTGCGGTTTGTGTATCGATGCCTGTCCTGTCCATGTTCTTGATTTTGCCGGGGAGCTCAATGCTATGGGTTACCGGCCCGCCCATTATAAAGAAGAAGGCTGCACGGGTTGTGGTACATGTTTTTATGCCTGTCCGGAACCGATGGCCATAACCGTTATCCGGAATATCGAGGGACTTGAGGAAATGCACTGTCCGGTATGCGGACATACCGTGAAATGCATTCCTGCTTATCGCGGCGGTCCGGAAAAGATATGCATCGAATGTCTGAACCCCTGTAATTCCGAAAATGCGTGAGGTCAAAAAATGTCAAAAGTTCTTATAAAGGGAAATGAGGCGGTCGTGCGCGGTGCCCTGCTGGCCGGCTGCAAAAATTTCTTCGGATACCCTATCACTCCCGCCAGTGAGATCGCGGAAGCGGCAGCGTATTATTTCCCGCTTCTTGGCGGTTCGTTCCTTCAGGCGGAAAGCGAGATCGGCGCGATCAACATGGTGTATGGTGCCGCGGGTTCCGATGTGCGCTGTATGACCGCCAGTTCCAGTCCCGGTATCAGTCTGAAAATGGAAGGTATTTCCTATCTTGCGGGCGCCGAACTTCCCTGTGTGATCATTGATATCATGCGGGGTGGCCCCGGTTTGGGTAATATTGCACCCGAACAGGCGGATTATAACCAGATCGTCAAGGGGGGTGGTCATGGGAATTACCGTTTGATCACACTTGCTCCGAACAGTGCCCAGGAAATGTGCGACCTCACCATGCTAGCCTTTGAACTGTCTGATAAATACCGTAATCCCGCTGTCGTACTTGCGGACGGGATCATCGGACAGATGATGGAGCCGGTTGAATTCCCCGGGCCGGTCCGGATGCTGCCGGAACGCCCATGGGCATTAAAGGCAACCGCAGAATCACACAAACTGATCTGTTCCATTGAGCTTGATCCTGATCGTCTGGAAGAGCATAACCGGCATCTTCAACGCAAATATACGGAAATTGAAAAGAACGAGATCCGTTATGAAGCGATCCGTTGCGATGATGCCGAACATATATTTATTGGTTACGGAATTGTCAGTCGTATTCTGCATTCCGTGGTGGAACATCTTCGCGCTGAGGGCATTAAGGCCGGACTTTTCAGGCCGATCACCCTGTTTCCTTTTCCCACACCGCAATTTTCCGCTTTTGCGGATGAAAAACGTATCCGCTCGCTTTTTGTCTGTGAATTGAGCGCCGGACAAATGGTGGATGATGTACGTTTGGCGGTGAACGGCAGGAAGCCTGTAAATCTGCATACCCGCATGGGCGGAAATGTTCCGACCGTCAAAGAGATCATTGATACGTTCAACGCAAGTATCCCGAGGCAGAAATGAAAACATCCATATTACAAAAGCCTGCTAGTTTCTATGACATCTTTGTGCGCAAAGGCGGACCGCAAATGGGCAATACACATTATTGTCCCGGCTGCGGACATGGGATCCTGCATAAACTGATCGCGGAAGCGATCAGTGATTTCGGTATTCAGGACCGCACGGTGCTGGTTTCACCGGTAGGTTGCTCCGTATTTGCATATTATTATTTCGATGTCGGCAATATTCAAGCTGCTCACGGACGCGCGCCGGCTGTCGCGACCGGATATAAACGTGCAAACCCGAATGCGATCATGATCTCTTATCAGGGAGATGGTGATCTGGCGGCCATCGGTGCGAACGAGATACTTCAGGCAGCAAATCGTGGCGAACATATGACGGTATTTTTCGTCAATAATGCCATTTACGGTATGACGGGCGGACAAATGGCGCCCACCACACTGATCGGTCAGAAGAGCACGACCTCTCCGTACGGACGCTCGGCGCAAAATGAAGGATACCCACTGCATATGTCCGAGATCATTGCCACACTCGAAGCACCTGTCTATGTGGAAAGGGTCATGCTGACGGATGCAAAGAATATCGCGCGGACACGAAAAGCGGTTCGGAAAGCGCTGAACATACAGATCGAAAAAAAGGGATTCTCTTTTGTCGAGGTGCTTTCAGCCTGTCCAACCGGATGGAAGATGTCAGCGGTCAACGCAAAAAAATGGATCGGCGATGTTCTGTCAAAGCAGTTCGAACCGGGTGTTAAAAAAGATGAATCCGAAAACCGCAATCCTCTGATCACAATGCGCACACAACCGCACTTTGAAGAATATCACAGACTGCTGGATATAAAAAGCCTCACCGATATGATCCGCAATGTGCCTGTCCCGGATCTAAGGAAAACGCTTGATGAGATCAAGATCGCCGGTTTCGGCGGACAGGGTGTACTGAGTATGGGTTACGCGCTGGCCAATATTGCCATGGGACACCAATATCAGGTCAGCTGGCTGCCAAGTTACGGACCTGAGATGCGCGGCGGTACGGCGAATTGCAGTGTCAAGATCTCCGATGAACGCATCGGCTCACCGATCATAGATAACCCAAACATACTGATCGCGATGAACAAACCCTCGTTAAAGCGCTTTGAGAACGAGGTCATGCCCGGCGGTATGATCCTCTATGACAGCGGATTGATCGATACCCCGCCCGCCCGGGACGATATTCGGATCATCCCGGTAAACGCGACGGATGAAGCCGATAAACTGGGATCCACCCGTGCCGCGAACATGATCATGCTGGGTGCATATGTTCAACTGCGCGGATATCTCTCCGAAGCATATATATCGAAAGCACTGCCCCTGATCATTAAGAACAAGGTTTTTCATGAACTGAATGACCGTGCCTTTAAGAGGGGTATGGAAATGGTCCAAACCTGAAAAGAGGGGTACGCTGTGTGCCGGATCCCATGACAGCGGATCTTTCACTACTTAACAACCGCATGGTTCTTTGTTTATTTTCCGCTGTTTTTTTCCGATAATTTTCATCATATTTTAATTATGACAGCAAAGAGTACAAATACGAACCGTATTGTTTCCATTGATGTTTTTCGCGGATTGACCATTCTCCTGATGATCTTCGTGAACGATGTCGCCGGTGTACTCGAGATCCCTTTATGGTTAAAACATGCGGCCCCCGGTTCACCCGGTATGACCCTCGTGGATGTGGTTTTCCCCGCTTTTTTATTTATTGTCGGCTTGGCCATTCCCTTTGCCATTGCCCGGCGGGAAGCCCAATTCCCGGAAAAGTCCGTATTGCTTCACATTGTTATTCGTACTGCCGGATTATTGGCGATCGGTCTGCTGATGCTTAACGGACCTGCAGTCACCTCCATGAACAAGGCATGGTGGAATGTACTGATGTATACCGGTGCGATCCTTTTCTGGTCCGCGCCACCCCGAACAAAAAAATACATATCCCTTCACAGGATTCTAAAAGGACTGGGGTTCGTTCTTCTGCTTATCCTGCTTATCATCTTCCGTCGTGAGGCCGGAGACACAACAAGCTGGATCCGCACCGGCTGGTGGGGCATCCTGGGCGAGATCGGTTTCGCCTATCTGATCGCATCGCTGCTGTGGCTTTATCTGCGAAAAAAACCCTATCTTTTATTTTTTGCACCCGTTGTTTTACTGCTGCTGTATATTGCCGACCGTTCCGGACAGCTGGATTTTCTGGGGAAAATAAAAGATATCTTCTACATCGGTTCACATCTTGGCATACATCCCCTGATCGCGGTATGTGGATTGATCTGCGGGCGCTGGATCTTCGAAAATCAAGAGCCTTCTAAACTGATGAAACATATGGGTATTTTTGCCGTTATTCTTACACTTTCAGGATATCTGCTTTACGGACTTTATGGCATCGACAAGGTCGCCGCTACTCCATCATGGGCCTTATACAGTTCAGCGATCTGTGTATTGCTGTTCATGCTGATCTACTGGATCATGGATGTAAAAAACAAAGCGTCTGCTTACGGTTTTTTTAAACCGGTAGCCGCCAATCCCCTGCTGGCTTATTTGCTCCATGTCCAGTTCATCTATTTTTTTCAGATCATCGGGATCGCCGGTTTCTACGGCTCCGAACCGGGCGCCGGTATCATCGGGATCTTACGGGCGATCGTGTATACGGGATTCATTTATATACTAACTCGTTTACTTTCCCGCGCGGGTATAAGGCTGAAGCTATAAGATAGAATTTGATAAAAGAAAAATCAATGTATCTGTTTGTCCGGCTTTTTATTATGATTCGGAATTGAGGGTTTCTTTTTTGGTATCCTCACAATTGCAGGTGTTCTTTTCTGCGCCGCGCGGAAAACCGCCAAATAGTATCCGGGCAAGAATGGTCAGTCCCACCGCCTGCCAGTAGGTCAATTCCGTCAATCCGAAAATATCCGGCATCAGAGCATTCCAGAGCCACTTAATGAAAAGCCCGAACAAAAATGCCAGTCCAATGCCCAGAATCGTCCAGCATATCCTGACCCGTGCGGTCGAAGCGCGGAGACGCCAGCATGGGATTATTTTGATCCCTGCCGATCACGTCATTCATCGTGGCATAACCCCAGCGGATATCACGAACGGCGTGCCAAATCCAGTTTCTGCGGGTCGATGTGGAACCTTCCCAGGATCCCTGCAGACAGATCGCATTTCTCCACTGCCAGTGGAAATAAACATCTTGCAGGGTCTGAGAATGCACATCTCCTGCGGCATTGTAAATGCCTGTGTTCTCGAATTCATATTCCGAAATATGGATGCGGTCGTAATTCTGTTGTGCAACGGCATAAACGGTCCGTTTCATGGTTATACCGACGGAGGTATTGACTTCCGTATAAACAATGCGGTCGGCCGATATACCCGGATCGACTTCATCTATATCATCATTCTTCGCATCCGAGGCGTTCATCATATCGCTGCCTTCATTACCGTCCACATATACCTCGGGATGGGAATAGCGAGCGATCTGTTTGATCTCTTGCGGCATATATTCCCGCATTTCGATATCGGCAACATTTCTCGGACCGTTATGGGCAACCTTATAATCATAATCCGTTGGAACGGTAGCGTCATGAAAATTGGCTACTCCGATCCACAGCCCCCGTGCCGCCTGCATATCTTTATGGCGATAAAATGCATCCCAGGCAAACCCCCATATTTGCTCGGAAGTGTTGACCGCCACTTCCACTTCATTACCCGTGTCATAATAAAAACTGTGGAGTGAGCCGACGACGACCCATTTATAACGTGTTGCGGCCTGTAGTACACTTAACGAAAGTAAGCATAAAAAAACGATTATTATCAAACCCGATCTTTTCATATTTTCCCCGATTTATAATGAGTGGTCCATCCTTAATTAAATACGCAATTCCCTTACGGCAAATATCATAATTTTTTGAGATCCGATATATATATTTATGCTCTGTAATTTGAAACATCTTGACCTCATTTTCAAGCACTTTATTCTCTGTTTTACATTTATTCCGTTCCGCAGATATTTTTATATGTGAAATGAATTAGATTTTTTTCCGCTCACAAACAGTAGCCGAAATAATCACAATCTGATGCTGTAAATGCCTTATAACTGAAGCGAATTGGCAAAGATAAACTGCAAAGGTATTTGATCTATACGCTAAGCTCCCGAGGGTTAGGGGTCCCGAATAACCGCTCTTCCCTATATCTTGAAAAGCATTTCCACGTAGGTCGGTATCGGCCAGTCCTGTGTGTCGCACAATGTTTCCAAAGTATCTGCGCTCTCACGCAAAGCAGTCATACAGACGGTCACCTTATCTCCGACAAACCGTGCCTGCTTTTCAATGTCCGATATCTTTCGAGCTTCTTCCACTACCGACTTTAGTGCCAGAATATCCTTTTGGAACGTTTTCAAGGCAGCCAGGCTCTGATCCAGCAGAGAACGATGAATATCCGCATCCGCATTCAGTTCCTGCAAACGAAGGGTTGCGCGTGCGAGTTTTTCCTGATATGAAATAAAAGCGGGGCGTATCTGTTGTTCCGCCATCATGATCATGGTCTTGGCTTCGATCATATTTTTAAGGGTATAGTTTTCAAGGAAAATGTGTGCACGTGCCTTAAGTTCGTGTTCCATCAGCACGCCCTGCCGTTCGAATAATTCGACATTTTTCTTATCGCAAAAGACCGGAAACACATCCACACTTTTTGGATAATAGGGAAGTCCGAGCCGGATCGCTTCTTTATGCCAGGCTTCGGAATAACCGTCACCGTTGAAAATTATACGTTTATGATGGGTGTAAACTTCTTTTATGATAGTGGATATTTCCTCCCGCAGATCGGATGCCTTTTCCAGGCGGTCGGCGAAAACCTGAAGCTGATCGGCGAGAATGGTATTGAGGATCATATTCGGGCGTGATAAGGAAGCTTGTGACGATACCATACGAAATTCGAATTTATTTGCTGTAAACGCAAAGGGTGAGGTCCGGTTACGGTCGGTATCATCTTTCGGTATTTCCGGGATAAGCGACATACCCGGCCTGAACACTTCTTTTTTCCTTTCGCCGTTGGGTTTCCCGCTTGCAATATTTTCCAGTATTTGTGTCAGGGTCTTACCCAGATAGATAGAAATGATCGCGGGGGGGGCCTCCTGGCCGCCCAGGCGATGATCATTCCCCGGAGTGGCTGCCGCCAAACGAATGAGATCGGCATGCTGGTCAATGGCCTTGATCGCTGCGGAGAGAAAAAGCAGAAAAACGGCATCTTCTTCGGGAGTTTTCCCGGGACTGAAGAGATTGATACCATCATCGGTGCTAACGGACCAGTTATTATGTTTGCCCGATCCGTTCACTCTGGCAAACGGTTTTTCATGCAACAGGCAGACCAGTTTGTGTTTGCAGGCCACGCGTTTCATAACATCCATGACCAACTGATTTTGATCGATAATAATATTACATTCACCATATACGACCGCTAGTTCGTACTGATTGGGAGCCACTTCATTGTGTTTGGTCTTTGCACAGATCCCGAGTTTCCAAAGTTCGACATCAAGATCATTCATGAATCGTGACACACGTTCTTTGATGCTGCCAAAATAATGATCATCCAGCTCATGTCCCTTGGGAGGTGCCGCACCAAAAAGCGTACGTCCCGTCATTTCAAGGTCCATGCGACGGTTATAATAATTCTCATCGATCAGAAAATATTCCTGTTCGGGTCCCACACTGGGAAAAGCATATTTTGATGTCGTGTTTCCAAGTGCCCGAAGAACACGTATCACTTGCTTTGATAATGCCTCTATCGATCGAAGAATAGGTGTTTTCTTATCAAGCGCTTCTCCGTTATAAGAATAAAAAGCCGTTGGAATATACAATGTTTTACCGTTTTCGTCATCTTTGATAAAAGCCGGAGAGGTTACATCCCAAACGGTATATCCGCGGGCCTCAAACGTTGCGCGCAGTCCCCCGCTCGGGAACGATGAAGCGTCGGGTTCTCCCTGTATCAGTTCTTTTCCCGAGAATTCCATGATAATTCCGCCTTCTCCGTTCGGCGAAATAAAAGATTCATGCTTCTCGGCCGTTATCCCCGTCAGCGGCTGGAACCAATGCGTGTAGTGCGTGGCACCCTTTTCGATCGCCCAGTCTTTCATCGCATTGGCTACGATCTCGGCAATATTGGGCTCAAGTCGGCAATGCCCCTTGATCACATTGTTTAATTCTTCATAAACATTTTTAGGTAAACGCTGACGCATGACCGTATCACCAAAAACATTCACGCCAAACATTTTGATAATATCGGAATCGGAGTTCTTCATTGGGTCCTTCCTTTTTTTGTCATTGATCAAAAATCTGCGCAAAATTAAAACGCTAAATCAATAAAGACAAATTTATTTTTAAAAAAATGAAATATTTTTGCTATTTTATGGTCATTAAGGGATTAATATGAATTATTATAAGACAAATTCCATTTTCATTGTCTATTCTTCAATTTAAGCCTGATATATTGGTCAATATTCCTTGACAAGCGCTTCGCCAGTAAACGTCCGATGGCTGCACCCCCGGCGAGAGCGGCGCATCCGCAGGCAAAACGGACGAGCTCTAAAGGTATTTTTTGTACCGGGACCAATCCGCCGAGGAAGATGCCGCCGATAAAGAATATCAGCGGGATACCATAGACCAGCAAGGAAGTTTTCAAAAGAATGTTATTGGTTTCTTCTACAATAACCGCATCCCCCGGTTCAAAACCGGGACGTTCATCCAGGATCATCAGGTTTTCATCACAGCTGCTTTTACTGCAAAACACACGTGCCGCACAGGCTTCGCAGGCAGTTTTATCCTGCTGTACCAGGATATATATTTTCCCGTCCTTTTTTTCTTTGATAAAGCCGTTTGTTGACATGGGGAAAAGGGTTTAAGGGTTTAAGGGTAAGGATGAAACATTCGCTTCTTGCTTTTCTGCTGCAGGGATTCATGCGTATTATAATTATGATACGGGGTCTGTTTTTTTCTTTTTTTTGATATGCTCGATCGCCTGATTGGGGCAGACCGTGGCGCAGAGTCCGCAATGTTTACATTTTTCATAGTCGATAACGGCAAGATTGTCGATGACATGGATAGCATCGAAGGGGCATTTTTTAACACAGAGTCCGCAAGCGATACAGGAGCGGGTACAGACTTTCATAGCATAGCGGCCGATATCATGATTCTGACAGAGAACGCGTACTTTATAATTTATCGGATGCAGGTGCATAAGATCACGGGGACATACATCAACGCATTTGCCGCAACCGGTACATTTTTCGTTATCCACAATCGGAAGGTGATTTTCGGAAATGATGATCGCATCAAAAGGGCAGGCTGCCGCACAATCGCCAAGGCCCATACAGCCGTATTCACATAATTTTTTCCCGCCGGAGACCAGGCTGGCCGCAATACAGGATTGCGCTCCCATGTATTCGCCTTGATAGGCTATCTCTTCAAGACCCCCCTGGCACATGCAGCGAGCGACTTCGCGTTCACCGCTGCTAACCTCCACACCCATGATCTCAGCGATCTTTTGCGCAACATCCGCACCGCCGACGGGGCATCCGTTAACAGGCGCTTTGCCGTTAACAACGGCCTCGGCAAAAGCGGCACACCCGGGAAGACCGCATCCTCCGCAGTTCGCGCCGGGGATCACTTCCATTACCTGCGTTATCCGGGGATCTTCTTCCACATGTAACTTTTTATTTGCGATCGCCAGCCCGGTTGCAAAAAGCAATCCGAGTCCACCCATACTTCCGGCTGCAATAAGTATTGATTGTAGATCCATAATGTCCCTTATATTAATCCCGCGAAGCCCATGAACGCAAGCGCCAGACTACCCGCAATGATCATCGTTATAGCGGCCCCTTTAAATGAGCCGGGTACATCCACCAGTTCCAGTTCTTCCCGTATCCCCGCCATGATCACCAGAGCAAGCGTGAAACCGGCACCGGCGCCGATGGCGTATACCAGAGTTTGCATAAAATTATATTCATTCAGGACCGAGTACAAAGCCAGTCCGAGAATGGCACAGTTTGTTGTGATCAGAGGTAAAAAGATACCAAGTGCATCATAAAGAGGTTTACTGACCTTTCTTATGAACATTTCCACCAATTGGACCAGGGATGCGATCACCAGAATGAAGGCAACATATTCCAGGATCTCCAGGCGAAAGGGCACAAGGATCATGTGATAGATCAACCAGGTGACCATGGCGGCAATGACCATCACAAAGGTCACGGCCATACCCATACTGAATGCCGAATCGATCTTTTTGGACACGCCGACAAAAGGGCAGATGCCGAGGAATTGGCTTAACACAAAGTTATTGATCAGCGCCGCACTGATAAAAATGACGATCAGATTCATGATTTATTCCTCCTGTTGATCCAGTTCGCGCCTGCGATCATACAGCCGAGGGCAAGAAAAGCACCCGGTGGCAGGATCATCACGGCCCAGGGCGAGAACGAACTCCAAAGAATGTTCATACCGAACCAGGTTCCGGACCCCAGTATTTCGCGGATCGAACTTAATACCAATAACGTCAGGGTGAATCCGACTCCCATGCCCAGCGCATCCAGCAGGGAACGACCCACACCGTTCTTGGAAGCAAATGCCTCCTGGCGCCCCAGGATCATACAATTAACAATGATCAGGGGAATAAAAGCGCCCAGGTTTCTGCTGATGTCCGGAGCAAAAGCTGCCAAAAAACGGTCCACGATCGTTACAAAGGTTGCGATGATAACGATAAAACTCGCTATCCGGACCTGAGCTGGAATGACTTTTCGCAGTAAGGAGACCAGAAAACTGGAACATATCAATACGAAAGTAGCCGCTAGTCCCATCGCCAGGCCATTTTCCGCGGAGACCGTCACAGCCAGAACGGGACAGAGTCCGAGTAATGATACAAGGACCGGGTTCTCATCCCAAAGCCCTTTTAAAAACTCTTGAAAAGCTGTTTTATTTTTCATAGATCACTCATATCTCTTTTCGTTTATGCGCCCCATGCCGCTTTAGCTTTTGCAATATGTTCATTTAGTATCCGCACAATCGCCACAGAGGAGATCGTAGCACCGGTGATAGCTTCGATTTCCGTGTTCTTTGAGGGTTTGGCGTTCTTAATATAGGTGATCTGCGGTTGTGTCTTCAGTCCTTTGAATTGTTCCATGAACCACCCCGGATTTTCTTTTTTTGCGGGGTCATCCTGGATCTTTGTACCCAGTCCCGGCGTTTCGAGTTGGGCCAGGATCTTAGCTCCCGTTATTTCCGAAAAATCGATCGTGACACCGATCATCAGCACCAGTTCGCTTTGATACCCCCCACCCGATGCTTCAAAAGCGAGAGCGACCATATCGTTACCCCGATATGCGACATAGAAAGTGTAATCTCCCTTTTTTACCTCGTTTATCCGGTCATTCCGGGGAAGTACTTCATGCACTGCCGAATTTTTTACTTGTTCTTTGTGCCGCTCGATACGCGGACGTGTAAATGCATCCAGCAGGGCAAGCACGCCACCTGAAATAAGTGTTATAACGGTCAGTACAATGATGATCTTAGGTGTATTTGACATCGCAATATCCTATTGTTTTTTCTTTTCTTCCTGGATCTCACCGAAATATTTCGGACGCGTCCAGCGGTTCAGTAACGGGACCAGTCCGTTCATAAACAGAATGGAATACATAACCCCTTCCGGCAGTCCGCCCCAGAGCCGGATCACAACCAGAATAAGTCCCATGCCGACCCCGTAGATCCAGGTTCCCAAGGGTGTAACGGGCGATGTGACCATATCGGTAGCCATAAAGAAGGCGCCCAATATCAATCCACCCGACAGCAGCATAAAGAGAGGATGGGGATATATGTCCGGATTGATCAACCAGAGCGCGCCGCCGAACAAGAAGACGGTCCCTAAATAACTAAGCGGGATCCGCCAGTCCGCGACACGTAAAATTACCAATATTAATCCGCCGGCCAGCAAAGCGATCGCGGAAGTTTCCCCAATACAGCCGCCGATGTTTCCGATAAGCAGGGGTTTTAACTGTGTGCTGATACCTTCAAATTTCATTAAGCCAAGAGGGGTAGCACCACTGACCGCATCCGCTCCGGCAAATGCCGGCAGTGTCCAGGTCGTCATTTTTACCGGGAAACTCGCCTGCAGGAAAGCTCTCCCGATCAGCGCCGGATTAAAGATATTTGCACCGAGTCCGCCGAAGACCTGCTTTCCGAAAACGATGGCAACTACTGATCCGAGCGCAGTAAGGAGAATGGGAAAGGACGGCGGCAGGGTCAGGGCGATAAGCAAACCGGTAAGGATCGCGGACCCGTCATCGATCGTAAGTCCCGTTTTCATGATCTTATTACAGGCGAATTCCGCAACCATTGCTGAAAAGATCGCAACCATGATGGTGACCATCGCCGCGGTGCCAAAAAAGAAAATGGAGGCGATCACTGCCGGCAGCAGCGCGGCAATGACAATATACATGACCTTAGGTACGGAGCCTTTTCCTTTTGCATGGGGTGCCGGCGCCACAATGGTCATACGGGACGATCTGAAGAGACGTGACCGCGGGTCCTTTTTAGGTGCCGGTGTTTCCGGGTTTTTTACTTCTTTATCTTTTTTTTCGGTGTCAACGGAAGGTGATGTTTGTTGTTTTTCTTCCAGGGGAACAGATCTGTCTTCGGTCATGATACCTCCTTCGCAAGTTTCGCCGTGTAATCCCGGAAGCGTAATTTCCCCACGCGGATCCACTGGACCAGTGGAATATTTGCGGGACAGGCAAATGCACAGCACCCGCATTCGATACAATTGGAAATACCGAAATCTGCAAGCGACTCCGGACGGTTTGCCTGACTCAATGCAGAAAGCCTTAGCGGCATCAGATTCATCGGACAAGCTTTTACACAGGAACCGCAACGGATGCAGGGAAAAGTCGCAAGTTCTTCGACCAGATCACTGCTGACCGCAACAATACCGCTGCTCCCTTTGACAACTGGAGATTCCAGGTGATATTGGGTCATTCCCATCATTGGACCACCCATAAAAACCTCTTTAACGTCATCTTTAAATCCTTCACACGCATTGAATAAATCTTTGAACGGTGTTCCGATCCGCGCCATAAGATTCTTCGGTGTTTTCACTCCGTCTCCGGTTACCGTGATCACCCGCTGAACAAGGGGCTTTGCATCTATGATCGCTTCGGCAACCGCATAGGCCGTTCCGACATTATTAACGACCACCCCCACATCCATTGGGAGTTTACCGGCGGGTACCTTGCGCTTCAACACGGAATAAATGAGCATTTTTTCCGCACCCTGAGGATATTTGACCTTAAGTGGAACAACTTTGAACGGATAACCCTGTTCGACCACGCGTTTCTGCATACGGGCGATGGCCTCGGGTTTATTGTTCTCTATACCGATATATCCCTTATGCACATCCAGTATATGCATCATCATCGCCATTCCCAGAAGGATCCTGTCCGTATGCTCGATCATGAGTCGGTCATCGGCAGTCAGATACGGTTCGCATTCCACACCGTTCAGAATAAAGGAATCAATGGATTTATCATCCGGCGGATCCAGCTTGACATGTGTGGGAAAGGTCGCACCGCCAAGACCAACGATACCTGCGTTCCGGATGATCTCAAGCAGCTTGCTTTTAGGGGTCCATTTCCAATCTTTGACCTTCTCGAGATATTCCCACTCTTCCTCGCCCTCTCGCTGGATATGGATCATTTCGGCCCGGCGTCCGAGGGGATGGTAGTATTTATCGATATCCTTTACGACACCCGTAATACTGGCGTGAACGGGTGCGGAAACATAAGCATTACTGTTGGCAATGATCTGACCTGTCTTAACACGGTCCCCTTTCTGAACAAGCGCTTCGCAGGGTGCACCGATGTGCTGCAATAGCGGTATATAAACATCTTCCGCCGGAGGCAGGACCTCTATTGCACGCCCGGCGCTGAAATGCTTATAATCTTCCGGATGCAGACCTTTTTTAAATGTTGATAGCTTCAATGTTTGTCTCCCATTGGAAAGGCGTCAATACTTCCTAATTTACAATCAGTAAATATAACACATGCACCGGAAAAAACCATTTACTTTTTGGGTATCGGCATAATTTTTTGCCCGAAAATACCCGGCTTCCCTATGATAAACAACCGGGTGATTTTTTGTTTTAAAAAATAAAAAAGGCGGCTCTCCGGCCGCCTTTTTATAGCATGTGTGTGTTTATTTGATAAGTGTCATTCGTTCAACATGAAAGAGGCTTCCGGCGCTGATCTTATAGAAATAGACGCCGGAAACGAATGCGTTCCCGTCAAAGCTCAGTCGGTGTGATCCGGCTTCAAAATGACGGTCTGCGAGAACAGCGACACGCTGACCCTTTGTGTTGAATATCTCAATGCGGATATGTTCGCTCGCGGGAAGATCAAAACGCAGGGTCGTTGCCGGATTGAAGGGATTCGGATAATTCGGATAGACCTTGAATGCTTCCGGAATACCCGCAACGGACGTGTTATGTGTCACGGTCAGATTGAAATAGGTGGTATCCGAAAGCTCTCCGATACCGTTATCGGTAACTGTTACCATGATCCTGCTCACACCCATATAACCCGGTACGGAACGCAGTCGTATCCTCCCCGGTTGTGATGTAAATACCGTGGCCACAACCGCGGATGTGTCCGGAAATGCGCGAAGTGTCAGCTTATCACCCGGGTCGGGATCGCTGTAACTTGCGTATATATTGATCTCCACATCGGACATAACGGTAGTATCCGGTATTGCCTGGATGACCGGCGGATTGTTCGGTTCGGGTAATCCTTCCTGTTTATCGGCCATTCGTATCTGATCGATATAAAAGGTCACGGTTTGCAGCGGATTTTCACTGCCCGGACGCAGTTGTATGGATTCCAGGGTATATTTTGTACCGTCAAGCTTGCCGTTGGTCATGCCGCCCCACTCGCCAAGCTGCGCGGGATCTTTCATATCCCATTCAACCAGTTTCCAGCCGACCCAGTCTACCGGGTACCACTGTGATACTTCGAAAGAATTACCCGCAGGCGCTCCTGCTTCCGCAACACTGATACGGAACTCATATCCGCTGCCGTCACCAAAGACATAGGCCTGCATAACTTTGTTCGTGTCCAAGCCGGTCGCGGCATTGCGATGTGCTGCGGAATAAATACGCGCAAACCATGTTTCCGACGAGGGTTTAACAATAATTCGCATCGCGCGGTTATCGCCAAGTCCGGCAACATAATTTACCGTCTGCAGGGTTGTTGATGATTCTTCATCGACAATACCGGTTGTCGAACCGCTGAATCCGGGACGTTCCCATGCATAGGTTCCGGTAAAATTATCAATGATCGTTTGTTCAACATAGTATGTACTGTCGGTCGTAAAGCTAAGACTGAACCCGTCCATGGCATTGCCGGTCGTATCACTGATGCCGGGAGCGACCTCCAGTGTAACATGCGCATTACTGCCAAGGTAAGTACCGGCTTTTATGTTGACATGCGTTTTGTTTTCCGCATCATTAAAGGCGCGATAAACCGGGGATACGACACTTCCGTTAAAACGGAACGTGAATTTGTCCTCCAGGCTTGAGATATTGAGAAGTTCATTAAAAGCGAGAGAAACAGGGGCATCGACATCGATAAACATATCTTCGTCGGCCGGAATGGTGTGTGTGACCTCGGGAGGTGTTTCATCGGCACCCGACACGGTGAAGCTGAATGAATAGGCATCCCCGCCGGTTCCGTCGCCATCCCCATCGATCTGCATGCCGATCTGGTCGCTGGTCGCACCGGCCAAGGTCAGCGTGTATTGGGTGTCAAAATCCCAGGATGCCGAAACATAGAGGATGAGGTGGTCGTTCTTTACCCAGTCGGGATTTTCCCAGCTTAAGGAAAGGTTCGTCACATCCGGAGAAACACTCAGATGTTCGCTGATGCTTTCCGGATCCATGCTTTTATTGAATTCAATGTGTACGATCTGATTATTCGGGACATTAATTGCTCCATCCGCGGGCACATGCTGTACAACCGTCGGAACAACCGCCGGCAGCACGTCCGTCACAACAACGTTGGATGGGAGTGATTCAACCCAGTAACGGCTGCACATTGTTGCAGCATAATAATATTTATCATTATTTTTCTGCAGTCCGTCATACGTTACCGTATAGGAAAATGCCGAATCCGCATATACCAGTTCGAGGATCTCATCACTGTTAACATCTATCGTTGCGTCTTTGGATTGGTATATTGCAAACCATTGTTTTTCACTGACACCCGGATCGGGGGTGACCGTAACGGTATAGGACAAGTCACTGTTCTTGGTCAGGCTGACGCTGGGTTCCGCCGGGACCGTATTATCAAGAAATGCATAGGAAGGATGTTTTGTTTTAAAGGCAAATATGGAATTTGAACTTTCCTCGGGGTAGCTCGAACTGCTCCAGTTGCCGTATGAAAAGAACTGGAATCCTTTCACCCAGGAAATTTCACGGGATCTCATAACAATACTTCTGTGCGGATCCCAACCGTTGATCAGATAAGAGGCGGGACCTACCGAATAGGGGCGGCCTTCGCTGATAGCCGGACCCAGATAGGGTCCCCAGTCGGTCATTAATTGATTGTACATTGCCGAACCGGTCAGCCAGTGATAACTCATTGCCATAATGATATCGATCCATCCTTCATTCAGCCAGCGCGCGGCATCCTGAAATACCGTAAAGTATCCGTTCCAGCTGGCGGCTCTGTGACGACCGAGTGCTGCGGGAGAAACCTTGACCCACGGTTTGGTTTTTTGAATGGTGTCGTGAAGGGCTTCAACAAAAACATTTGTCGCGCCGCGGCGCCAATCGCCCCAGGAAGCGAATTTAACACCCGGTGTCGCATCGGGGTAAAGGTCTGTACTGTCGGGGATCCCGCCGCTGAGCGGATGTTCAATATCATAAAGGTAACGACTGTCCGAGAGCGGAGCGGCAGGGGCAAAGAGAGCTCCCTGATTGCCGGTTTCGCTTCTGTCGCTTTCAAAAGGATATGTGTAAAGCCATTTTTTCTCATTAAACTGCTGTTCCAGATATGCTTCCATTCCCGGAGGCAGCATCCCGTCAAGCAGCAGCTCTTCTTCCGCAATTTCAGCAAAGGCAACACTGGTTGAGGTACTGCTGTATTCATTCCAGCGAACATAATCCAGATGGATGCCGTCAACATCATAATTTTCCACGATCTCCATGATCATCGCAATGGTATAATCTCTAACCGCTTTCAAACCGGGTGATAAACAACGGTTTGCGGTCATAACATTGCCGTATCCGTCGCGACAGACCCAGTCCGGGTGCTCCGCAGCGGGCGTGCCAGCAACCGTGCTGGCCGTGGCAAAAGTATTAAACCAGGCGTGAAGCTCGAGTCCGCGTTTATGTGCCTCTTCGATCGCATAGGCCAGCGGATCATATCCCGGGTCCGTATGCCCGAGATATGAACCCCAGGGTTCATACGCAGAGGGATAATATGCAGTACCGGCCTGACGCACCTGCCATATAACGGCATTCATGCCCGCTTCCACATGTTTATCAAGTATGTTACGGGTACGGGCCTGCAGTTGATTGACTGTCAATCCGGCCGCAAACTGATGCCAGGTAATGGACCAGGTTGCCCGGAACTCTCGGTTATCGGTCACGGCAAATGCCATGCTGAACACGAGTAACAGTATCAGGATTTTCTGAAATATTTTCATGTTTTCTCCTTACTTATATAAGTAATATTTTTTTGACATTTCACGGAATTCGGCCACATCACGTTCAAAAATAGGTTTAATATCTTCAAAACGGTAGTTTTCTCTGAATGTGGTGCGTATCTCATCCGTTCCGCAAACGATATCGAACATCCGCCAGCGGTGCGGCGCTTTATCGAAAAGATCATGTTCGGGATAGAGTTTGTGATGAACTTCCATAAAGTGGAATTGCAGGTACATCAGTTCGGTTTTTCGGAAATCGGTGATATGGACCTGAACGCCCTGTACGTTTTTTCCTTCATCGCTGCCATAGAAGGGTTTGTAAAAGACCGGACGAAATATGACACCTTCAAGACCCAGATTATTCATTTCTTCCGCAACCTTGTTCGCGTCCATCCATTCAGCCGCATAGGTTTTAAACGGGGTGGTATAGCCAATACCGATATTCATGACATACAATTCACCCAGAATACCTGTCGCAACATAGTACGGCGGTGTAGATCCTTCCGGGATATGCGGTGAGGAGGGTACCCAGGACAGTCCGGTATCCTCAAATGACATCCAGCGTTTCCAGCCTTTCATCGGAACGACGGTAAGATCACATTTTACACCGTCTTTAAGCAGTCCTTCTTCATTATAGACCATAGCCAGTTCACCGATCGTCAGTCCGTGCACATAGGGGATCTTATATGCACTTACTCCGGAAAAGAAGCCGTCCTTTACGGTCGCACCTTCTACAATATTTCCCGTAAGCGGATTCGGTCTGTCAAGAACTACAAATTCCTTGCCGTATTCGGCGGCGGCTTCCATACAATAGCCCATCGTACTGATATAGGTATAAGAGCGGCAGCCAATATCCTGGATATCAATGACCAGTACATCAATGTCGCGCATGTTCTCCTCGGTCGGCCGACGCCGTGCACCGTAAAGAGAGTACATCGGAACACCCGTTGCCGGATCGACCGTATCCTGGACCCGTTCTCCGGCAGCGAAATTACCGCGCACACCGTGTTCGGGGGCGAAGAGTGCCACCAGCTGAACTTCCGGAGCTTCGTGCAGAATATCAATGGTCGATTTGAGATCACGGCTTACACCGGTCGGGTTGGTGATCAGTCCTACGCGTTTACCCTTCAGTACATCGAATCCGTTCTCTTCCAGGACATCTATACCCAGTTTGACATAAGGTTCTTTGTTATACGTACAGCCGATGGAAAACAGTACAACCATGCACAATAAGATCATTCGATGTATATTTTTCATTTTCTCTCTCCTTTAGATTTTTATAAAGATCTTTTTGCGGTAAAGCACCAGCGAGATCGCCCAGAATATTGTAATTGTCATCAAGGCAAAAAGCAGCGATGCATCGATACGGCTGTAATCGGCCAGGGGCATCAGAACCTTGTCGAACAACCAGGTTTTCGTGCTGACCACGGCACCGTTCATCGGTATCCATCGGATATACGCAAGCAGTTTGGCATACAGGGAGGACAAGACAAATATGAATAGCGGATTGGAGCCGAAGACTACAAAAGGTTCCGTTGCGCTCTTCCAGCCTAAAATGTCTATGACCAGAATGGCCAATGCAAGGAACAGGATAGCCCATCCTCCCATAAACACAACATAGGAAGAACTCCAGATAGGTTTGTTGATCGGGAAGAACAGTCCCCAGAGCCATCCGATAGCGATCAGTGCGATCGCCCGGAGCAACATTTTTTTCACCAGCTGTTTCTTGTCGTCCGTTTCAAGGATCATCATACCGATAAAGAAACCCATGATCGTTGTAACAATGGCCGGAAGCGTACTTAATAATCCTTCGGGATCAAAGCGAATCGCTTGCCCCATGCTGTCTCTGTATCCGCCATAAACATGGCCTTCCCCAAGGAGGGCGATATCGATCCTGCGGATCAGGCTATCCTCAATGCCAAAGCCGCCGGTACTTGCCAGTAAGATCCAATAACCGACCAGTATACCTGCGGATATCCAGATCAGGCATTTGCGATCGCATTTCAATACAAGAATGGAAGCAAAGAAATAACACAGCGCAATGCGCGGCAGTACACCAACCAGCCGCCAGGTGCCGAAAAGATTATTGACCACCTCTCCGAAACTCTCACCGGCTACCGGACGCAACAGGTTCAAAAAGAGTCCAAGACCATAGATTATGAGCGTCCGCTTAATGATCTTCATCATGGCGGAACGGTTCAGTTTATAATCATACTTGCGAAAAGCGAATGCCATTGCCACACCGACAATGAACAGAAAAAAAGGAAAGACAAAATCCGTAGGGGTCCAGCCATGCCATGCCGCGTGCTTCAGCGGTGGATAGATCGCACCCCATGTGCCGGGATTATTCACCAATATCATCAGCGCGATCGTCGCGCCCCGGAAGACATCCAGTGCAATAAGCCGTTTTGTTTCTGCCATCGGGATCCTCGTGGTTTAGTATTTTTCCATCTTTTTAATTTAACCATAAAATTCGCGCGTGTCAATTTAATTGAATGAAGCGCATTACCCCAAGCATGAACTGCGAAATAAAAAATACTATGAAGAGCATATTTATATAAAAACTTAAAAAAAGGAGAAAAAGTGTTAAGGAATATTTTTAAATCAATGGTTGGTGTTTTTGCTTATTTAACTATTAACTATCTGACTGCAAAACATCTCCCCTATCCCGATTTATCATGAGATTGAGGTACATTTTTATATTATTTTATGAAATATCTTTATCTGCACACCAAACACTGAAAAAAACCAAAAACATCAATTGGTGCAGTAATCAAATTTCTGCAATTATTTTCTTGACATCCTGAATTGGATGATTTATTTTTATGCTGTAATGGGATTTCTACTTCAAGGGGAGTTCGGATGAAGAGAAGGTTAAAAGACATCGCGAAGGTACAAATGGGGTATCCCTTTCGGTCCCGTCTTGAATTCAGTCTAAACGGAAATCTGCGCGTTATTCAGATGAAAGACCTTGGCACGGATGAACAAGTCGACTGCGAAAGCATTCAAAAAATCGACATGGAATCCTGCGACAAGAAGCATTTTATCCGGAAGGGCGATCTGGTCTTTCGTTCCCGCGGAATGAGGAATACCGTTGCAATTATCAATGATGAAATCAAGAATACCATTGTTGCCGCGCCGCTTTACAGAATTCGCGTCAAAACCGACAATGTCCTGCCGGAATATTTGTGGTGGTACATCAATCTTGAAAGATCTCAGCACTATCTGCGCACACGACTGGAAGGAACCCATGGCGGGATGATCTCCCGGCCGGCTCTCGAAAATCTTCCGGTGGATGTACCCCCGTTGGAAACACAGAAAAAGATTATTGAGATCTTTAAATTACATCATCACAGACAAGAACTTGAAAAAAAGCGTATCGATATGCAGGAACGTGAATTGACCGCGTTGTTAATGTCTTTTATAAAAGGAGGCAACTAAAATGGCCAAGAACAAACCCTATGGCGATAATGCCCGCAAAGGCGCCGTAAAAGGAAGAACGCAGGTTTATAATTCTGCCATCGGAAAATATATTAAGCGCGACAAGGAAACGGGACAATTCATGGATCAAAAATCGGACGGAACGCCATTTAAAGGTGTTACAAAGGAGAAAAAATGAACGATAAGATCAAACAGCGCGATATTAATAATGCGGCCTGGGCGGCCTGCGATACCTTCCGGGGTGTAGTGGATCCGGCACAGTACAAAGATTATATCCTGGTGATGCTGTTCGTGAAGTATATTTCGGACGTCTGGCAGGACCATTATGAAACCTATCAAAAGGAATATGGGAATGATCCCAAGCGCATCGAGCGGCGTTTGGACCGGGAACGTTTCAAGCTGCCCATGATCGAGATCAAGGACCCGGCGGATCCGGATGTTGTGAAAGACAGGTTCAGGGCAAATTATCAAAGCCTGTATGAACGCCGCAATAACACAAATATCGGCGAACTGATCAATATTGTGCTGGACCAGATCGAAGAGACCAATAAGGAAAAACTTGAGAAAGTGTTCCGTAATATCAATTTTAACAGCGAATCCAATCTTGGGCAGACCAAAGACCGGAACCGGCGGCTCAAGCAATTACTCGAAGATTTCAACCGCCCCGAATTGAACATGCGCCCCAGCCGGGTGAGTGAAGATATTATCGGCAACACCTATATTTATCTGATCGAACGCTTTGCTTCCGATTCGGGGAAAAAGGCCGGGGAGTTCTTTACTCCTCTCAATGTCACCAAACTGGTTGCAAAACTCGTTCAGCCCAAGGCGGGAAACAGGATCTGTGACCCCGCTTGCGGGTCCGGCGGGTTGCTGGTACAGACCGCCTATGAGGTGGGATCCGAAAATGTCGCATTGTTCGGACAAGAATCCAACGGCAGCACCTGGGCTTTGTGCAAAATGAACATGTTCCTGCATAAATTTGATGCGGCCCGTATCGAGTGGTGCGACACCCTGAACAGTCCGCTACTGATCGAAGACGATAAGCTGATCAAATATAATTGTGTGGTGGCAAATCCGCCTTTTTCTCTGGATAAATGGGGAGCCGAAAATGCCGAAAGCGACCCTTACCATCGTTTCTGGCGCGGCGTGCCGCCCAAGAGTAAAGGCGACTGGGCCTTTATCACCCACATGATCGAAACGGCGCTGGAAAAAGAGGGACGCGTTTCGGTTGTGGTCCCGCACGGCGTACTGTTCCGGGGTGCCCGCGAGGGGCTTATTCGTAAACACATGATCGACGAGAATCTGCTGGATGCGGTTATCGGCTTGCCGGCAAACCTCTTCCCTACCACCCCCATTCCCGTTGCCATTCTGGTCTTTGACCGCGCGCGGGAAAGCGGCGGCGTGAATGAGCAAATGAAAAATGTGATGTTTATTGATGCCAGCCGTGAATTCATGCCGGGGAAAAATCAGAATCTTTTGACCGAGGAAAATCTTGAAAAGATCGTTGCTACCTATAAAGCCCGGAAAGATGTTGAAAAATACGCGCATGTCGCCACGATTGAGGAGATCCGGGAGAATGATTATAACCTGAACATTCCCCGCTATGTGGACACCTTTGAAGAAGAGGAAGAGATCGACATTGATGCCGTTCAGGCGGAGATCGAAAAACTGGAAAAGGAACTGGCGATCGTTCGTGAGCAAATGAAGGAAAAATTGAAAGAGATACAGCGATAAAGGCGTCGAATTCGATACCTTAAGCATTTTGCGAACGTTCACGTAATGGTTTTAAGCTGGCGTGACATAACTAAAGAGCAACGATCCGGAATTTCCGGAATGCTTAAATCAAACAAAGAGGGTGACGTATGAAAGAGAATACTTTGGAAGAGCAACACAAGAACACATTTGATGACCTAAAGCACATCAATGGAGACGGCCAAGAATTTTGGTATGCACGTCAACTGTCAAAAGTTTTGGAATATGTCGAATACCGCAATTTTCTTCCGGTCATAAAAAAGGCAATGCTGGCCTGTGAAAACAGCGGCCAGGACATAGCAAACCATTTCGTGGAAGTGCACGAGATGGTACCTCTTGGTTCCGGGGCAGAGAGAGAAATGATGTCCTATGCTTTATCCCGCTATGCCTGCTACCTGATCGTTCAAAATGCCGATCCATCCAAACCCGTGATCGCGAACGGGCAGACCTATTTTGCCATGCAGACCCGGCGACAGGAATTGGCGGATGATGAAGCATTCAAGCAATTGAGTGAAGGCCAGAAACGCGTGTTCCTGCGCAACGAATTGCGGGAACACAACAAACAACTGGTTGCAACCGCTCAGGATGCCGGCGTGGAAAGTAATCTGGATTTTGCCATTTTCCAGAACCATGGCTATATGGGGTTGTACGGTGGGCTGGGGGCAAAAGAGATCCATCAGAAAAAGGGATTAAAGAAAAACCAGAAGATTTTGGACCACATGGGTAGCACCGAGCTGGCCGCGAATTTATTCAGAGCCACCCAAACCGAAGAAAAACTGCGCAGGGAAGACATTAAAGGCAAAGAAAAAGCCAATCAAACGCATTTTCAAGTCGGTAAAAAGGTGAGGAAAACCATTGAAGAAATTGGCGGCACCCTGCCGGAAAACCTGCCGACACCGGATAGCTCAGTCAAAAAGCTTGAGAAAGAGATAAAAAAGGATTTACCCCAAATTGAAGAAAATGAATAACAAAATACTCTCACCGGCGGTGAGAGAAATCACCTTAAGTTGTAAGGGGAGTATTTAAGATCTTACCCTATCGAATTCGATAGGGTTGGAGAAGATTAAAGAGGCATAAGATGGATAGACAGAAAAAACACAATAAACATATTATAAATTATTTGAACTGGTATTTGAATTTAGATAATCCGAAATTTGCAGTGATGATCAAAGGTAAATGGGGCTCGGGTAAAACCTATTTTATACAAAAATATCAAGAAGAAAAAACCGAAGAAAAATTTATTAACATTTCCTTAAATGGCATAACAACAATAAAAGAAATAGATCAACAGATTTTTTGTCAAATATATCCGTTGCTTAATAATCGATTGATTGGTCCATTAATAAATTTGGGGAGTAAGGTTTTTGCCGAGAAATTCGGAATTACCGAATCATTAGCAGAACTGGATTCAAAGAAATTAATTGATTTTGACAAAGTAAAATATGTGTTCATATTTGATGATTTTGAGCGGCATTGTTTTGAAAAACCCCATACACTTATGGGATACATTAATTCTTTTATTGAAAAAAATAAACGTCATGTCATTCTGTTATCAAATGAAGATGAATTCTTTAAAAATGATGATGTTCAATATGGGCGTATTAAAGAAAAAGTTATCGGACAAACATTAACGATTGATACACCGGTTAAATATGTTTTTGATTGTTTGCTCACGGATTTATCAAAAAATACAAAACTGGAACAATCCATTTCCGTTCTTCAAAGCAATTATAATGATGTCTTGGAGGTTATTTTACAAAGTGGATATAAAAATTTTCGCGTATTGCGCCAAACAATTCAAAATTTTGCACGAATACAAGAATTAATTGGGCATAAATATTTTGAAAACCGAATGTTTGTAAAAAAATTCGTAAAACTGTTTTTTGCACTTGAAATTGAGCATAGAATGGGAACATTAAACGAAGAAGTTTTTGAGGCTATTAGTTATATCCCTATTCTTAGGTTTGGCGATAAGAACTCTGATAAAGATGAAACGCCAAATGGAAAAATAGCTTCTGAAATAATAGAGAAATATAATATCATCACTCTTTTTGACAATTGGATTTTTGAATTTTCGATATGGGAAAAATGGTTATTCGATTGTAATGTGGACCAAGAAATCATAAAAAACGGTTTAAATGAAAGCTATTTTTTTAAAGAAGAAACCTATATAACAAAAATGATAAATTGGGTGGATTTAACAGACATAGATTTTGAAACCGTAATAAATGATATAATTGATAATCTTAAAGAAAAAAATATTACTAACCCATCAGATATTTTTCTGATTTACGACCGGTTTGTCAATTTTAAAGAACACGGATATGATTTTTCAAAATCATTTGATAAAAGTATTCAAGAGTTTTTTACAGAGTACATTTTTTCTTTAAACGAGCAACATAAACTAGAAGAGGATTATAGGTTCCTACATCAAGGATTTGAACCAATCGGCGATATTGTTGCATATAAAAGATTTAAGTCCGACTTGATCGGTCTTACACAAAGAAAAACAACTGAAAAAGATAGAGAAAGAGCCAAAACGTTTTTGACAATCATGAAAGATTATCCAAAAGAAGCCGGTGAGATGATTTTTAATATTGATGACGAAAACACGAAACAGCCCAAAAGGCTTTTTGAATTTATTGACGCTAAAGAATTTATTGATTGTTTTTATGAAATGGATAATAAGAATAAAAGAATAATATATGTTAATATTCATTATAGATATAAGTTTTTGCCACACAAAGATTGGTTGTTAGAAGAAAAAGTATTTGTTGAAAATGCAATTACGCATATTCAATCGATAATTAAGAATGTAACATTTTCACCATCTGTTTCTCATTTAAAAAATTTATTGAATGTTTTAAAAGATAGTCTTGAAAAAATGAATGCGTCCAAAAACAATAAAAATCAAACAATAGGCTAAATCTTGGAAAACTCATTTAAAAGCTTACCGCGGAATTGGGTAGAAAAAAGAATATCTAATATTGCAAATATTTCTGTGGGAAAAGATGTTAAAGAAGCATCATTCTCAAAAAAAGAAACAGAAACCTACAAATTTCCCGTTTTTTCAAATACTGTAGATAATTATGGTTTATATGGATATTATGATTTCCCTGAGTATAATATAAATGGATTGACAATCGTCGGAAGAGGAGCCGGATTGGGAACTGCCTTTCCCAGAAAAGCAGGTTTTGGAGCAATTGGAAGATTATTAGTTTTATCTCCCAAAAATAATGATTTTGACACGAGATATCTTTCTGAATATATCAATAATAGATTTAGGCTCTTTCACGAAAGTGGTGGTATCCCGCAATTACCCGGGATTACTTTAGGCAAATATAAAGTTGTCCTCCCCCCTCTCCCCGAGCAGCGCGCCATTGCCGACATCCTGGGCACCTGGGATGCGGCGATCGAGAAAATGGAGAGGCTGATTACGGCGAAGGAGAAGAGATTTAAAGCAAAATCAGAACAAATGATTAGTCGTGATTTTCATCATGATGAATTTCTATTAGGTGATATATGTGAAATATTTACTGCAAATTCAAAGACTTCTGAAATAATTCCGGATGGAAAATTTATCATTGCTGATATGGGGGCCGTTTCAGAAAAAGGGGAATTATTAAATCGCAAAAGATCTGTCAATAATAAAGATCAATTAAATATTGGTGATTTGATTATGCCAAAGGATGATATTGGTGGTGGAAATATTATCGGTAAAGTTGCTTATGTTGATAATGATAGAGTTGTCTTGGGTGATCATGTATACGCGCTTAGATTTACAGAGAATATCAATTCAAAATTTCTTTTTTACCAGATTAATGGGCAAAGAATTAATCGTCAATTAAGAAGAATGTCAAATGGAACTTCTCAATTAGGCTTAGGAAAGAAAGATGTAAAAAAACAGAAGATATATTTACCTGATATTGATGAACAGAATAAAGTTGTTGAAATACTCGACAATTTAAAAAAAGAAATAACTTTAATCGAACAAATTAAAGAATACTATAAATCACAAAAACACGGCCTCATGCAGAAACTGCTGACCGGTGTGTGGAGGGTGAAGGTATGAAAATTGATTTTAAGAATTACAGATCTACATGGTTAATAGTAACCATAGGGGGATTATGGATATTATTATCAATGATTCTGGAAAAAGCTTGGGAGAATGGAATATTCTATGGATTAGGACCAGCTGCAGTAATTGGAGTAATATTTTATTGTTATGATAAATGGTGTTGGAAGTGGCCAATTTTTAAATTGCTAAATAAAGTCCCAAACCTCAACGGACTCTATTCTGGTAAAATTACTTATTATTATAATGGAGAAAACAGGGAGAAAAACTGCTTATTAATAATAAAACAAACATGTTCACAAATAAAAGTTACATCAATATTCAATAAAGATGATGAGAATTCAACGCGCTCTAATAGCATTGAAGCATTTATAACGAAAGATGAGATAGGAGATAATAAACTCTATTTTTACTATCAAAACTCAGGTTCTTGTGTTAATGGAGATACTCTTAATCAACATGATGGTGTAAACGTACTAGACATTAATTTTGAGAAAAGAAAAGTAGTCAGCTTAGAAGGTTATTATTTTACAAATCGCAACCCACAAACCAAAGGTTGTATGGAATTTTCAAAGGTAAAAAAGGAGAAATAAGATGAATACACACGATTTATTTCAGAAATTTAATGAGACTATCAAACTTGATACTGTAAAAAAGGAAAGTTTAGAAACAAGTCGAGGGGCATTAAGAAAAAAAATTAATAAGTATTTTGATGATAATAGTTGGAATAAACCGATTTTCAAATCTCAAGGATCATTTGATTTAAATACGATCATTAATCCTCTAAATGGGAAATATGATTTAGATGATGGAGTTTACTATACTTGTTCTTTTCAAGACAGAAAAACAACGGCAACATATCACAATAGAATAGTTAATGCTGTAGATGGTCATGCAAGCAGTGTAGTAGATAAGAATACTTGTGTAAGAGTTGTATTTGCCGATGGACATCATATAGATTTACCATCATATTGGAAAGAGAATAGTTACTCAACACCTCAGCTTGCACATAAAACCGAAGGATTTATTGAGAGTGATCCAGAAGCGTTTAAAAAATGGTTAAATGACAAAATCTCTGTATCGAATAAAACCGGACAGTTAAAAAGATTAATTAGATATTTTAAAGCTTGGAAGGATTACCGTGAGTACTCAAATAGCAGTGTTAAATTACCATCTGGATTTATTCTAACGATCCTCGCTTGTGATAATTTCAAAGAGAATGTACAAGATGATATTTCGTTAAAAGAGACGTTAGAGGCAATATATTATAGTCTTTCATTGTCCTTTGTATGTTATAGACCAACAATACCAATGTATGAAGATTTATTATCTAACTATGATAAAAAAACAGTCTTAGATGAATTTGGAAAGTTCCTTTCTATTGCTGAGGAAGCTTTGGAAGCTGAAAGTAAAAATAAATCATCTGAAAAATGGCGTAAAGTATTTGGGGATCGTTTCCCATTGGCTGATGATAAGAATAAAACCAATATCTTTAATGTCAATACGGGAACAAGGACAGGTATAAATTTTCCATGGAACCAAAATTAACTCTAAAAGATATTGAAGAAATATCTGAAAATTCTTCATCATTAAAATGTGATATTGAGAAAAATACTATTCAAGGTATTTTGGGCTTTTCATGCTTTTATGATAGTGATAGCAAAGAGATAGTATATTCAACAAATCATCCAGATCTAATTGTTGATGAATATGAGGTCTTAATTGATTTTAATAAAAGAGATATATTTGGGTTGCCTAAGGTTTACGAACTTTCAAACAAAATAAGAGAGTTTGCAGAAAGTAAAGGGATTAATTCCTGGGATATTCATATAAACCCTGATAATTCTTTTTGTTTGGGTATTTTTCCTATATATAAATGGACGTCAGCTTATGATTTTATTATCAAAAATGTAATACCCTTCTTTTATTGGCAATCACATTATAGGATTTTTGGTGTTAAACCTTGGGGTGAACTATCGCATGGAAATTTAGGACTTCTTGAACGCTTAACTGTGGCTATTGATTCGATTGAAGATAGTTCTTTAAGAAATAAACCATGTTTGTGTGGAAGTAATAAAAAATATAAAAACTGCTGCTTAAAAAAAGACAGGGCAATAAGAGAATTTCTAATAAAATAGGGGCATTTTTAATTAATGACAAATTTCATCATCAACGAAAAACATCTTTCCCAACTCCCGGCGGTGGAACTGCTGGTCGCCATGGGCTATACCTTTCTTTCTCCGGAGGAGCTTAAGCGGCAGCGTCAGAGCAAGGCATCGCAGGTTCTGCTGGAGGGCATTCTCTACGAACAGCTGAAAAAGATCAACCGCATTCATTATAAAAATCAAAGCTGCCTCTTTTCCGAAGAAAATATCCTAACGGCTATCCAGAAGCTGAAAAACATAAAATACGACGGCCTGCTGAAGACCAACGAAAAGATCTACGATCTGATCACCCTGGGAACGGCCCTGGAACAGAGCTTTGACGGGGACAAGAAGAGCTTTACACTGAATTATATCGACTGGGAACACCCCGAACGCAATGCCTTTCACGTGGCGGTGGAAATGTCGGTGGAACGCAACCGAAATCTTGGTATGGCGCGGCCGGATATCGTGCTTTTTGTCAATGGCATTCCCTTTGCGGTGATCGAATGCAAATCGCCCAAAGAAAAATTGCAGCAGGCGGTGTCGCAGCATATCCGCAATCAGGGAGAAGATTATATTTCCGGTCTGTTCATCTATACGCAATTGCTGATGGGCATCAACAAAAACGACCATCTCTATGCCACCGTGGGATCCCGGGAAAAATTCTGGTCCGAATGGAAAGAGGAGGATCTGGCCGAAGGGAAGCGAAAGTACGAAAAACTGCAAACGCTGGTCAATACCAGCCTGCCGGATACGTTGCTTGCGAAGATCCGGAATGCTCTGGAGATCTACTCGCCGCTTCCCCGGGAAGAGCGCATGACCACCGGACAGGATAAAGCCCTGTTTTCCCTTTGCCGGCCGGAGCGTTTGCTGGAACTGAGCTGGAAATTCACGGTCTTTGACAACGGTGTCAAAAAGATCGCGCGGTATCAGCAGTATTTTGTGATCAAATCCACACTGGAACGTATCCGGCGCTTCGATGCCGACGGCCGGCGGCAGGGCGGCATTATCTGGCACACGCAGGGCTCCGGAAAATCATTAACAATGGTCATGCTGACCCGTTGTCTGGCACTGGATCCCGCGGTGCCGGATCCCCGCATTGTGCTCGTTACGGACCGTGACGATCTGGACAAACAGCTGGAAAATACCTTTATCGCCTGCGGACTTAAGCCCAGCCGGGCAAGCTCCGGCAGAAATCTTTATAAACTGATCAAAACCGAAAAAAAGGGCATTATCACCACATTGGTCCATAAATTTGACAATGCCATCAAGCACGGTAAAGGGATTGAAAATTCTCCGGATATTTTTGTGCTGGCCGACGAAAGCCACCGCACGCAGTACGGCAGTCTGTCCGCCCGCATGCGCCAGATGTTCCCCAACGCCTGCTATATCGGATTTACCGGCACTCCCCTGTTGAAAAAAGAAAAAAGCTCTTTTGAACGTTTCGGTGGTTTGATCAAACCCCATTATTCCATTAAACAGGCCGTCAAGGACAAGGCTGTGGTACCCTTGCTGTACGAAGGCAGAATGGTTGACCTGAAACAGGACAAGGAAGCTATCGACCTTTGGTTCGACCGGCACACCTATGACCTGAGCGAACAACAGAAAGGCGACCTTAAACGTAAATATGCCCGTGCCGAAATGCTGAATAAATCGGACCGCGTGATCTACATGAATGCCTTTGACATTTCGGAACATTATCGCTCCAACTGGCAAGGATCGGGATTCAAGGCCCAGCTGGTCGCGCCCGGAAAAGCTTCGGCGATCAAATACCGGGAATATCTGAATGAGATCGGTATGGTAAGCTCGGAGGTCCTCATTTCCTCTCCGGACGCCCGGGAAGGGTACAACGAAGTAAACGCCGAAACAAAAAAAGAAGAGCTCACATTCTGGAAACAAATGATGGCGCAATTCGGGAATGAAGAAGAATACAACAAACAGTTGATCGGCCGATTCAAAAACGGTCCGGAACCCGAAATTATTATCGTGGTAGATAAGCTTCTGACCGGATTTGATGCACCCAGGAACACGGTTTTATACCTTTGCAAAACCATGAGAGAACATTCTTTGCTTCAGGCCATTGCCCGCGTTAATCGTTTGCATGAAGGCAAAGAATTCGGCTATATCATCGACTATGCCAATGTGCTCGGAGAGCTGGATCAAGCCTTGAATCTTTATGAAGAATTTGAGGGTTACGACGAAAAGGATATCGAAGGAACCCTGACGTCCATCCGGTCCGAGATCGATCAGTTGCCACAGCGCTATTCGCATCTTTGCGATCTTTTTAAGCCGGTCAAGAACAAAAACGACGAAGAAGCATACGAGTTATTCCTGGCGGATGAAGCGATCCGGGATGAATTCTATCAACGCCTGACCGCTTACGCCAAAACCCTCGCAATTGCATTATCTTCGGAGTCCTTTTTTAATGCCACGCCAAAAGAAAAAATTAACTTGTATCGCCGTGAACTGAAAAAATTTGAAGCCCTGAGGGCATCGGTTCGCTTGCGATACGCCGAAAAGATCAACTACTGGGAATACGAGCCTAAGATAAAAAAACTGCTGGATACCCATATCCGCGCCGATGAGGTCATCCAACTGAATAAAGCGGTCGATATTTTTGATGACAAAATGTTTCAGCAGATAATGGATGAACAAAAGGTATTCGGAACACACAAAAGCACCGCGGCACGAGCGGACATTATTGCACATGAAATGAAAAAACGCATAACGGAAAAAATGGAAGAAGACCCTACTTTTTATCAAAAGTTTTCCGTGCTGATACAGCTGGCCATCGATGATTTCAGGGCCAGGCGGATCTCGGACATCGATTATCTGACACGTGTTTCCGGAATCCGGGAGCAGGTCGCCGGGAATCTTCATGAAGATGTTCCTCCCATATTAAGCGACAATGCAAATGCCACTGCCTATTTTGGATCTGTCCGGGATATATTAAAAGATTATCCATTGACCGATCGGGCGCTTGAATCGATATCATCCAAAATAGCCCTTAAGGTCGATCACATTCTTAATAAACACATGAAAGTAAAATTCTGGGATGATAAAGACGCCCAAAATCGGGCCTTCAACGATATTGAAGATTTTCTTCTGGACGAGATCAGGAAAAAGAAAGGGATTGACATTGTATTTGATGATATTGACAAGATCGTTGATACAATTTTTCGAATCGCCCGGCACCGGATCAAATCATGACATCCACAGCACATACATTTTTCTACGGACAGCATAAGATCCCCTTTGTTCTCATTAGAAAAAAAAGGAAAACCATGGAAATATCCGTGCATCCGGATGCTTCCCTTATTGTAAAAGCCCCCCTTGATGCGGATATGTCAGTCATCGAGAATACATTAAAAAAACGTGGCCGTTGGATACTGAAGCAACAGCGATATTTTGAACAATTTCATCCTCGAATGCCACAACGTTATTACCTGAGCGGCGAAACCCATTTATATTTAGGCAGAAAATATCAATTAAAGGTGATCACTGATAATATCCGGGAAGTACAACTTAAGAATGGAACCTTTATCGTCAGAACGAACGATAAATCCCAATCCCTTGTATGTGCCCTTATGCAACAATGGTACAGGGAAAAAGCGAAAGAACAATTTCAATACAGCCTGGAACGATGCTGGAAAGGCGAATTTGAAAAGAAATATGATCAACCGAAAATTCAGGTAAAAAAAATGAAAAAACGCTGGGGTTCGCTCTCCGGCGGGGGCATACTGACCCTGAATATCGAATTGATCAAAGCACCCAAAGAATGTATCGATTATGTCATCACGCATGAATTATGTCATTTAAAGTACGAAAAACACGACAAGGCATTTTTCCAATTACTTGAACAACGCTATCCCAACTGGAAAACCATAAAACATAAGCTCGAAGTGATGATGAGCTAAAAAATTATCACCTTTATCCGCTAAATCCTGTAATCCAATTATAAAAAATCCATCCTGTTGATCCTGTTATCCTGTCATATTAATTATTATCCCCTCTAACACAAAAAAGCCCCGTCGACAAAGGGACAGGGCTTCTGTATTTAAAATGTAATATTGCCGTTTACAACAAGGTCCAGGCTGCGGTCAGACCGGCCATGACAATAGCCACCATGGTCATCAGCTTGATCAGAATGTTCAGACTGGGACCGGAGGTGTCTTTGAAAGGATCGCCGACCGTATCGCCAACAACTGCGGCTTTATGGGCCTCGGATCCTTTTCCGCCGTGTTCGCCGCCTTCAATGTATTTTTTGGCATTATCCCAGGAACCGCCTGCATTTGCCATAAAGATGGCAAGGACAAATCCCGCGGACAGACCGCCGGTCAGAAGTCCCATAACACCGGGGACGCCCAGTACCAAGCCAACCACAACGGGTACGATGATCGCCAGAAGTGAGGGCAGCATCATTTCACGCTGCGCGCCCTTGGTCGAGATCGCGACGCAACGTTCATAATCCGGCTGTGTTTCGCCGGTAAGAATCCCTTTGATCTCCCGGAACTGGCGACGAACCTCATCCACCATGTTACCGGCGGCACGACCGACGGCTTTCATGGTCAGTCCGCAGAACACGAATGCCATCATGGCACCCACGAACATACTGACCAGCACTTTTGGATTCATAAGGGTCACATCGTAATAAGCCATGAAGTCGGTCAGTGTCGCGGCGGACAACTGGACGATACGGTCCCCGATCTCAAGCGACGAGGTGCCGATACGGATCAATCCGATCTTCAATTCTTCAATATAGGAGGCCAGCAGTGCCAGAGCCGTAAGGGCTGCCGAACCGATGGCAAATCCCTTGCCGGTTGCTGCTGTCGTGTTGCCCAGTGAGTCGAGTGCATCCGTACGGGTACGTACTTCCTCACCCAATCCGGACATTTCGGCATTACCGCCCGCATTATCCGCGATGGGACCGTATGCGTCGGTCGCCAGGGTGATACCCAGCGTGGACAGCATGCCCACAGCGGCAATACCGATACCGTACAGACCCATGGACATATTGGCAAAATTCCAGCTTGCGGCGGAGAGATACGCAAGAAGCGTTCCGATCACGATGGTCATAACCGGAAATGCCGTAGAGAACATGCCGTTCCCGATGCCGTTAATGATCACGGTCGCGGGACCGGTTTCGGCATTATCAGCGATCGTTTTGGTGGGTTTGTAGGCAGCGGATGTAAAATATTCCGTCTCTTTTCCTATCAGCCATCCTGTGAGTAATCCCACAATAATGGATATCCAGAGACCGGTATAATTTTCGAGTTGCAGAAGGCGAAGGGTAAAATATGAAATGATCACGATCAATAATGAACTCAGATTAACACCGCGGCCTAAAGCGCCGAGCAATGTTTTTTGTGTTGCGCTTTCCTTTGTACGCACGGCGTAGATACCGATAATGGAAAGCAGGGTTCCGAGCGCACCGATGATCATCGGAGCAAAGACAGCCTTGACCTGCATGTCGAAATCCTGCATAAAAGCAGCGGCGCCCAGTGCGGCGGTTGCCAGGATCGAACCGCAAAAAGATTCATACAGATCGGCTCCCATACCGGCCACATCACCCACGTTATCACCCACGTTGTCGGCAATGGTAGCGGGGTTACGCGGGTCGTCTTCCGGAATTCCCGCTTCGACCTTACCGACCAGGTCCGCTCCGACATCAGCTGCTTTGGTATAAATACCCCCGCCGACACGCGCAAAGAGCGCCTGCGTGGATGCACCCATTCCGAAGGTCAGCATGGTGGTGGTAATAATTGCCATTTTATGGGTCGGGTCAGCATCTTTGATAAAGATATTCAGAATGATATACCAAACGGAAATATCCAATAAAGCAAGACCTACGACCACAAGTCCCATGACGGCACCGGAACGGAACGCCACTTGCAAACCCTGATTCAATGAATTCCGGCAGGCATTCGCGGTACGGGCAGATGCATAAGTCGCCGTTTTCATGCCGAAGAACCCGGCCAGACCGGAAAAGAAACCTCCGGTCAGGAAAGCAAAAGGCACCCAGGGATTCTGAACTTTAAAAACGTATGCCATCAAGGCAAAGAGGAGGGTCAGCACAATAAATACAATAATAACCACTTTATACTGCTGCCTGAGATAGGCCATCGCGCCTTTGCGCACATGCTGCGCGATCTCAGCCATCCTTACTGTCCCTTCAGACAATTTCATCATTTGCTTGAAGAACACCCAGGCAAAGGCCAGTGCCAGAATAGATGCAGCGGGTACGATCCAGAAAAAACTGTTCTGAACTCCTAACATAGCGTCTCCTTTGTCAATTTATTACCATTTCAATCCGGGAAATAATAAGAATATCAATCGGCTTTTTCAAGCTTTTTCGCTTTTGTCTTAGAGGTAGATGATTTTTTTTCGTACACCTCCGGGTAAAATTTGCTCTGAACCTTCAGCAGGCGGATGACATCGATCAGCATATCTTTACTACCGGTCAGAATACTCATATACAGTACCGCATTCCTTGTGCTGGTTTCGTTATTCTTGATCCGGTCGATCTGTTTTCTCTGATATTCAACGATCTCATCAAGCAGTTTTTGTTGTGCGCGTTTCATGGGTTCCTTTTGTTCAAAGTTCTGTTCCCTGATCATATTGCTTACCGTGTTAAAAATGGCTTTCATTTTTGCATGAAGGTCAATGAGTTCTTCATGCTGGGCGGCGATTGTGCCGCAGTGATTATTGTCAACATGCTCATGGCTGGCCGTGATGAGATTATTTAGACTGTGTGAGAATTCGCGGATATAGTGTAACATCTGGAGGTAGAAATGTCCATATTCCAGATTTTCTTCTTCCAGGCGGGGCAACCGGATGGTAAAGCTGTTTTTGCGGTTTTTTGTCTCAAGTAAAAGCTCGTCTGCCTGATCGGATAAGGATTTCAGTGTTTTACGGTCTTCATTATGAAGGGCCGCAACAGTCTTGCCGTACATTTCGGGGACAAGGTCTAAAATATGGGTCGTATAGTTATTGCATATGGAAAGAATATCGTCTTCTTCCAGTTCCTCTTTCCGGATCTTTTCCTCTCTTTCTTTCTCGTTGAATTTGCGGAATCTTTTAATAAAGAGAAAGACGGCAAACAGGAACAGGGCGGCGATAGCGATAAGCTTTCCGTAAAAAATGATCACGGCAAAGAGCATAGATACCGTAAACGCCATAATTGCCGTTAAGAACCAACCGCCGATCACGGTGAAAACACCGGTTACCCGGTAAACGGCGCTCTCTCTTCCCCATGCACGGTCGGCAAGGGTCGTTCCCATGGAAACCATAAATATAACATATGTCGTTGATAAAGGAAGCCCCAGAGAAGTAGCCATCGCGATCAATGAGCTGGCAACGGTCAGGTTCATAGAGGCACGGATCATATCAAAGGATTGTTCTTCGGCCGCAGAGGCAGTAACCGGCCGCGAGAATCGGGCGTTGACCTTATTTCGTACTTTTACGGGTACCAAACGATGGAAAAACTCACTCGTAAGCAATGCCGCGCGCACCACACTGCGCGATAGTGAACTTGATCCAAAGCGTTCGTCGCCGGTATTATGCCGCGCAATACCGAGTTCTGTTTTACTGACATGCGTCGCTTTTTTCGAGAACCACAGGGTCACGACCATGATAAGCCCGGCAAGCAGCAGCAGGTAAGTTTCGGTCTGGACCTTCCCGGCCAGGAAGGCCATCGATAAAGTGTCGGGATCCGCACCGGGCGTGGCAGCAAATACCTGATAAGATTTAAAACCCGCCAGCGGAACACCGATGAAGTTGACCAGGTCGTTCCCCGCAAAGGCAAAGGCCAGCGCAAAGGTACCGAATAAAATGACCATTCGGGGTATATTTGCCTTGAACAGCCATCGCGCGATCTGCGTTACCAAGGTCCATCCCAGAAACGAGCCTCCGAGGATCAGTCCGGTGTTGGAATTGATCCAGTCCTTTGCTTCGCGGGTCATGAACGAGGAGCCATCCGCACCTTTGATCAGAATAAAATAGGTGATGATCGAGATACACAAACCACCCCAGAGTGCTCCGTAGCGTTTGAGTTTTTTATCGTATTTAAATGTAAAGAACAAGCGTGTCAGGTACTGAACGAGAGCTCCGACCGTAAAAGCGATGATCACCGAAAGTAAAATACCCGAGATGATGACAAGGGCTTTGTCGGAATTAATATATCCCGACAAATTATTGAGCGTTTCCTCCGGACTGTGATATATCTTCAGTAGCGCGATCGCTACGGACGCTCCGAGAAGTTCAAAAACGATCGATACGGTTGTTGATGTTGGCAAACCGAGTGTATTGTAGGTATCCAGTAAAATAATATCCGTCAGCATAACGGCCAGATAAATGATCATGATCTCCGAAAAAACAAATTGTTCGGGGTGAAAGATCCCGCTCCGGGCAACTTCCATCATTCCGCTGGAAAATGTCGCTCCGATAAAAACCCCCAGGCTGGCAATGGTCATGATGATCCACTTTTTTGCCGCCCTTGCGCCACGTGCCGCATTCAGAAAATTTACGGCATCATTGCTTACACCCACAACAAGGTCAGCAGCTGCTAAAAAGAACAACATGATGACCATTATTAAGTATATCGACATATTTTACTCCTATATGACATAGAATTTAATATCCGACAGACCGCAGACAAAGCAGTTTTTTAAAAAAGCGGAGAAGCGTTTTAAAATAAACGCTTCTCGCTATAAAATATTACCGATAAATCTGTTGTCAGAATCTGCCGTTCTCTATGAATCTGAATATACGTTTGCAATAATCAACGGTTCACCTTACGTTCGATCACGTGACCGGTGATGCAACCTTCCTGTTCGGATGCATACAAAAAAGCCGCATATTGCGGCTTGCGTTTTTATTTGATTTTTTTTATTCAGATGGTCAGCTTATAACCCACCCCGCGCACATTCTTTATGAGGCTGCCGTATTTGCCGAGCTTTTCACGCAGATGTTTAACATGCACGTTGACGGTGTGGTCTACAACGATCTTTTCGTTTCCCCATAAATTATATAGGATCTCTTCACGTTTAAGGACATTCCCGTCTTTTTCGGCCAGCATCTTCAGGATGCGGTATTCTGTGGGGGTCAGAGAAACAACCTTGTTGTCAATACGGACTTCATAACGATCAATGTTGATAACGATCTTGTTGTCGACATTGATCTCGTTCTTCGGCTGGGTCGTCTGTACGTTTTTCCTGCGAAGAACGGTTTTAACGCGAACCGCCAGTTCCTTAGGCGAAAAGGGTTTCTTCACATAATCGTCCGCCCCCAGTTCGAGACCAAGGATAGTATCCGACTCATCGATACGTCCGGATAAAATGATAATGGACATATTATCAAAACGCACGTCTCTGCGTAATTCCTTGCAAAGATCCATCCCGTCAACATCCGGCAGCATCAGGTCGAGGATAACGACATCCGGGGTTGTGGTCTTGATAAATTCCATGAATTCATGAGCTGTTGTAAAACTCACAACCTGAAATCCTGATTTTTTCAGATGGATGCTGGTCAACTCCAAAATACTTTTTTCGTCGTCGACTACTGCAATGAGTTCATTCATACTGTCCCTGTTAATTTATTATTAGTGAAATATACCCTTAAAAATAACAAAACAAAAACTTTTTTTATGCCATTTCCAAAAGCGAGGTAATATCCTCGATCGAAAGCGGATCACCGGGCCGGTGACTGTCAAGCGCGGCGGCAACCGCTTCACAGATACCCGTAAAAGGGATCTCTTGATCTAAAAAACGAGCGACCGCACGTTCATTCGCGATATTAAATACAGCCGGATAGGTCTTCCCTGCTTTAAGTGCATTCCGTGCTAATGTAAGTGCGGGGAAACGTCCGGTATCGGGTGACTCAAAATGCAGGGCGCCAACCGATACCAGGTCCAGTCGCGGCCATGAACTTTCAATATGCGCCGGATAGCTCAGTGCGTACTGAATGGGAATTTTCATGTCCGGCAGCCCCAGTTGCGCCTTTACCGAGCCGTCACGGAATTGCACCATGCTGTGGACTATGGACTCCGGATGGATCAAAACATCCATGCGAGAGAGATCCAGATGAAAAAGATAATATGCTTCGATGAGTTCCAGCCCTTTGTTCATCATCGTTGCCGAATCAATACTGATCTTTTTGCCCATCGACCAGTTTGGATGTTTTAGTGCTTCAGCGGGCGTAATGCTGTCAAAAGTAGACAAATCCCTGCGTAAAAAGGGTCCGCCGGAGCCGGTGAGAATGATCTTCTCCACATCTTCCGCCGATTCTCCGTGCAGACATTGCCATATCGCGGAATGTTCACTGTCCACGGGAAATATCCTGGCACCGGTTTGCCGGCAGATATCGTTTATCATGGCTCCCGCCATAACAAGGCTTTCTTTGTTGCTGAGGGCCAGATCGCGTCCTTTTTTTACCGCAGCGATGGACGGGCGCATCCCGGCGGCACCGACGATCGCATTCAGGACAATATCCGCCTCGCCCTCGCCGGCAAGTTCCTCGATGGCGGTATATCCGGCAGCACAGGCAATACCGGTTCCCTTGAGGGCATTTTGCAGGTCCTGATATTTATCCCTGTCACCAATGGCAACCGTATGCGGACGGTATTTGAGAGCCTGCCGGATCAATGTATCTACATTAATATTGGCGGTAAGATATGCCACGGAAAATTCTTCGGGGTGTTCATCCACGACCCGCAGGGCGTTCTTTCCGATAGATCCGGTCGATCCGAGCAGTCCGATCTTTCTCATTCAACCCCCATTTTTAATGTCCATGAAACTCCCAATGCGAATGTTCCCGGCAAGCCGGCCAGAGATAAATTGCCGTACGGGGTCCGGCAAACCAATGTGGGCATCAGAACATAAATGTATTCCGAGTCCATGGGGAATATGTCATTGTTGTTGATGTTATAATGCTGCAGACTCAGATCCAGAAGCGCAAACACTTCGATGTTTTTCCATGTCCTGCCGAGACCTGCACTGAACCCCGTAACAAGATTTTCAAAACCTGTCGCATGGTAATGCCTGAGTATGATATTGAGGACGTAGGAATATTCCGCTGTTTCCGGAAACGGATTTGCATAACTGAATCCAATCTGGAACATGGAACGCGCATCGGAAAATGTATTTTCCTTTGAAACACCAAGGGCTCCCTGTACATGGTAAGCCCCTCCGAACGGAATAGTGACTGCAAGAATGGGCATCCATTGATCCGGGAAGGAGAATGCACTTCCGATATGGATCTCACTGCCATGATACGAAAAAGGTAAGGACAGGGTGTTCTGCTGGCGGATAAAGCGCGCAGCGCGCGGATCTTCTTCTGCGTGAGAAATGCCCACTACCCATAAGGTCATAAGCACTACAGCGATTCTTTTGTTCATATTCGCATCGAAATAAAAAACCGGCTTAAATGAGGGAATTCATTCATGCCGGCGGATTTTGGTAACTGACATTTTATCTGGATTTCTTAAGTTCTTCCAATAATATTTCAGTCAGATTATGCTTTTCGTCAGCGTAGACAATGGTACCCTTGGAGGCATCAAAGATATAGGCATATTTCCTTGCGTCACCAATCTTTTTCAGGGTTTCATTGATCTTTTCAAGGACCGGCCCCAAATATTCTTCTTCTTTTCTGTAGATCTCTCCGTTTTGACCGAATTTTTCGATCTGATATTCCTGCAGCTGGCGTTCCTTATCGAGGATCTCTCTTTGTTTCTGGTTCTTCCATGCATCTGAACTGACCAGTTTGCGTTTTTCGTAATCTTCGATCAGTTTCTGATAATCAGTCTGCATCTCCTGATAGATACGTTGCAATTCGCGTGCTTCCGCCTCTAATTTGCGCATGGCATCAATGGCTTCCTGATATTCCAGCATGATCTGTTCCGAGTAAATAAAACCAACCTTTAGTTCCTGTGCGGAAACAGCGGCGGCAAGCATCAGTGCCAATAATACAAACAATACTTTTCTGTTCTTCACTATAAATTCTCCTTTACTAGCAATTAAAAAGGCATTCCGAAAACAAAGTGGGTTTCCCATCCCGGGGACTTATATACGACCTTTCCGTTACTCCCATAATAGAACAGTTCGTCAAAGCCGTACCCGAAGTCAACACCCAGCATACCCATCATCGGCATGTACACCCGGGCGCCAACCCCGGCAGAACGAGCCATTTCGGGTATCTTTATATCGCGGACATCCGACCAGATGCGCCCTGCCTCTGCAAAAGCCAGCAGGTACAATGTCGGATTCGGAGACAGGAGCACACGTAACTCACATGAATATTTCAAGAGCGCATTCCCGCTTTCATAGGAAGAGTTCGGTGGCGTAATGCTCCCATCGGAATAACCCCGCAAGGGTGTAATATAACTGATTGCATTTGCACCGCCAAGATGAAAAAGTTTGTCATAGGGAATGACACCATACCGGCCGTAGGGAACGACCAGGCCTAAATTAAAATTCTGATAAAAAACGACTTTATCGATAATGGGTGTAAATGTTTCAAAATTGATGGCACCCTTTACGAATTCTTCCTTCCCACCCAGAATACCACCGGAAAGCTGGGCATCCAGAACGAACTTGGATCCCCGGCTGGGAAATTCCGGTTTATCCCTGCTGTCGCGGGTGATCACCTGGCTCAGACTGTTGCCCCAGAGCACCTGAATACCGGAGGGATTGTATTTCAGAAAATACCCCTCATCACGGATATTAAAATATTCCTTATATGCAAAGGTCAGCGCCCAGCTGCCGCTGAAGTAACTGTCCGGCCAGCGGAAACGCCGTCCAAAATAGCTTGTCGCACCGATGGTTTTGCGGTCATAGGGTTCCCAGTAATAACTTCTGTCCGTCATTTCACGTTTGGAATAATAAAGGCTTACGCCAACCGTATTCGGTCTTCCCATCAGCCAGGGTTCCGTAAAGCCGAGACTGACGTAGTCCGTTCCGGCACTTTTTTGATAACTGACGGAAAGACGCTGGCCACGTCCGCCAAGATTATTGATATCTACACCCACGCTGCCGGTCAGTCCGTCGTATTCGCTATATCCGATCGAGGCATTGGCACGGTCGCTGGATTTTTCTTCAACCATGATCTCAAGGTCGATGGTTTCATCATCAACCGGTATGATGTCGGGAACAACATCGGCAAAATAATTCAACATGAATATTTCACGTTGTGAACGCATCAGGCGTTCCCGGTTGAAAACATCCCCGGGCATGAGCTTCATTTCGCGGCGAAGCACGTATTCCCTTGTGCGGGTATTGCCGGTAAATTTTATACGGCGTAGCTGGACTTTATGATTCTCTTCAACCTTGATAAGTATGTCCAGCGAATCTTCCCCGAACGGTGTTATTTCGGGAGTTACTCTCGCGTAGAGATAACCCGTATCCATATACAGACTGCGTATCTTTGCGTCAACAGCCATTTCAAAATACTTTTCTTTGAACGGTTCGCCTTTTTTCACACCGGTCAATGCCAGATTATTCAGAAAAAAGGTCTCCGGGTAGACCTGCGGTCCCTGGATGGTGATGTTACGGTAAATATATTGCGGACCTTCGTCTATGTGGACATGCAGGATCATTTTTCTTCCGAGCGAGTCCAGCTCTATTTCTTCTTTTGTCACGCGTGCATCGCGGTATCCATGATCACGGTAAAACTGGATCAGCTTGTTCTTGTCGTCCAAAAATTTTTCAGGGTCATATTTTGCACTTCTGAAAAACGTATACCAGTCGCGTTGTTTTGTATCTTTCAACTGCATACGCAAGCGCCATTGCGGGAACAGGTCCTCCCGGGCATGGAAACGGATCTCATTAATGAAAACACGCTGGCCTTCTTCAACAATAAAAGTTATATCCACACGTCCTTCGACCTCCGCAGAGGGTTCGGCCGTCACATCCACGAATACGTTATAATATCCGGCTTCCCGGTATTTTTTCTCTATGGCCAGCTTTGCCTTATTGACAAGATGGGGCGTAAAGACCTGTCCCCGGATCAGGGTAATCTCTTCCTGTAATTTCTGGTCTTTATAGCGTTTATTGCCATCAAACAGGATCTCGTTGATCCTTGGATATTCCGTAACGTGTATCACAACATGTAAACCTGCCGCCGTTTCATCGCTCGCAATAACATTGATGTCGCTGAACAAACGCAGATTGTAAAGTTTTTTTATTCCCTCCTGAATGTCCGCAGAAGTGACCTCGGCACCCTCTACAAGTCCCAGGGAAAGCTGAATGATCCTGTCGGATGCGGTTTCGTTCCCCATGATCGTAACGCTTGCAATACGCAGGGTTTGCTGCTGGGCAAGCAGAATACCGGACATGGAGATGGAAATGAGAAATAAAAGGAGGAGTCGTATTGTTTTTTTCATAAATTATTCTGTAACCTGTTCACTTGTTTTTCCAAAACGTCGCTCCCGTTGCGTATAGGTCATAATGGCCTGATAATATTTCGGGCGGTGAAAATCCGGCCATAATTCGGGGGCAAAATAGTACTCCGCATATGCCGACTGCCACAGCAGATAATTGCTTATCCGGTATTCCCCGCTGGTGCGGATGATCAGATCCGGATCGGGAATGCCATTCGTATCGAGGCGGGATTCAAATAACGCTTCGTCAATTTCATCCGGTGCAATTTTGCCATCCCGGGCATCCTCCGCGAGCAGGCGCGCGGCACGCAGGATCTCGTCGCGACTTCCGTAACTAAGGGCCACAACAAGTGTTAACAGCGTGTTGTCTTTTGTGAGCTTCTCACCGCGGTCAAGAACGGTTTGCGCCTCGTTCGGTAAATCGTTCTTGTCTCCTATGATCTTCAGGCGGACATTGTTCCTGTGTAATTCGTTAATTTCATTTTCTGCCGAGTTGATCAACATGGACATGATCGCGCCCACCTCATCTTCCGGCCGGTTCCAGTTCTGTTTGGAAAAAGCATATATCGTCAAAAAAGGGATACCGGCCTCGGCAGTTGCTCTCACGATCTCCTTTATTGTGTTGAGACCCTCTTTATGTCCCATCATGCGGGGTAAACCGCGTTTCTTCGCCCAACGACCGTTCCCATCGAGTATCAGCGCGATATGCCGGGGTTTGTTCGGATTATTTTTAATATCTTCTGCACTTATTTTCATCTGTCACCTTCATTTAAAATATATAGCCTGTAAAAATAGCTTTTCGCCTTGCTAAAGTCAAGCAAGTTAATGCATTGCCGTCGTTCGGGATAATTTAACGTTCCCACATAACAATATGCCGCGAACGGTTTTTATTTCTGCTTCCTTCTTCGCGGTTTTCATTATACATTTAGACATGAATACCACCATAGAGATACTATCCCCGGCGGGCGATATGGAAAAACTCAGGATCGCGCTCGCCTACGGAGCCGATGCCGTCTATGCGGGGATACCGAAATTTTCGCTGCGAACACGGGAAACGGGGTTTACGCCCGCCAATTTACCCGAAGCGATCGAATATACCCACCGGCTGGGCAAAAAAATATATCTTACACTCAATATTTACCCGCATAATATGAAAGTGGATTCTTTTTTAAGAGAGTTGGATATTGCGGCGTCTCTGGGTCCGGATGCCCTTATCATGGCGGATCCGGGTATGATCGCTCTTGCCCGCAGACGCCATCCCGAAATGCCAATTCATTTATCCACACAAGCAAACACCGTTAACTGGGCTTCGGTCGCATTCTGGCATGAACTTGGATTGCGGCGGGTTATCCTCAGTCGTGAATTGCATCTGGATGAGATCGCGGAGATGCACGCGCGGGTCCCGGACATTGAACTGGAGGCCTTTATTCATGGAGCCATTTGTATCGCATATTCGGGACGCTGCCTTATCTCAAATTATCTTCATTTCCGCGACGCCAATCAGGGCACCTGCACGAACAGTTGTCGCTGGGAATACAAACTCGCCTTTGAAAAAGGATCGATCCTGGAAACGGAAAAGGCGCAACAGCCTTATCCTTATTCCACCCCGCCGCCCGAAGGATTTTATCTCAGAGAGCATAAACGTCCCGATTTGCAGTTCCCGATCGCCGAGGACGAACATGGTACTTATCTGATGAATGCCCGCGATCTTTGTGCGGTCGAACTGATCCCTGATTTTATCCGTGCCGGCATACGCAGTCTTAAGATCGAAGGAAGAACAAAGTCGGCTTATTATACGGCGATCACCACACGTGCATACCGGCGCGCGCTGGATGATCATGTGCAGGGACGTGCTTTAAATCCCGAAAATCTGCGTGACCTGATGCGCCTTAGCAATCGTACGTATACAACGGGGTTCTATACACGCAATCCGCGTCAGTTTGGCGAGAATACCCAGGACGGATATTCGGCAGGCATGAATGAGCCGGTAGCGGGAAGGGTCCGTGCTTACGATCCGCAAAGCGGTCTGGCAGATATCGAAGTCAAAAATCGCTTCTTCCCGGGAGATGAACTTGCGATCATTACGCCGGAAAAGGATATATCCTTTAAGGTGGAAAGTATTTTGGATAAACACGGGAAGCCTTGTGATGCCGCACATGGCGGTGCCGAGAATATCCGGATCATGCTCCCGGAAGACCCCGGACCGTTTGCGTTCTTGCGTAAAGCAGACAATCAAAAAAATCGTTAAAAAAACAAAAGATCCCTGCGCGCGGGGATCCTTTGCCTGCAATAAGGGGTTTGCAAGATCTATTCGTAACGGAGAGCCTCGATCGGGTCCAGTCCTGCGGCTTTGTAGGCAGGATAAGATCCAAATATTAGCGCGATCGCCGAACATACGATCAGTCCGATCAAAGCCCAGTCCCAGGGGAATACAACGGACGTTTTCATCAGCAATGCAACAACATTACCCCCGACAACACCCAGAAGAATACCGATAACACCTCCGATTTCGGTCAGGATCACAGCTTCTAGCATAAACTGCAGCAGAATATCTTTTCGTCTTGCACCCAGGCTCTTACGGACCCCGATCTCCCGGGTACGTTCGGTGACCGTAACCAGCATAATATTCATGATACCAATACCCGAGGCGACCAGCGCGATGGAACTTATGATGATCGCAGCGATCTTTATTGCCGCAGTCATATTGTTAAAACTGTCGATCAGTGACGCGTTGGTCCATACTTCAAAATCATTTGCCTCTCCGGCTTTCACACCCCGGATCATGCGTAATTCATGAATGACCTCCTGCATGGCGTCATCGAATTTATCCTGGTCCACCACGCTGAAACAATAGTTCAGGCTGGTGTAGTGTGAACCGCCGTAATATTTAAAGTAGGTTGTCAGGGGAATATAGACACGGTTGTCAAGCGACTCCCCAAATCGCTTACCCTTTCGTTCAGCCACACCGATCACCCGGTATTTGATCCCGTCGATCTTGATATCTTCACCGATCGGATCGCGGTTGGGCATAAGCATATCAACGACATCATATCCGATGACTATCACATGGGCGGCAGCCGTTTCGTCGATCTCGGCGATCATACGTCCCTGATCAATATTTAAATTATTAGTAAACTCCCAGTTGTTTGTAATACCGGCCAGCACAATATTTGATTTTGTTTCTTTATCCTTGTAGCGGATGACTTTTCCATAGCTCCAGTCCTCTGCCGTCGCATAGTCAACAATTTTTAACTTTGACATAAGACGTTTAAAATCGCGGTAATCCAGATTTTTCCTGTTATGGTATTGCCAGCGTGTATTTCCTATATTGATATTGGGGTATTTTTGTACTTGAAATGTGCTTGACCCGAGACCTTCGAGACTCTCTTTGACGGTATGCTGAAGGACATTGATCGCAGTCATGACACCGATAATGGAAAATATCCCGATAACCACTCCCAAAAGGGTCAAAAACGAACGCAATTTATTCTGCCGGATGGATGCGCGGGCCGAAAGTAATATTTCTTTAAAGTTCACCGTTTCTCCTTATTCATATCGCATTGCTTCGATCGGATCCAATTTAGCAGCCTGACTCGCCGGGACGATCCCGGAAACGATCCCGACCCCGATCGAGACCATTAGGGCGATCAGCACCAATCCGAACGACATGCTGGCAACAAAGATCTTATTTACAAGTCCTACAAGCAACGCAGTCAATATAAGACCGATCACACCACCGATCAGAGCAATGATGATCGCTTCGAAAAGGAATTGCATCATGATCACCCAGCGTTTTGCCCCCAGTGCCTTTCGAATGCCGATCTCTTTGGTGCGTTCTTTCACGCTTACGAACATAATGTTCATGATGCCGATACCGCCGACAAGCAGTGCCAGTGCGGCGATACCGATACCCACCAATCCGATGGCAGTTTTGATCTTTCCCAGTTGATCTTCCATCATTTCCTGCTGATTAATGGCAAAATTATCCGGATCCGTTGCGCGAAGTCCCCGTAATCCGCGTGTTATATGCCGCACTTCCTCAAGCGCAAAATTATTATCATAACCATCACGTGTCTTCAAGGAGATCGAAAGCCACCAGCTGCGACCAAACACCGATTTGGAAGTTACATAAGGGATAACGGCCATATTGTCGACACTGAACATGCCGAATATTTTCCCTTGTTCCGCAAAAACCCCGATGACCCTGAAGTTTAGGCCATTTACTTTCACCTGCATACCGACGGGATCTTCGATCTCCGGGAAAAGTACTTTCTTAACCTCGGATCCGATCACGATCACACGAGAAGCATGCTCATCCTCTACCTGTGTAAAATACCGACCGGTCTCAATTTTTGCCGCATCGATATATGCCGATTGCCAGCCGGTACATTTAACTTCCACTCCTTCCGATGAGCGCTCCTTATAGGTAATATTCACCCTTCGGCTTGTTTCAATGCTGGCAAAGGAAACGGACTCAGCCCGGTCCGCGATCTTGCGGGCATAATCTTCCTGGATGCGCGGACGATTGCGGAATTCCCACCATTCCGTATTTCCCATAAACCACGGGAACTGCTGCAGGTATAACACATCTTCTCCGAACATTCCCAGGGTCTCATCGAACACGTTATCGATACCGTTGATGGCGGTACCCATCAGGCTGACCGACAGAATGCCGATAATGATCCCGAGCATGGTCAGAAAGGCTCTTCCCTTACTGAGGAATACCGACTTAAAACTGATGACGAAACTTTCATAAAGTTGATTGAACATGGTCTGTTTTACCTTTAGTTACTGTCATCGCTGATCTTGCCGTCAAGCATGTGGATCACGCGGTGCGCGCGGGCTGCAATATCCTGCTCGTGCGTAACGAGAATGATCGTGTTCCCCTGCCGGTGAAGCTCTCCGATCAGATCCATGATATCATTACTTGTTTTGCTGTCGAGATTTCCGGTCGGTTCATCTGCCAGAATGATCGACGGATTATTGACCAATGCGCGCGCAACGGCAACCCTCTGACGCTGTCCGCCGGACAGTTCATTGGGCCGATGGTACATACGGTCGGCCAACTGCACTTTTTCCAGGGCGGATTTGGCACGCTCAAGGCGTTCATGCCGGGAAACACCGGCATAGATCAGTGGCAGTTCCACATTATGTAGTGCCGTCATCCGGGGAAGCAGATTGAAGGTCTGGAATACGAATCCGATATTCCGGTTTCGTATGCTCGCCAATTGGTCATCGTTGGCGATCTCGGATATATCGTGACTTTCCTTATGGATGGTTATACCATCCAGTTCATACGTGCCGCGGGTCGGGGTATCCAGACATCCGATAATGTTCATAAGCGTGGATTTCCCGCTTCCGGACGGACCCATAACGGAAAGATACTCGTTCTTTTTCACATCCAGGTCCACTCCGTTCAATGCGTGCACATCCACTTTGCCAATATGATATGTGCGATATATATTTCGTAATTTCAGCAGCGCCATGACGCTTCCTTTCGGGTTTTTAGCTTACTTACTTTTTATTCTCTTTTGTTTTCTTTTTTACCGTTGTAATGTCTTTTACCCGGGTACCGTTCTGAAGATCAAAGGTAAGCGCCTGATGGTTTCCGATAACGATGACCTGACCCGTATCCAATCCTTCCAAAACCTCGAAAAAATCTTCACTGTTGATACCCAGCTTGAGCGGAACGGCGCGGACGGTATCGTTTTCAACCGCAAAAACGACCTCCAGCAGGTCAAATTTTGTTTTATCTTTCGGTATATCTTTGAGGATCTTGTTCTCGGGACGCACCGTTACGGCCCGGATCGGTACCGCGACAACATTTTCGTGGCGGGCGGTAAGGATCTCTACCGTGGCGTTCATGCCGGAACGAATTTCCGGGGGAATGCTGAGCATCTTGACATTGACCTTGAAATTGGTAATGGCACTTTGTGTACCCGCGCCGGTCGTGGAAGCAAGCTGAGATATCTCCGTGACAACCCCGGGGAACTTTTTACCGGAGATGGCATCGATCTCGATGTCCACCGGATCGTCGATCGAAACACGTACGATATCATTTTCGTTGACATCCACTTCCACTTCCATGCCGGACAGATCGGCAACGGTCATTACCACATCCGCCTGGAAAGTCGAACCCATAACGATCTCTCCCTGTTCTTTTTTCAAACCGATGACGGTTCCGTCGATGGGCGCTACCAGGGTTGTCTTTCGCAGGTTGTCCTGTGCCTGTTCCAAGCGTGCGACTGCCTGTTCAAGCGTCCCGATCGATTGAATATATTGCGTTCTTGCCTGGTCGTATTGCGATTCGCTGAAATTGTTCTCCTTGTACAATATCTCAACCCGGCGGTATTCTTTTTCGGCAAACTCCTTTGCAGCCAAACTTGAACGGTAGTAAGATCTTGCCTGGTCCACTTCGGCTTCATAGATCACCTTATCCAGCTGAGCCAGGATATCTCCTTTGTTCACCATCTGACCCTCCCGGACATGAAGGGATATGATCTCACCGGAAACATTTGCCGAAATATTGATCTTTATGACCGGCTGAACATAGCCGGCGGCAAAGACCTTCGATTCAATGGTATGAAGCCGGATCTTTTCCATCTGTACGGCAACCGCTTTTTTGTTGTCTTGTTTCAGCGAGAAGAACAAGAACACGCCCAAAGCAACCAGCATAACAATGACAATGATGAGTTTCTTTTTCATATTTTTCCTACCTATATGTTATTTATCAGTTTCAGGATCTCGGATTCAACGATCTTACGCGAATACTGCGCTTCCAGCAATGTGCTCTCGGCACTCAGAACGGAAATCTGTGCCTGCATCCTGTCCAGAATGGTCACGCGACCGATCTGATACTGCTGGTTGACGATCTCAAAATCCCGGCGAGCGGATTGCAGCCGCCGTTTATTGATATCGATCATGCTTGTGTAAGTGTCGAACTGCGTATACAGATCGCGTAATTGTTGTTCCAAAACCCTGGTTGTACCCGCAATATCAATGCGTGTCTGTTCCAGTTGCAATTTACGTTGCTGAACCTGTTCGCGCCGGGATAAACCGTTGAAAAGGGTCCAACTGGCGGTAAGATGTACGCTGTTAGCGGGGTCTATCAGGGGATCGAACTGATTTGTGTAACTGTACGATCCCGTCAGACTCGGTAAATAAGCCTCTTTGGATGATTGCAAGAGTATCTTACTTATTTCTTCCTGAAGCCGGAGAGCTTCATAATCCGGATTTTGTTTCAGCATCAAGTCAAGCGCAACGTCGAATGCGGGAATATCGATAGTATCCACATCCACATCAGCGACTTGAAAAACGGTGTTGACATCACGGTTGAACAGAACATTCATTGTACGTTGATAATTGAGATAAAGCTGTTTCTGCAATAGTAATTGCGATTCAAAATCGCCTTTTTGCGCTTCCGATTTCAATACATCCGATTCCGTAACTACCCGTTGCTGATACATTGAGCGGGTTTTCCGGAGATTTTCCTCGGCAAGTTCAATATTTGCTTCATAGACCTTTATCATCTTACGTGTGCCCAATAATTTGTAGTAGATCTGACAAACCTGGCTGATCACATCATTTTCCGCTCCTATGACCGAAATTTCCTGAATATCACGATTGATCTTTGAAGATCTTATCCCGGAATAAAGACCCGGAGTGTACAGGGTAAGCCCTGCGCTTAAACCGACATTGGCATGGGGTTCCCAGCCGCCCGCATCGCCGGAGCCGAGGCCTGATGAAACCGAGATATGTGGCATCAGCGGACTAAAGGATTCACGCGAGCGGGATGCGGCAATGTCTGCGGATAACTGTTTTGAGCGGATCGAGGTATTACCCGAACACGCGAGATCAATGCATTCCTCCAGGGTCAGGACTTCTTCCGACATCAGCATGCCGGTCATCAAGAGAGGAATGCACATAAGTATGGACCGTATTTTCATTTAACCCTCATTACTGTTTACGTTTACAGGTTGGCAGCTTTCGGAAGATCAGATTCAACGTATGCATGATATGATCTTTCTGCTAACCTTTTAACTGCATTTTTCAATTCAATCCATCATCGCAAACGGCTGCGGTAATTCGACTATTCCGTTCTGATCTATAAAGTGATAGTTTGCATCCTCGGGATAAGTGAGACTGAGTTCTTCCCATGCGGTTCCGCGAATTCCTTCAAGGTAAAGTCCTTCTTCCGTTTGCATTAGCGAGATCTGAAAATCGGCAAGTCCTTCCTTTGGGATACCCTTTGTTGAAAATCTTACTAAGGTAACTTTGCCGTATTGATCAACGGACCTTCTGACGGAATCCCTTAAGGTAAAATCCAATCCCTTAAAGGCACAACCCTCCCGGCCGGTCAATCTGATCCCCTTATCCGTCTTTTCAAGCCGGATCAGAAATTCTTCAAGATCGGAAACCGTTTGGGAGAACAGCCTATCGGATGTTCCCAGCAGCAGTATTGCGAAAAGCAATATTCCGATCATATTCTTCACGTTGCGTCTTGTCATTTGTATTTCCTTTAACATGTTCTTTGTCTTTGATCTATACGATCTGAAGTTTTAAATGTCAATGCGTTCACTTTCAATCTGCCGGATCCTGCCAAATCCGGCCCGTTCAAAATCAACCCGGGACGGATTGCCCTTATATTTAATATTTCCCACGCCGGCAATATCGGCACGGATGCTTTCCCGCGCGTAAACATTGGCATTACACATACCGGCAATATCCATGCTGACATGATCGGAGATAAACTCAAACGCCTTGACGGTTCCTGCGCCGGCACATTCGAGATTGAATGTAACTGCCCGTCCGCGAAGATCAAGATTAGCCGCACCGGCAATGGCGGCGGTGAATTCGTCAAGCACCATCTCCGCGTTAAAGTAAAGCGCGCCCGCCACTTCAAGGTCCAGTGTGTTTGCCCTTAATATACCGTCCGTTCTTATTTCGCTTTCTCCCACAATGCGTATCTTTTCCAGCTCGCTGAAGGAAAGACGGATGTTCAGTACTTTCTTGTTTTGCGGCCACTTGATCCGGCTTCCGCTCAGCAAGGCGTGACGGCTTATTTCCTCAAGATCGGAATCGTACAGGTCAACACCGTATTCCGATGCGGTATCCGGCACGAACAGCACCAGCGTTTCATTGATCACCCGTACATAAAGAAGGTCCATCATACTTTCATAGGTTTCTATTTCGGCGCGGCTGTTGCCGTTTTGCACCAGTGTGATCTGTATGGGACCGGCAACAAAAATATTTTGATAGTCATCGAGGTCTATACTGCGTGTAACGATATTCCCACTGACCTCCATACGCTTGATCTTGCTTGTATCGACATCTTCACATCCACACAAGAAAAGAAAGACTAGCGGTAAAATCAACAATGTTTTTTTCATGGTTTTCCCCTTATTGATAATGTATTACTTTCCACTCCGGATAGATGATACACCGCTGATCCGGAATGAGGTTTCTCTGGGTTCGCCAGTATAATAAATGGATGCAGTTCCCGAGCTTTCGGCTTTGAGATACCCTGTTACATATACCCGGCTCTCCGAGGTTCCGGACGTTGAAATATCGACATCCTCTGTATGCAGGGCTTCCGCCTGCAGCATAGAGCTTCCGCTAATGCTGGCCAAAAGCCGGGTTGCCCTCCCCCGCACATCAAAGTCGGAAGACCCGGATGATTTTAACATCAGTATCCCGGCCTGTACGGCCAGGTCGAAGTCGGAGGATCCCGACGAAATGACCTCGATTTCCGGTGCGTTCAATGATAAAAACGCATCACAGGCACCGCTGGCGTTAATGTATATCTTTTTATCCGCGATCAGTTCTCCGTGCTTGATATCGCTGGCACCGGAGGTCAGTACGCGAATTTCTTTAGCGTTAATCTTTTTCAGAAAAAGATCGCTGGCACCGCTTGCACGGATCTGGATTTGGTCTGCCTGCAGATCGTTCAACATATGCATGTCGCAAGCTCCGGACAAACGGATCTCGTCAAGATCCTTAACAGTAATATATACATTCAATATTTTATCATGGTTCATCCAGCGGATATTCCGGAGTTTGCGGTCCAGGGACACGACAAGTCCGTACGCGTTTTTTCGGACTGTCACATAAGGCATGATGCTTTTATAGGTTTCAACGGTAATCTGTTCCCGGTCACCTTGTTTCAGGTATACATTATATTGTGTCTGCACATCAATTTTTTTAAATGCACCAAGCTTAAATTCTTTTTTTTCTACAGGCCCCTGTACAGCGATACCGAAACCGTAACACAGCATGCCGGCCAGTAAGCCACATAGCAGAAATAATATTTTTTTATTCATGGTATTCTCTACGCCTCCGTTGTTTTATATCGGTAGATCAATGTTGCTCCCGCATAACAGGCTCCTGCGAACAGGAGTGCTATCAGTAAGCGGTAATCCGCGATCATATAACGCATGGTCAGTTCACCTTCCACGTTCAGATCTCCAAGCATGGCGAACAGATTCGTAAATATATTCGGAAGCGAGATCGTATTTCTGAACAATGTTTCAATAATAAAGAACACCAGTTCGATGATCCCCAGCAGAACCGTGCCTTTGATAAAGGCATTGTTCTTGAACACGGAAGAAAAGAAAAAGTACAGACTGCCGAACACCAGGCATATCTTAACATACATGACCGATCCCAGCAGTACTCCTTTCATGGCATATCCGGGATAAAACCCTCCGAATGTGAATGCGGATACAATGGAAACCACCAATGCAAAGATCAAACCGATACCGAAAAGAAGGATAATTCCGGAATAAATGTGCATCAGGTATTTGGCGATCGTGCATGTCCATATATTTACGGGCTGACAGCGGTAAAACAGTTCACAGCCAAGTTGTTTTTCTTTTGACAGACTGTTCTCCGCATTCACGACCATAAAAAGCCCGAAAATAAAGGCAGCCGACATCATGAAGCTGTAAACGGCTATCTTAACACCGTCCTGCAGATCCCCGTAATCCATAAAGGAAAATGGCCCGAAATGTATATTTATATCGCTCCAATTCGCAATGAGCGCCGTAAGGGCCATTATCAGGATCAGGGTCGCGATACCGGCAATAACCCATACGGGGAGCCAGTAGGAATTTTTTCTTTTAAAGTATTCGGTTTTAATTAAGGTTGTAAAATGTGACATATTAACCCCTGTTCTTTTTCTGAGTTAAAGCGACAAATATATCCGACAAGCCCGGGATCTGTGCTTCCGCACCGGGTATGCCGCATTCTCCTTCCACAAGTCCGCGGACCCGGCCGAGTGTCTTCGTCATGATCCGGGGATGACATGCTGTCAATGCTTCCGCTTTGTCCTGTGGAACTTCATAGATGTTCCATTTTTCTTTTAGGGTCTTTACGGATTCGTGCAGGATCACCTTCCCTTCATCAATGAAAATGACCTCGTCGAGGATATTCTCCACTTCCGCAACCTGATGGGTGGAAATGATAACCGTTTTACTTTCATCAAAAAATTCTCCGAGTAAAAGGTCATAGAATTCCTTCCTGAAAATGATATCCAGACCCAGTGTCGGCTCGTCAAGCAAAAGGATGTCAACGTCTTTTGATAATGTCAGTAAAAGGTACAGCTTCGTTTTCATTCCTTTTGAAAGCGTACCGACTTTCTGATCGATCGGAAGATCGCTTTCGGCAAAAAGTCGTTTCGCCTTATCCCAGTTCCAGGTTTCATTCACTGCTGCCGAATAGTTGATCGTCTGCTCAACACTCAGACGCGGATCCAACCCGCTCACATCGGGAATAAAAGCGACATGTTTATAGAGTTCGTGTTTCCATTCGCTCAAAGGCTTGCCCATGACGGCGATCTCACCTTCATAGCGTAACAGGCCAAGTATGCATTTCATCATAGTTGATTTACCGGCCCCGTTTTTCCCAAGCAGACCGATAATGCTTCCCTTGGGAATACTCAGGTCAACGTTTTTCAGGGCCTGGACCTGTTTGTAGTTCTTTGAGAGATCGTTAATGGTAATATAGTGTTCCATGTTTCCCTTCTTTCATTCATTATAAATAATAAATTGACTGATTCTTATCTGTTGTTGATCTTCTGCGTGCAAGTGTGCGGCAATAAGGGCAAACACTCCGTCTGCGAACATTCCCCTCTTCGCTTAAGGAGGGCTGCCGGCAAAGGATAACCACGGAAGTGCGCTTGTTCCTTTGCGTCCGTATGCTAACTATTTCCGGTATGTCTGTGTGCTTGTTCTCTACAGAGAAAGTCATGACCGCTTTCATCCTCTGTTCATTTCGCCGGTTTTACGATGCGGATCGATAGTGTCTGAAGATATGGGACCGTATTCGTCCGCCGATGGTAAAGATATTTTTTGCTAAACATTTTTTTCCTTTCATTCCCCCGTTTCAGTTCCGATTATTTCGCGGATTTGATAATCCGTATCGGCATGCTCTGCAGGTATGCAGTTGACTGCGAGTATCTTCTGATCAAATTGTTCTTGCTAAACATGGTTTCCCCTTTTTTATTGCTTGTTGTAATGCTTTTTAATCATTTCGAGCAGTGTCGTCTGGTCAATATTCAACATCTTGGCCTGCTTGATCATGTCCGGGACAATGGTGTCTTCAAACTGAATGATACCGGATTCCTTCAACACATCCTGCGCGGGGGCGGTTACGAAGTACCCTTTACCGCGTTCTTTTTCCAGCAAGCCTTCATTGACAAGAAGCTGGGTCGCGTTCAGAATGGTCTGGGGATTCAGGCGGTATTCGGCAGACAACTGCCGTACGGATGGAACCGCTTCTCCGCTTTTCAATGCACCGGACATGATCGACTCTCTGATGAGATCGGCCAATTGGAGGTATATGGGTTTACTACTGTCGAAGTTTATGCTCATGGTGCGCTCTCTCTTGGTTTCAATTGAACACGTGTACTCTGGTGTTCTACATAAGTATAACACCATTACACGAGAAGTGCAAGAAAAAAAATCATTTTTTTTAATTTTTTTTTATAACGGGCGTTATGCCCTTTATCTATGTGGGTATTATAAAATAATATTTTTACAGAATTCTTACGATCGGGTGTTTTTCAGGAGTCAATGTACGGGATAAACCGCAGCATTAATCAGTCGGAACACTTTTGACCTTTCTGCATTGCGATGCTTCTTATTTTTATAATGATGGTCTCAGTTTTTTCTTTCCCTCTTCGATCACCGGGCCGGTATCCGAACGCATGATTTCCCGATCCCGATGAGGGTGCATAAAAAAGTAGCCCCGGTCCATCATCCGGATTAGGTGTGTGCAAAAATTTTGTGTAAATGATCTTTCAATCAACGTTCCCCATATTACCCGGATCCTGCCAATACCGATGATTGCTCCCTGTTTCGCCCCATTATATTTATTATTGAGCATTAAAACACACTGAATACAGCAAGTACTGAGGGTGTAAAATATTTCGTGTAAATGGTGATCGGTGAACGGTAAAACGTCTGTTCGCTTAAGCGTATAATTCTTTAACCCCTGACGGGGTTGTGATTAAGGTGAAGAACTGACTGTATTCTTCTTGAATCCCTTGGCAACAGATATTTCAATCTGATGAGAAGTCCATTTTTTTCGTGATTATAGTGGTAATAAGAAAAGAGACGGAGCGATGCTCCGTCTCTTTTACCTTGAAATTAGTCGTTCACAACTAATTTGGTCACTTTTCCATCCATGCCTGTTATTACCGCAGTCTTGTCATGGATAACCGGCGTATTCAGAAGATTCCCGCCTATTCGATGTATCCATCGCAATTCGCCGTCCCCAGCGTTCACGGCATACACAAAACCGAACTGTGTGGTGAAATAGACCACTCCTTCATGTTCGACGGGATAGGATGGATCAATCTCAAAACCGTAGCCCAGATCATTGCTCCATCGGGTTTGCGGTTTATCTCCCCTTGTCGAGATCGCACAAAGCACATCCCACATGGTTTTGGCATATACGGTGGAAGCATCCTTCGAAATACCGATATTTTCACGCACCCTGAATGTATCGGATCGCCAGACGGTCCGGCCATTGTTGATATCTATGGCGGTCATGACACGGTCGGGCGCAACAATGAACACCTTCCCGTTCGCATATACGGGATGTACCACTGCGGGTGAATACAGGCGACCGGTATTGTCCCCCCGCCAGCGCCATATCAGATTCCCGCTGCTGGCATCCAATGCATACAGATAGGTGTCCCATGCTCCGAAAATAACCTTTCCGTTTGCAATAAGGGGTTTGGTCTCCACGTAGGTCTCAATGCGCATAAAATCCCAGACCAGTTGACCGGTAAGGGCATTCAGTGCACGGAATTTCCCGTCACTGGCACCAAAATACACTTTATTGTCGTGTACAACAGGATGTGCCACAATGGGTGCGTTCGTTTTATAGCTCCACACTTTTTTACCCGTTCGGTAATCCAGGCAATACAGTGAGGAATCGGTGGATGTCACATACACATGATCGCCGGCCACTTCGGGTTCGGTAAAGACGGGACCGCCGGTTTTAAATGTCCATACTGGCGAACCGTCCCCAAGGGACAGTGCCCGGACCTTTCCGGAGCGGTTGCCAAAGATCACCAGGTCGTCCACAACCGCCGCTGCAGCCGTGATGGAATACTCCGAATCGTGTGACCATGCTATTTTTACATTGGGATACTTCTGATTGATCGACATATCCGGTTTCAATGCTTTATGTGAATCGGTATAGCTGTTCTCTTTCAGTTCGAGTACCAGCCAGGGTTCGAGACTTTTTTTCTCAAGCGGTAAACGTTCAACCCAGGTCATGCGATCATTTTCGATCGTAACGATATTATACCCCCCGGGTCCGCCGCGGCTTAGATTGGAACGTCCCATTATCCCCGGCACATCCGAATAATCGTTCAGGCGGTTACGGTGTCCGTGTCCGTGCATAATTGCCTGCGCATTATAATGTTTGATGATCTCAAGAAAGTCGTATGCATTGGTCACGGTATGATCAATGGGATAGTGGGTGACGAAAAAAACCGGCTGATTTCTGCGTGGCCACATGTTTCTCAGTTGCTTACGGGTCCAGTTAAGGTCTTCCCGTGCAATGAATCCCTCTCCCATGCGCATCAGTGGTCCCTGGTTCACACCGATAAAACGGTAACCCTTATAACTGACATTGAATTTATCGTCCCCATACAATTTCCTGAATTTTTCCCCGCCGGACGCGGACCATTTCAATTCATGATTTCCGGGAATGAGGTGGTAGGGCACGTTCAGTTCATCCAGAATAGCTTTAACGGTATCAAGCTCGTCGTCAAAGTCATATTCCGTAACATCTCCGGCCAAAATAACAAATTCGATATCGGGTATGGTATTAATATCCCGAACGGAATTCCGAAGATCATTTGCGCCGATCGCCGTACCGATATGGGTGTCGGCCAAAAAGGCGAATGTCAGCGTTTGTCCTTTTTGTTCGCCGCAGGAAAACATCAGCAGGACAAGGATCAAGCTGAAAAAAAGATTTGTGAAACGTCGCATATTATGCTCCTTTGAAAATATTATCTTAGAAACGCACAATTCCCAAACTTGTTTCCATCATCGGCAGACAGCGTCGTATGGTCGTTGTTCTGCTCTGCGCGAAATGGGTTAGGGCATTTTTGGCCAGATACGGTCTGCGAAGACTGTCCAAACTCAGCGTGCCTCCTCCGGATTCCAGAAAATACAAGTGACCGTTTATCTCGACCAGTATTCCCATGTGGCCGGACTTCAGAACGACATCTCCTGCCTGCATCTGGGCTATTTGTGCATCGCTGGGCGTACCTCCTGCCGGAATGGTGGCAATCAGTTCTCCAACCTTATACATGTCCGATACTTCCATCCGATAGTTGTTGGTTGTGCCCCCGCGGCCGCCCCCATCCGATATGGCGGGATCATTTTCACAGATATATTTGAACCCGAAGGAAGAAAAGGCGGATTCGTTCAAGGTCGAATCAAGGATCCCCAGAAGAACTGCCGCTTCATAGGCCGATGCGCCAAAGCCCGAACAGTCCATACCGTAGCGTTTCCTTGCGGTGGAGTGGGATGTGGCCTTCTGTGGCTGATCACGATCGGTGATATCACCGCCCCAACGGTAGTAACCAAGATCAACCCCAAAGAAATCCCTGAAACTTTCATGAATGAACAGGATCAGCGCGTTCACCGCTTCATGCTTCTGAAGTGACTTAAGTGAATCAAGACAGGGTTCGATCGAAGGAAAAAGAATTTGCGAATAAAAAGTATAATTATCCGTTATATAACCGTTCAATGTGTCCGTCATATCTTCTTGCTGATATCCCTCGATAAAATCCCCAATGGCGTCTGCATTGAATATGGCCGCACGTTCGGGTGTGACATCCGGTATTGGAATGGCCCGGCGAAACTCGTCAAACCCGATGCGCTCAGGAATACTAAGAAGGGAGAGGGGATCTCCGGGGGAAGGGATGGTTTCCTCCGGACCGTCGTCGACAGAAAAGATCGCCGACATGACAGATTCCTGACATCCGCTTATGAGAAAAAAAACAATAACAATAACAATCAGATTCCGTTTCATTGATAGATGATCCTTCCTTCGATATGCGATGAAATATTCGGATATTGCTCCACTCTCCGGATCAGGACATCCCTGTCCACAAGACCCGTTTCGGTCATCGCCGGGATATCCAGTCCGAAATATCTGTGCGTTTGGCTGACGGTATAATCGTTTGCGGCGATGGTATAATATTTTGACGGCTCGACAGGTTTTCCGTTGATCTTGACGTCCAAAGCGCCTTTTTGCCTGTCAAGGATCATGTTGATGCCTGAAAACTGCATCGACATACCTTCTTTTACCATATGGTTCAATGCCTGTATGAGCTGTTCTCCGGTCCAGGTAAATGTCACGAGCGTATTGCCGAAAGGGGCAATTTCCCATATATCACGGACCGTGATCTTTCCGGCTGGCATATCTTTGCGAATACCACCGTTATTCATGATGGCGATATCCGTTCCCGCTGTCTGGCGAAAGGCATCGGCGATCCAGTTCCCGATATTTGACTCCCCGCTGCTCCGGATCCAGGGTGTTTTCAGTTCTCCGATCACCCTGTTCATTTCTTCCGCAAGTTTTTCTTCGTATTTATTGACGATCTTCGCCACATCCGGAGATGGTTTGATGTTCGCCGTGAGGGTTTCCACATATTGCATTTCAAGAGATCTTATCCCTTCCTTCCCGGCAATAAAGCGCGTTATGCCCACATAGCGACCGCGATCACCGGCCTGTACGATCCAAACGCCGTTCACCTGTTCCGCTTCCCGCATATAGGTATGGCTGTGCCCCCCGACGATCAGGTCGATATCCGGTACGGCGCGGGCAAGTTCACGGTCATATTCAATACCCATGTGGGAAACGATAATGAAACAGCGGACGCCGCGGCGTTTAAGATAGTGAATAATATCGCGCGTTGCCGTAATATGATCAGAGACCTGTATGCCTTCAAGGTTTTGCGGCATGGTAAGGAAATCAAGCTCCGGATGGGTCAGGCCGATAAGGGCAAAGCGATAGCGGTTGCGGGAAAATATTTTATATTGCGGCAGAGCGCTTTCTCCGTTTCTGGTATCGATCAGATTTGCGGCATACATTTGAAAACGTGCCAGATGGCGGCGCAGGGAATCCAGGTGATGCCAGGAATAATCCAGTTCATGATTGCCGACGGTAAAGAAATCGGGTTTTACAAGATTCAGTATTTCGATCTGTGATACGCCTTTTGTTACGGCACAGACCGGGGAGCCCTGAAACTCATCTCCGGCATGAACCCGTAAAGCACCGGGGTAAACGCCCTGCAGGCTGTCGAGATATGCATCAAAAACGGCATAACCCCCAACCTCATGGCCTTTCGGATTATTCCGGGCCGGTACCCAGGGAATATTCTGACTGTGAAAATCGTTCCAGTGTAAGATCGTTATTTCCGCAGAACGTTCAGAACAGGCACCCAGAATGAGGATCAATGACAAGAAGATGACATATTTATACTTCATGAAGATCTCCCTATATGCTTCCTGATAGGATTTGAGCGAAACATATTAAAAAGGAATATTTCTTTAATCTTGTAAAAATGCACAAAAAGCCCGGTACATCATCCAAATGTCCGACTTGGATGTGATCTCAAAGGGCGAATGCATATCCAGAACCGAGACACCGGCATCAATAACCTTCATGCAGTAATAAGACATGAATTTCGCAATGGTACCGCCGCCGCCCTCGTCCGTTTTGCCCAGTTCGGCAACCCGCCAGATGATCCCGTGTTTATCAAAAAGATCACGAAGTCGCGCAACATATTCCGCCGGGGCCTCATTTGATCCGCCTTTTCCGCGGACTCCGGTAAACTTTGAAAGCACAAGACCCCCGTTCATGTAACCGGCATTGCGCAGTTCGTGCACTTCTTTCCAATCCGGATGTACACCCGCATTCACGTCCGCAGAAAGGCACTCGGCGTTGGCAAGCAGGCGTCGGATCACGGCATATTGATCAAGTCCGTGGCGGGCGAGGATATACCCCAGCACCAGTTCGGCGATCCAAGTGTTCGCGCCTGCGGCACCTTCACTGCCAATCTCTTCCTTATCTAAAAGCAAGACTAGGGAGGATATTTCAGGATCTTCTTCATCAATGATCGCTCGCAGGGCCGCGTAAGCGCAGACACGATCATCCTGACCGTATCCCCCGATGAACGCGCGGTCAAGTCCAACCTCCCGGGATTTCCCCGCCGGTACGATCTCAATATCCGCAGAAATAAAATCATCTTCTGTAATGCCATGTGCATCGTTCAGCAAGGACAGAATATTCAGTTTGACCCGGTCTTTCAGTTCGGGGTCGTTGGTGAAGGGCTTGCCGCCGAAGAGAATGTTCAGTTTTTCGGCGGGAATGAATTCGTTGGCTTTTTTATCCATTTGCACCTTTCCGGCAAGATGCGGCAGAAGGTCGGAAACGGTAAAAACGGGATCTTCTTCATCTTCACCGATAATGATGGGATCCACACTTCCGTCCGGGAATGCGATCACACCATGCAACGCCAGGGGACGTGAAACCCATTGATACTTTTTGATCCCTCCGTAATAATGCGTTTTCAGCATTGCCATCTCTTCATCTTCATATAAAGGGTACTGCTTGAGATCAAGCCGGGGAGAATCCACATGCGCAACAAGGATGCGCAGGTCTTTATGGATCGGCGCTTTCCCTTGACGAAAAACCGCCAGCGCACGGTCGTTATGATTATAATATATCTTATTGGTGTCCTTTGTTTTCCGCATATCCGCGAAACCGGATTTTTCAAGTATCTCTATCGCTGTCTCCACGGATTCGCGTTCCGTCTTTCCGTAATCCAGAAAAGCGCGATAGGTTTTCATGTAATTTTCCATGTGCTTAAGCTGAGCTTCCGGGATATGGTCCCAGGCATTCTTCCTTTCCCAGAAAAGCGCTTTTTTAAGTTCTGCGGGATCGTTCTTTTTACCTAACATATATGACTCCTTTTTTCAGTTTAGAATATAGCCATTTCACTCACAAATCAAAAAAGAAAATCCCGCCGTATAAAACGGCGGGATCATATAAGCTTCACTCTGTTGAAATCCGGACTCTTTGCCATATCGACCGGCTTTTCGGACCGGGATTTAAATATTACCGGTAATTTTCAATATAAAGGCGTATTCAAAAGCGATCTCCCGATAAATACGGAAACGTCCGGACGCACCGCCATGACCATAGTCCATTTCGGTTTTCAGCAGCAGAAGATTGTCATCCGTCTTCATGGTGCGCAGTCTTGCGGTCCATTTGGCCGGTTCCCAGTACTGTACTTGCGAATCATGCAATCCGGTTGTGATCAGCATATGCGGATATGCCCTGGCCTCAACATTATCATAGGGAGAATAACGCAGCATATAATCATAGTATGTTCTATCGTTCGGATTCCCCCATTCATCGTATTCATTGGTTGTGAGGGGAATGCTTTCGTCCAGCATCGTAGTGACGATGTCTACAAAAGGCACCTGTGCGACGATGCCGGCAAATTTTTCCGGGGCCATATTGGCTACCGCACCCACAAGCAGTCCACCGGCACTTCCGCCGACCGCGATCATTTTATCATAATCCGTATACCGTTCTTTGACAAGATGATCGGCACAATCTATGAAATCGGTGAAGGTGTTCATCTTGTTCAACAGTTTCCCGTCTTCATACCAGTGGCGGCCCATTTCCTGCCCCCCGCGCACATGAGCGATCGCATACACAAAACCGCGATCAAGCAGGCTCAGCCGCACGGAACTGAACCAGGGGGTCATGCTGTTGCCGTATGCGCCATAGCCATAAAGGATCAAAGGAGCACGTCCGTCCAGCGGGGTGTCTTTCCGGAACACAATTGACATCGGGACCTTCGCTCCGTCGCGTGCTTCAGCCCAGATGCGGCGGGTTTCATAATCCTTTGGACTGAATTTCCCAAGGACTTCCTGCTGTTTCATCAGTTTCTTTTCATCACGCAGCAAATGATAATCATAGATCGTCCGGGGGGTTGTCATGGATTCATAACCAAAACGCAGGATATCGGTATCATATTCACGATTGACATCGATCCACACGTCATAAGCTTCTTCGTCGAAGTGAATATATTGGTCTGTTTTCCCGTCATAACCGACCACACGAAGACGAGGAAGGGCGTTGCCGCGCTCCTGAAGTACGTAACGGTCCTTAAAAAAGACAACGTTTTCCAGTAATATGTCCTCGCGATGCGGGACGATCTCTTTCCAGTTCTTTTGCCGGGGTGCGTGTACGGGTGCAACGACCAGCTTAAAGTTACGTGCTTTGTCATTGGTCAGGATATAAAATACATTCCCGACATCCACCGGATGATACTCGAGTCCGCGGATACGTTCCTGGACCACCCGGGGTTCCGTATCAGGCTGATCGGCGGAAATAAAGCGGTATTCCGTGGTTAGTGTGGATTGAGATACCAACATAATGAACGCACCGCTTTTTGAACGGTAAACACCATGATAGAAGGTATTCTCTTTTTCATCGTAAACCAGTTCCGCCTCCCCTTCCGAAGCACCGAGAACCCGGCGGAAGGTCCGGGAAGGCCGGAGCGTCTCGTCTTTTGTATTATAGAAGAAGGTTCTGCTGTCATTTGCCCATGCGACTCCACCCGGAGTGTTCTCGATCCTGTCTTCCAGAAATTCTCCCGTGCTCAGATCAATAAAACGCAAGGTGTATTTACGTCGACTTTGGGTGTCTTCACCAAAAGCCAATACCCGGTTGTCCGGAGAAACATAGATGCCCGAAACATGGTAATACGCATATCCCTTTGCAAGGCGGTTTACATCCAGCAGGATCTCTTCCTTGGCGTTCTCATGCTCCTTTCGGCAATAAATGGGGTACTCTTTCCCTTTTTCGTAACGCTGATAATAGAGATAACCGTTCATTCTGTACGGCACGGACGCATCATCCTGTTTGATACGTCCCACCATTTCCTTATATAATGTGTTCTGCAGCTTGCGCGTATCTTTCATCCGGACTTCCGTGTACGCGTTCTCTGCCTCCAGGTAGGCCAGGACCTGCGGATCCTCGCGTTCACGCAACCAGTAATAGGGATCCGTCCGCGTATGACCATGGGTCGTAAGCTGTTGATCGATCCTTGCGGCTTTCGGTGCTTCTGTCATTTTTTCTCCACATGCAAATAAGAATAGAACCGTAATAAACATTATCACGGTATGATATGTTTTTGGTCTCATGCTTGTCCGTCCTTTTATTTTCTTTTTATTGAAAAAAGCATTTTTCTCATAAAGGTATTTTTACTGGTGGTCCGTGGCGGAAGGTGTGTTGCGCTGAGAGTTCGCACATCTTCTACGGAAACGTATGCTTTGGGATTATAGTTTTTAACGATCTTCAGAAAATAGGGTATATCCTTGCGTTTGATGACCGCAAATACCAATTGCGCTTCGCCGTGTACGCCCCGGGCATTGATACTGGTAACACCGTGATATTCTTGTTTAAGATGTTCGATCAGTTCATCGCCGGGTTTATTCGTGATGACCCGCATGGCCACCATCCCGATGGCTAGACGGTTCTCAAGAGTAATACCCACATAATTACCGATCGCGAATCCCGCGGCATAGGCAACGTAATTGACCCATCCGCCAATATCCTTTATAATGTGCGACACAACGATGATCCAGATAAGCACTTCAACAAAGCCGATGAACGAAGCCAGCAGACGCTCCCCGCGTGAAACCAGAATGATGCGTACGGTACCAATACTCACATCACATATCCGTGCCGTCATGATCAGAAAAGGGATGACCAGATAGTACATAATATGTGGAGGAATTGACGCAAAGAGTTCCATGTATGACACCTTTCTGTTTAATCACGTAATTTACAATAAGAAGTTCCGCAAGTAAACGAGAAATCCACTATCCGCTACGATTTTTCCGGGCGCTTTTTTTCGCCATACCATCGCGTATATTTCTTTTTTTATTATTCGCGGGATAATGTATATTAGCAATGAGGATAAAGGAAAATGGATATACAACCCCCCATATTGCATGCAGGCGATCCCGTACATATTATCTGGAACGGGGAACCCTATCTTTTTTTCGGCGGTTATGATTATTATCGTCTGTCCCGCCACCCCCTTGTTCTTGCCGCAGCCGCGGATACCCTTGGACGTTTTGGTCTGAATTGCGGCGGCTCGCGTGTAACGACAGGCAATCATCCTCTTCATATTGAACTGGAAGCAGCCTTATCGGAATTTCTTTCAACCGAGGACGCGGCACTGCTGCCTGCAGGATACATGGCCAATCTGGCCCTGTTCGAATTGTTCAACGAAGACCGTCCCGTGTGTGTTTTTCACCCCGACGCTCATCCCAGCCTTAAAAAGGCCCTGTTCACAAGTGGCTTACCGGGTACTGCGATCCCATCGGAAACAACAATATTTGAAGAACATCTCCGTGCAAAAGGCGGCAATCCGCTTATTATCACGGACGGTATTTATGCCGACCTTCCACCGCTCGATCTTTATTTCCATCTTGCAGAAAAATATGACGGACTTCTGCTGATCGATGAAGCGCATTCGCTCGGTATTTTGGGTGAATACGGACGGGGCGCCGCAGAATATTTTAATATCAACGGCAAGCGCATTATACTAAGCGGGTCACTGAGCAAAGCGATCGGCACGTCCGGCGGATTTGTCGCCGGTCCGAAAGAACTGATAGACCGCGTCCGGAATACCTGTGCTTATGCCACAACTTCCGCGCTTTCTCTGCCGATCGCGGCAGCGAGCACGGCATCGCTGAACTGGCTTCGCGATCATCCGGAGATGATCCGGGGTTTTCAGGAACGTTGTCTGAAAGCAAAAGAACGCCTTATCGCTGCCGGTTATGATATGCCCGCGATACCTGCGCCGGTCATCAGTATCCACATATCGGACCGGAAGCGGGTGAACGCCCTGAAGAACGCGCTGATCACCGACCGCATTTATCCCTCACTTATTCGATATCCCGGGAAACCCGACTATTTCCGCTTTGCCCTGTCTGCGGTTCATTCGGAAGCGGATATTGACCGGCTGATCCGGATTTTAACGGATGAGGTATCTGCCTGAAAACAGGATGGACACCTTTCCTGTTTATGTGAATTTTTTATGGGCATTTTAGCTTTGAATTTGTATTTTCGTCCTGAAACAGAAGGGAATCTATGTTAGACATCAAACAGATAAGAGAGAATCCGGAACTTATCCGCCGGCAGGTCGCAACCAAGAATGTTCAGGTTGATATTGAAGCCCTGCTGCAACTCGATAACCGGAGGCGGGAACTCAGTAAAGAGACCGACGATATGAAATACCGCCGCAATACGGTCAGTGAAGAGATCAGCCGGAAAAAACGCAATAAGGAAAGCGCGGATGCTGAAATACGGGACATGCAGTCACTGAGCTCACAGATCAAACAAAACGATGCGGAACTGTCCTTGATCCAGCAAGAGCTCCTGACCCGGCTGCTGGCCATTCCCAATTGTCCGAGCCCGGAGACACCGGTCGGCAGTAGTGAGGCGGATAACAAGGTCGTCTCCGAACATGGAAAATTGCCCGTTTTTGATTTTGAACCGCGGGACCATCTGGATATTGCAGAGGGATTGAACATGCTTGACATGAAACGCGGCGCAAAGATATCCGGTAGCGGATTCCCCTTATATACCGGTTGGGGTGCACGGCTTGAACGGGCACTCATTAATTTCATGCTTGATCTGCATGTTAACGAACATCACTATACGGAAATATTCCCCCCTTTTCTTGTGCATTCCGATTCCATGACGGGAACCGGGCAGTTGCCGAAAATGGCGGATGACATGTACCATCTCAAGGAAGATGATCTTTGGCTGATCCCCACCGCGGAAGTCCCGGTCACCAACATTCACCGGGAAGAGGTCCTGTCTTCGTCCGATCTTCCGATAAAATATGTGGCGTTTTCCGGTTGCTTCCGCCGCGAGGCCGGTTCCTACGGCAAAGATACGCGCGGACTCCAGCGCCTGCATCAGTTCAATAAAGTTGAAATGGTACGTTTTGTGCATCCGGATACATCCTATGCGGAATGGGAATCCCTGATCAGCAATGCGGAAACCGTACTGCAAAGGCTGGAACTTCCTTACCGTATCGTGGAATTGTGTACGGCCGATCTGAGTTTTGCGGCCGCACGATGCCGTGATATCGAACTTTGGGCACCCGGCAGTAAAAAATGGCTGGAAGTCTCCAGCTGCAGCAATTTTGAGGATTTTCAGGCCAGACGCGCAAATATTCGTTTCAAAGATGAAAGCGGGATGCGTTTTATCCATACACTGAACGGATCGGGAGTCGCCACCCCCCGTCTTCTGATCGCCGTGATCGAACATTATCAACAGGTCGACGGCAGTCTGCGTATACCCGAAGTTTTACAGCCCTATATGGGAGTCGCCGAGATCGGGAAGTGATTTATGATCAAATTCATCAGGACCGTTTATATTTATATCCATATTTATCTGGGAAATTTTATTTTCGGGGGAGCAATTATCCTTTTCTCCTTTTTTATTCGCCGGATCTCTTTTTATAACGGAATAATTACAGCGTGGGCAAAATGGGCATGCCTGCCCCTGCCGGGGAAATGCACCATACGCGGTAAGGAAAACATTGAACCCGGTAAATCCTATGTGATTATTTCAAATCATGAAAGCACCGTCGATGTGTTTTATCTTCTGGGCAAACTTAATATACCCATGCGGATGGTGGCTAAGATCGAACTTGAAAAATCCTTTATTCTGGGTAAAGCCATGGACCGTTCCGGATTCATCTTTGTGGACAATAAGATCAAGGGCAAATCCATCGATCATCTGAACGAACGCTTTGAACGTATTAAAAAAGAAGGTATTTCCCTGATGGTCTTTCCGGAAGGCAGTCGCTTTAAGGATCAGCTTCTGTCACCCTTTCGATCCGGCGCATTCGTGATCGCGATCAAGCACGACCTGCCTATCCTTCAGGTCGTAATGAAAGGTCCGCGTGAAATGATGCCCCCCGATAAGAAATCGTTCAGCCGCAGTGATATTGAGATCGAGATCTTAGCTCCCATCGATACAAGCGGCTATGCCTACGAAGACCGCCATGCCCTGATGGAATTATGCCATAAACAAATGCACGATCGACTGAAAAAGATGCATGCCTAGGACATCGGCAGCAGAATGCTCTCCTATCCTTAGTATTTGCTTCCGGACGCAGACTTTGCTAATTTAAGTGTTGAAAAACGGGAAATATATGAACAAAAAACAAAAAATCCTTTTACTCATAATGTGTCTGCTGCTTTTTATCGGTATGATCGGTCTTGATATGTGGAGCAAACACTGGATCAGGACCAACTTGCCGATCGATGACTACTATTCCTGGCTGGACGTTCCCATTGCCGGTGAGTGGCTGGCCTTTACGCATGTTGAGAATACGGGTGTAGCCTTCAGCATACCGATACCTATGCTAAAATGGGTCTCGGTCTTTGCTTTTCTTTTTATTCTTTACTTTTTTTACCGCATCATCAAAGAGAACCCCAATGCCTGGGTCAATTTCATCGCATTCACGCTTATTCTCGCCGGCGCCGTCGGCAATAATATCGATCGTTTTACACGAGGACCCGTAACGGATTTCATCAAGGTCGATTTTGGTTTTTGGCCTTTTAATCCTTTTGCAATATTCAATGTTGCCGATTCCTGTATAACCGTGGGTGTTTTTCTGTACATCATTTATATGATCGTAACTGAAATAAAGCTTAAGAGAAAAGAAAAGAACAACACCTGACCGGATGGTTTATGAACGACACCTTATATACCGAAACGGATGGCTTTGACACGTATTGCATCGCGGTACGCGCGGCACAAAAACCCACCCGTATCGATACCTTTATTGCCGAATCCATTAAAGATATTTCCCGAACGAAAGTACAGGAGCTTATCGCGCGGGGATTGATCAGCGTAAACCAACAGGTTGAAGACAAATCCTCCTATAAGGTCTCACCCGGCGATATGATCAATGTGCGCATTCCCCGGTTTGTACCCTTACTGGTTGAAGCGGAAAATATTCCGCTGGATGTTATCTACGAAGACAATGATCTGATCGTGATCAATAAACCTCCGGGGCTGGTCGTTCACCCCGCTGCCGGTAACCGGACGGGGACCCTGGTCAATGCCCTTGCTCACCGCTGTACAACACTCTCAAGCGCAGGGGGAGAATATCGTCCCGGGATCGTGCACCGTCTTGATAAAGACACCTCCGGTGCCATCATCGCAGCAAAGAACAATCCAGCTCACAATAACATGGCCCGCACCTTTGAAAACCGGCGGATCGAAAAATTCTATCTAACCCTCGTCTGGGGACTGTTCAAGGAGAGTAAAGGCGTAACGACCCGCTTTATCGGCCGTCATAAGAGTGAGCGGCAAAAATATGCCGCCTATGATGATGAACGGCTTGGCAAACCGGCAGAAACCCGCTATGAGGTGCTGGAGTCTTTTGAGTTCATCAGCCTGGTCCGCGTACAGATCCTCAGCGGCCGCACCCATCAGATCCGGGTCCATTTAAGCGATCTGGGACATCCCGTATTGGGTGATGTGAGCTATGGCGGCCGCACACAGAAACTCGGCGGATTGTCGCCCCGCCACCGCACGATCGCGGTTCGTTTGCTTGACATGATAGATCGACAGGCCTTGCATTGCGCCGAAATGCGTTTTGAACATCCTGTTTCGCGCATGCCCATGCAGGTTGTCGCCCCGCTCCCGGATGACATGCAGGCGGTCCTGCAATACCTTCGCGATACAAAAACCTGGAACAATGAAGCCTGACGGGAGGTTATCCGGGAATGAGCTTTTTACAAGCGATCGATGACTTTCTTGCCTATATGCAGGGCGTACGTTCCTGTTCGCCGCATACCATACAGGCATATAAACGCGATCTGCAGCAATTTTATAATTTTTGTCAAACCTATTTCGGCAGAGATACGGTTGCGCTTGAAGAGATCGACAAAGTCACTATCCGTCATTTTCTCGGCATGATGACAGAAACACATTATGCCTCCCGCTCGGCAGCCCGCAAGCTTGCAGCACTGAAATCGTTCTTCCGTTACAGTCTCCGCAGAAAATGGCTTGAAAAAAATCCGGCGTATGCCGTCAAATCCCCGCGTGTTCCGCGGAATCTTCCAACTGTTCTGAGCAAGGAACAAACCAAAAGACTGTTCCGCAACATGGAGATAAACGATTTTGTCAGTGCCAGGGATGCGGCCATGATCGAATTGTTCTATGCCTGCGGTATTCGTTTGAGCGAACTGATTGATCTTCAATTCCGGGACATTCAATTCAGGAAAATGCTGATCTCGGTAACGGGAAAAGGCAACAAACAGCGGATCCTTCCCCTGGGTGAAAGCAGCCGGAAAGCACTGGAACTATATTTAGCATATTATGAAAAAGAGTTCAACCGCATAAACCCGGATGATCCGCTCTTTCTTTCGCTGCGCGGAAAAAGAATCTCCGCGAGGAACGTGCGCATACGGATCGAGAAATATCTGCAGGCCGTTTCCGACGGTGCGAAAAAGAACAGCCCCCATGTCCTGCGGCACAGCTTTGCCACCCATCTGCTTGATGAGGGCGCCGATCTTGAATCCGTACGTATGATGCTGGGGCATGAAAGCCTTTCCACAACACAGGTTTATACTCATGTTAAAATGGACCGGCTTAAAAATACCTATGCTATGGCCCATCCGCGCGCCGATAAAAAAAAGAAAGACGATTGATTCCCTTTTAGAAAATATTATTGTATATTTGAGCATGGCAGTATAAAAAGAACAAAAAGGAGACCGCTATGAAAGTTTTGATCACAGCAAGGCATTTTACTATCTCCGAAGAAACACGCCTTTATGCCGAAAATGAGATAAAACAAATATTAAAGATCTTTGATCGTGTCATCTCCGCTCATATTATCCTTGAAAAAATAAAGGATTATGAGTACAACGCACAGATCATCGTACAGGCTCCCTTGAAAACACTGACCATCCGTGAGAAGGATGAGGAACTGCTGAAGACCATTGATCTTGGTGTTGAAAAAATGAAACGTCAACTTCAAAAATATAAGGCACAATTTGAGTCAAAACACGAAAGAATTAACGATCAGGGAATTGATACTTGAAACGAAGACGAATCTCTTCCTAAAGCAAATCAATCCGGTTATCGGAGAAGATAATATTGTCCGTTCTTCCACACTTAATATTCCTGGTTTGGAACTGGCAGGTTTTTGGCAGGATTTTCCGAAACACAAACTGCAAATATTCAGCAAAAAGGAAATGCAGTTCATTTCCACGCTTTCACCCTCTGCAATGGAAAATTGTTTTCAAAAAATGTTCTCCTATAAAATACCCGGCGTGATCTTTGTGGATATTCCCGAAGTACAACCGATGATCATCGATCTGGCCAATGCCGCGGGTGTGCCTATCCTGAACACCGAGATCAATATCATGCAATTCCTTCAGGATATGGGAACCTATCTTTACAAGCGCTTTGCGCCAACCACTATTATTCACGGAGGACTTGTCGATCTTTACGGGATCGGTATTCTGCTTACGGGAAAGAGCGGTATCGGGAAGAGCGAGATCGCTCTTGATATCATAGAGCGCGGGCATCGCCTGATCGCGGATGATGTGGTCAATATTCACCGCACGGCAAAGAACGTGTTGATCGGTAAACCCGAAGAACTTCTGCAGGATACGATCGAAGTGCGCGGACTTGGTATCGTGAACGTCCGTAAGATCTTCGGTGCACGGGCGGTGCGGTTTCAAAAACGCGTTGAATTGATGATCGAACTGACACGCTGGGATCCGGGAATGGCGTACGAACGCTTTGGTCTGAACGAAGAATATACCGATATTCTCGGCGTAAAAATACCGCATATCCGGCTACCCATCAACCCCGGAAAGAATATTTCCGTTATCGTGGAAACCATCGCCATGACCTATCTGCTTAAACTGCACGGAGAGGATCCGGCCAAAGAAATGCAGGAAAAACTCCTTAAAGAGCTGAAGCAGAAATCGGTTAATCTCTATGATGATATTGATCCGGACGCGGAATAGGCGGCGGGTATAAGTCTGCTCTTTCGCCTTTGCGTCAAATGTTTAACCCGGCATATTTTTTGTAGACACATTACCTTTTAATAAAGCAAACTCATCCGGTTTTATATAACAGGTTTACTTTTATATTTCCGGAATATCCTCAACCGGGATCGGACCGAGGTCAGAGGCCTTTATATTATCCAATACCTGCTTTTCCGTTTTAGCTCCGGGTATGGCTACATGCGCGGCGGGATGCGTTATGCAAAAACGTAACGCAAGCTGGGCCTTTGTTTGATCGGGATATTTTTCATACAACGGTTGCATTTTCTCGATCTGCTGGAGATATGTTTCAAGCTTTTCGGGCGAAAGATTCATATTGCGATGATCTTCTTCACCGAAGCGGGTGTTCCGGTCAAATTTCCCTGTCAGAAAACCAAATAAAAGTGGAATGCGCACGATCACACCGATCCCGTATTGCTGTGATTTTTTGAACAGTACTTCTTCCGCTTCACGTTCCAGCAGATTGTACCTTACCTGAATAACGTCCAGAAGATCATGATGGTCATCAAGCAGGAAGGCCTGCGATGTTTCCCCGAACGACTGCACGCTCCAGCCGGCATGTTTGATCTTGCCGTCTTTCTTCAGTTTTTCAAGGGCACGCCAGGGATCATCGCGCTGCAGTTTTTCCGTATCCGGGCTATGCAACTGAAGAATATCCAGCGCTTCCACATTCAGGCGTTTCAGACTTTTTTCAGCTGCTGAGATAATATAATCGTAATCGGCATTCTGCCGTATGGGACCATATCCCGCATCATCTTCTTTGGAGGTATTATAAAAATCATTTCCGGCCTTTGTCGCGATCACAATGTCATCTTTAACGCCCATTTCTTCGATCACTTCACGAATAAGTGTCTCGGAATGACCGAATCCGTACACATCGGCGGTATCAATAAATGTCACACCATGTTCAATGGCTTTACGCAAAGCGCTCTTTGACACTTCGTCATCCGTTTTGCCCCAGTTCATGCCGCCGATGGCCCAGGCGCCAAAACCGATGGTGGACACCCTGGGTCCGCGGGCTCCCAGTTTTGTATATTTCATAATATCCTCCTTTTCGTTTTAAGCATGTTCATCGAACCATTCAAGTATTAATTCCAGTCGTCTGACCCTGCGGTCGGGCCGACCGCCGCGACTGAGTCCATGCGAGGATTCGGGAAAACGTACCAACCGCACATCTTTGCCCAAATATTTTAACGGCGCATACAGTCGTTCCGCCTGTTCCATGGGAGCGCGAAGATCATTCTCCGAATGAATGAACATCAGCGGAGTTTCGATCTTTTTCATATAAGTAAGGGGTGACCACTTTGCATAGTTCTCCGGATTGTCCCAGGGCGTTCCCTTGAATTCGCTGACCAGGTCCCAGCCGATATCCGATGTCCCGAAAAAGGTCCCCAGATCGGAAATGGAACGCTGGGTCACAGCCGCCCGGAAACGTTGGGTTTGGGTAACGATCCAGTTGGTCAGGTATCCGCCGTAACTCCCGCCGGTCACATACAGCCGCTTCTCATTAACATAGGGTCGTCTGCTCATGGCATCCACCACGGCCATTACATCATCATAGGCAGGCTGACCCCATTTACCGGTAATGGCATCGGCAAAGTTTTTTCCGTATCCCTGTGATCCGCGGGGGTTGGAATAGACTACAATATATCCGCGGGCGGCAAATACGTGCATTTCATGAAACCAGGTATAACCGTACTGCGTGCGCGGTCCGCCGTGAATATTAAGGATAAGCGGATACTTCTTTTCCTCATTGAAATCGGGCGGATACTGAATGAACATATCAATTTCGGTATTTTTCATTTTGACCGTTTCCGCCCGGGCTATACGGAAGTCCGTATCGTCAAGATACTTATCATTATTAAAACTGAGACGTGTCAGATGTTTTTCTTCATGCAGCCGTAAATGCCATATTTCATCGGGTCGCTCCATTTGCGCAAGATGCAAGGCTATATCTTTTCCCTCTTCCGAGGCGCTGTAGGCGATAATACATTCGGGACCCTCCAATACGGTCTCAAGATCACCGCTATTGAGATCCAATACATAAAGGGGGTTTGTACCTTTAGAGGAAACTGTAAAATACATCAATCCATCACTGATCACAGGGTACTGCGGTACGAACGACGGGGTGATATCGCCAAGGGTCAGCATATCCGTTGTACGGTCCAGCTTTTCTGTCAGGTTCTTTATTTTACCGCTGTTCAGATCCAGGGCATGTATATCCATATTGTCCGCCCCCCAACTGTAATTGGGATTGAAGTGACCGCTGAAATAGAGTATGCGGTCATCCGGCGAAAAACGCAGAAAACCGACGGGACCTGCGGGTTTAATAAGTTTGGTGGTCTTGCCGTCCGCAATATTCAGAAGAAAAATATCTTCTTCTTCCATATGCAGTTCCGGCTCGGCATGATCGATAGTGGTGTATGCAATGGTCTGGCCGTCACCGGACCAGGCAAAAGATGTAATATCAAAGGCACAGTCCGTTAGCTTTTTGGGCGTGCCGCCCGAAGAGCGCAGCAGATAGATCCCCGCGGGTTCTTCGTCAATAAAACCATGTCCGTCCAGCCGGTAATACAAACGATTTATATCGCGGCAGACCGGTTCTTTGGGTTTATCTTTTTCATAGGGAATCTCTTCTTTACGTTTTGAAAAAAGGACCGCGATCTGTCTGCCGTCCGGAGAATAGCGGATGTTACGGATATCTCCGTTCGGAAAATCAGCCAGTTTCCGCGACTCCCCGCCGTACATACTGATGCCGCGCAGTTCCGGGACACCGTCTTTGATCCGCAGAAAGACCACCTGCTTGCCGTTCGGATTGATGCGTGGCATCATGTCCTGATGTTTGCCTTCTTCGGTAAAGAGATGGTCGTTTTTGCTCTGGACATGAATACTCTGCAGATTGGAGTAGTAGCACTGGTCTTTTTTATCGCTGCGTTTTTTAACATAGATGATCCGGTCGCCTTTGGGGCTCATTTGCGGTTCCGATACAAAGATCAGGCGATAGATATCTTCGCTTTTTACGTTTTTTTTCATATTGACTCCTTTATTACATCCGCAGGTGTGAGATCAGGATGTGTATCCCGATCAATATCAGGATCACACCGCCCAGCACCTCGATCTTCCGTCCGAAGATCTTCTGTAGAATGTGTCCGGCTTTGACACCGAGCATTGAGAAAACAAGCGTAACGCCCGCAATGATCAGCGCGGCCAAAAATATTTTCACATCCAGCAATGCCAAACTGATACCCACTGCCAGTGCATCGATGCTGGTTGCCACCGACAGGACAAGCAATCGCCCGATATTCATCGAATCCGGATCTACCGTTTCACAGCGATCGCCGGCAGAAAAAGCCTCCCACATCATCTTCCCACCGATAAGCGCAAGCAAGGCGAAAGCCACATAATGGTCCACCGCTTCAATATAACCCGCAAACAGTCCGCCGACTGTCCAACCGATAATCGCCATACCCCCCTGAAAAAGGGCAAAAGACCCGGCAACAAGGAACATGACCTTCGTACTGAACCTATGAAGTCCGCACCCGTAAGATATGGATACGGCAAAGGCATCCATCGCCAGCGCGACCGCAATACCCAAAATGGTCAGAAAGGACAACATGAAAATCGTTCCCTGATCGTTATTGTAATAATATATATGTGTGCCGGAGCATTTTTTTAAAAAACCGCTATAGCTTCTTTTGGTGTTCCCGTTCCGTCCCGATCACTTGTTCTTTGTCTCCGGTGTTCAGCGCACCTTTAACATCCTTTATGCGGGCATATTCACCGATGAGCGAATCGTGCAATTCGGAACATTCCACCGTTGCCCCCCGGAAGATCATCGAGTTGACGATCTTTGAATCGCTGATCGTCACGTTCTTTCCGATCGCGACATCCGGACCGATCTCGGAATTCTCAATGCGGCTGCCGGCGCCGATATAAACCGGTTCGTGTATCGTGCAGCCGGTACACTGACCATGATTTTCTCCGTGTGTCCTTAACAGGAAGCGGTTGGTCGATAAAAGGGTTTCCGGTTTGCCGCAGTCATACCAATCGTTGATCGGCATGGCTTTAAAACGATCGCCCCGCTCCATCATGAGCGCAAGCGCGTCCGTCAATTGAAATTCACCGCGTGTTTTAATCTTCCTGCTGATCAGTTCTTCGATCGCCAGCTTAAGCTTACGCTGATCGCGGATAAAATAGGCACCCGCAATGGCAAGATCGCTTTGCGGTTTCTCGGGTTTTTCAACCATCCCGGTGATAAAACCTTCTTTATCCGTTTCAACAATGCCGAAGCGGCTTGGGTCATCCACCCGAACAACCGCGATGATGTTCTCCCGGCTTCCCTTAAAACGACTGAAATCCATATCAATAATGGTGTCACCGAGAATGATCAGGGCCGGTTCGTCCGTATCCTCCAGTCCGTACAGCACCGCATGGGCCAGACCCTTCATTTCTTCCTGGACCGGAAAGGAAAAGCGGCCCGGATACTCCTTATTGAAATAATCCGTTACGGCTTCCTTTTTATATCCGACGATCACGCAAAGGCGGTCAAAACCGGAATCGAACATAGAAACGGCAATATGTTCGAGAATGGGCTTGCCCGCAACCGGTACCATGACCTTCGGCCGGTTAAATGTATGCGGCTGTAAGCGTTTTCCGATGCCCGCGGCAGGAATAATAGCTTTCATTCGATCCCTGTGACCTCATAACCCAATTGTTTAATGCTTCCAATTATTTGCTTCGTATCGACCTGTCCGCTCACCCGGGCAGATCCCGTGGTCAAATCTACAACAACTTTCGTTACTCCGTCAAGGGAAGAAAGGCTTTTTTCAACATTTGCCACACAATGACTGCATGTCATACCTTTAATGTGAACAAGTAATTCTTTCTGTTTCTTATTGTCCGGTAAATCGCAAGCAGCACCGGCAATATCTTTCCCGCGGAATTTCTTTATCATTTTATTGATCAAGCTATAAAGGACCAGGATGCTGAGGATCAGGGCGGATCCGATCATTAACCAGTCCGGAAGCAAATGATGATGATGATGGCCACTGCCGATCATTACCCTGAACCAGGATGCCGGCATGAAGTTGTCCAGAATGATCCCTCCGGCAAAAGATCCGATAATGATGGTGCTTAAATATACGAAAAGTGATCTTTTCCCAAGCGTATTCCCGATCACGGAGATCGTGGCGGCATTGGTTGCGGGACCGGCCATCAGGAACACCAGTGCAGCTCCCGGTGAAAGTCCCTTCATGATCAGGACCGCCGCAATGGGCACGGAGCTGGTCGCGCAGACGTACAGGGGAATGGAGGCTACCAGCATGACCAGCATGGAAAGGTAGGGATTGGACAGATATTGCAGAAAAAAATCGTCCGGAATAATAAGGGCCATCAGGGCGGCGATCAGTATACCTATTACCAGCCATTTTGCAATATCGGCCATAAAGTCAATAAATGCGTATTTCAGGATCGCGGGGATCTTCTTCCAGCCCCGCGGAATGTCCGCTTCCCCGTTCCCGTTGGCATATTCGTGCGCTTTTTCTCCTTCAACCTTATTGGTCACAAGTCCGCCGAATATCCCGGTAAGAAAAGCCGCAATGGGACGAATGATGGCAAAGGGCAATCCCAGCAGGGAATAGGTTACCATAATGGAATCCACGCCCGTCTGCGGGGTTGAGATCAGGAACGACTGCGCGGCACCTTTGGACGCTCCGTTCCTGTACAAGCCGATACCCGTGGGGATCACGCCGCAGGAACATAGCGGCATGGGAACACCCAGCAGGGAGGCATAGAATACCGACCGGAAATCCGCGCCCCCGAGGTAGTATTTGAGCCTGCCGGGACGGAAACTGTATTTTAAAATGCCGGCAATGAGAAATCCCAGCAGCAGATACGGTGCCATTTCAAGCAGCAAATGATATATTTCAATTATATAGTCCTGTAAAAATTGCATTCCTCTCTCCATGTTGAATAACTGTCTTAAACGAACATAGCTCTTAATGTTCCTTTATTGTCCCGGTATATTTTTCTCCACGATCTTGATCTCCTTCCATTTCCCGCCCTTATATCGCAGATAAAACACTCCGCTGAAAACCATGAATATCAGAACGACCAGCAACCAGGCGATCTCGGCGGATAAGTTTAAAACTCTCAGGATAAAAATTGACCCGATGACCATCAGATAATGTAGTATGATCGAGGCAAACATCGCCCAGCGCGTATCGCCCGCACCGCGGAGGACCCCGATAAATGCTATCAGGGCGGCTTCGACGATCACGTACAGCGATGCGACCCGCAGCATGAAAACCGCCGTAGGAACCGCCAATTCAAATACCGCGTTGCTTCCAGCCGGCCGGAAAACGCCCACCAACTGCTGGGGAAAGAACACAAAAAGCACAAATATGATCAATGAGTACAGTGTGCCCATTTTCAGACCGGAGCCCAGGGTTTTCTTTACCGTTTCAATATCACCGGCCCCCATATAGCGTCCGGTCAGGCTGGTGACGGCGACCTGAATACCGATCAGGGGCACATAGGACACCATATCCCAGTTGAACATGATGGTCGTTGCCGTGGAGGTTACAATTCCCTTCGATTGAAAAATAAGGATCATCAGTCCGAAGGCAAAGAAGGTCAGAACGAACTCCAGTCCCGCCGGATATCCGTAATGCCAGAGCTTCTTCATGATCTGCGGATAAAAGCGGAAAGAACTCATAACATGGAATTCACTGCGGTTCCGCTTGTTGAAATATGCCGCGAAAAGGATCAATACGCCGAACACGCCCCCGATGATGGTACCGTATGCCGCACCGCGAATACCCATGGCAGGAAAACCCATCTTGCCGAAGATCAGAATATAATTAACCCCGATATTGACGACCATTGACGCAATTCCGGCGATCATGACGATACGTGTCCGACCGATACCCGAGAAATAGGAACTCAGAGCCGAGCGCAGCAAACTGAAAACGGCACCATAGATAAGAATATTGAAATAGATCATCTGCGGACCCAGTTGTTCCGCAGGGACCTGCACAAGTGCAAAGAATTTACCGGCCAGGGGTTTTAGGATCAGAATAAGCGGATAGGCGATCAAAATGAGCAGGAATGTCTGCGTTGTGACCAACGGACAGGTATTTTCCCTGTTCGCACCGAGATACTGCGCCACTAGGGCGGTTGAATATCCGATCAGTCCCAGAAAAAAAGCTGTCATCATCATAACGGTCATTCCGCCGCTCATGGCCGCGTTCATGATCTCGGGTCCCAGACGGGAAAGGAACATCCTGTCGGTAAAGGTCATCACCGTATCGCTGGCATAAGAGATCACCATGGGAAGTGCTATGAACAGCATTTCCCGTATCCCGCCGGGACGATGCTCCCTGATCTTTTCCATTGTCTGTTTCATACATTCTCATCCTAAAAATCGACCACAAATATTAAGTCCAAACTTTTTAGAAAGAAAGAACAAATTCCAGTCTCGGTAAACATGAATATGTTAAAAATACATCACGTAAAAAAGGTCTCCGGTTTTGAACAAAGGAGACCTTCTTAAACTGTATTCGACTAAAAGATCAGATCCATTTCAATATACCGGCAAATACAATAAGCAGCAGTACGTTCAGAATGAACAGACCGCCGATAAATGTCCGCTGTTTTTTTGGTTCCCAGTAATAGGCGTAGTTTGCCGCCAGAAAGAACGGGATATAGACCGTAACAAAGACCGGCAGCGATCCCCACCAGGGGTAAACCCAGATAAAGGCGGGTGTTCTTGCCAGAAATATTTCGATCACCGCAAACAGGGCAGCGTTGGCAATGGCAAAGAACCATCTGCAGTTCAGACCCAAGATCTTTGTTTTGGGATCGGCGGGCAGGATCTTGGTCAACACCAGACCGGCAACGGAGAACATCAGGCTCAGTTCGATACCGACGCCCACCAGCAGCAGGAACGAGGTTCCCGTCGGGACCGTCCACAGGGCATGACCCGAAAACTTGCAGATCAGCGCATTAACGATCTCAAAGGCCCAGTGTGTCATATACAATGCCAGACCGGCCGCTACGCCTTTCCAGTTCTTTTTACTAATCTCATTGAAGTAGATATATATAACAAATGCGAGAACGGGAATAACGATCCACTGAAAATTCTCTCCCGAACGTAATATACTTAAAGCCTGTTCCGTTGCTTCCGGATGAAATAGCTTCATCGTATGACCTCCTTATATGACGTGTTCCTATTCGTTTGGACCTTCGAGAATTACCAGTTTTGACTCAACGCCCGGGATCACGCCGATCTTCCGTGCCAGTTCGGCATTATCGGTATCCGATCCGCATAATTCAAGAAAAAGCAAACCGGTTTCCGAGCAATTTTCCATCACCCCGGCATGCAGGCCCAGGCGGGTCTTGATCAGGCAGCCCCAGGCGGTCAGGACCTGCTGCAGTTTGACGGCGGATTCTTTGCGCTTTCCCACTAAAACCAACAATACGGTCTTTTTCATGAATGTCTCCTATAATTTGTTTTTAATATTTTCATATAATAATTGCGCGCCGGATTTCATGCTCTCAAGAAATATTTTATTGCTTTCTTCGTTTGCATGGTCGGCTGTTATTTTTACCGCTGACATTTTGATGCCTCTTTGTTTTGCTGCCAAAGCCAGTGTATAGCATTCCATATCCACCAGCTGTGCGCCGGTCCGAAAACGCAGTTCGTTCTTTTCCATTTCGCTGACAACGGGATGGGACATGCTGACGCAGGATGCGGAATGTGCGAGATCCAGAAGATGCAGGCCTTCGCGCTGAAGGGTTCTTCCCGAATAAACATTCGATATATGCAGTATCTGATTCAGCGACAGGGCGGGATCCAGGATGCCGGCACCGCCGATATTCAGTATTTCCGTTGAGGTGTGTTTCTCAAAATAATGTCCCAACGTACGTCCCGCCATAATGGGTCCCACACCCGTAACAAGCAGGTGATGATGTTCGGAATGATATAAAGCGGTTTTCTTACTGTATTTTTCGATCTCTTGCGCCTGCAGTGCCGAAATGAACGGCTGCATTTCAATCAACAGTGCGCTTATTATTAACATGATACAATTTAATATGAGCAAAGAATAAAAGGAAGAAATAACTGCTGATTTCATGTTTGGTATTTTTACTTTCTTCCCATAAATTTTAAGATGAGATCAATCCGCTGTATTTTCCTTTTGCTGGTCCTTACGGCACTTCCCCTGCTAAGTGCCGATACGCTATTCATTATGCCGTGTGATGAAGCCGCTATCAATTATTTTGGTGATGTCATCACCCTTTCCCGCCAGGAAGGGATACTGCGGCGTTACGCCGACGGACAACTGAAACAGGTTTTTTCGGGTAAAAGCTTCAGCAGTAAGCTCATTCTGCAGAACCCCTTGCGACCCGTACATGACGAACCGGATAAGATATATGTCATGGACGCGGCAGCCGGAACGATCATTGCCTGGGATCGTTTTCTTAACGTGCATGCGGCCACCCCTCTGCATCGGGATATTGTTTCCCCGGCAGATTTTATGGTTACCTCCGAACACGACTGGCTGATCTATGACCGCTTTCAGGACCAGATACATCAAATACATCCCAATCAGCATTTTCTTCATCGTTGGGGAGATCGGCCGGTATCGGGCGATATCCGCATGTATAATGTGGACCGCCATGTTTTTATACATTTGATCGATCATCAGCGCTTACGCATAAGCGATGATAACGGCAGAACATTGCATGAATACGATCTGCCAGATTCGCTTCTGGTCCGCCGTCTCATCCCTCTGGATATGCAGCGGTCCGCCTTGATCGTAAAAGAGGGCGTATATATCTGGGAACCTAAAGAAGAAACCTGCCGTTTTCTTAGTCCCCTGGAGGATGTGATCTACCTGCAAGCCCGAAATTCCTCCTACACATTAATCAGCAGCCGTGGTATGCTCATTACCGTCCCATGATCCGAATCAAACCCCAAAAACCTTTCTTGCGCTTATGTTCCTTCATGTTCGTATTGAGTATAAGCATGGGATTTGCGGGCGAATACCGGGAGCAGATCATGATAAAACCCGGGCAGACCCTCTATCCCCTCAGTCATGCTCTGATCGTTGTTGATTCCCTGGCCGGAGCGGAAAGATATAATTATCTTATCGACGCATTATACGGCCGTCTGATCCTCCTGCAGGCGCCGCAAACGAACGATACCCTGGAAATATTCTACCAATACAGCAATATCAATGCACCGAAAAAAGTGGATCTGGGTATCGCTAAGATCACTTCCTGGTTCCCAGAAGAGCGCCCGCGCGGCGGCACCGCCTTAGACGATCCTTCCAGGGTGCGGACCACCGGATCCATCTCGCGGCAGATCGAGGTGGGCTCCACCGGACAAAGTATGCTCAGCGGAGGCCTGGACCTGAGGATAAGCGGTGAACTGGCACCCGGTATCTATATAAAAGGTGTGATATCGGATAATGATGCTCCCTTTCAGGATTATGCTTCGACTCAGTCCGTAAGAGATGTTGATAATGTTCTTATACAGGTGTACTCCGAGCGCCTGCATGCAGAGATCGGTGATATTTACGTTGATCATGCCCGGGATTACTGGAGCCGTTTCAACCGGAAACTGATTGGAGCGCAGGCACGTTTCCGGAATGAGACCTTTTCCGGCAGCGCTTTTGTGGGCAGCGCGCGGGGACGTTTCCGGCGCCAGGAAGTCACAGCCCGGGACGGGGATCAGGGTCCCTATCGCCTTGTGAGCGAAAGCGGCGATAATGCCATCATGATCGTGCCGCAGTCCGAGCATGTCTACCTGGATGGTGTGCTACTCGAAAAATCACTGTATACAATGTATTATACCGATGCCGAATTGTTCTTTTCGTCGGAGATCATGATCTCGGAAGCATCCAGGATCGTGGTCGAATACAATTTTGTGAATGAATTTTATTCCCGTTCATCCCTGGGAGCCTCCACCTCCTGGCGTTTTGGCAAGCATATCCGCCTTCAGGCGGGACTGGTCCGCGAAAAGGACGATGAGAACAATCCGACCGATATTCATCTTATGAAAATGCCTTCCGACTCTTTAACACAGATCGTTTCTTCGGATGGGTATTTTACCATAACAACCGCGGTCCCCGATACTGCCGGTGACTATTCCATGGAAGGCGCTATCTGGGTTTACCGGGGAGAGGGACAGGGAAGCCATTTTGTTTATTTTTATCGCGAGAATACCAACGGGGGATATATCCGCACCTACACTTCCGAAGGCCGGATGGTTTATGAATACGCGCCGCTTGATCCCTTATCTCAGTACTTTCCACGTCGCCGGGTAACACTTCCCACCACGCAATGGATGGGAACCATGCAGCTGGAACTGGGGCAAAAAGGGAAAGCACACGCTCTGATCGACGGTGCCTACGCTTCCTTTGACGCGAATAATTACAGTCCTCTGCGCCCGACCCGGAAACCCGCGCTCAAATGGGATGCACAGATCCCGCTGTCGGCATGGTTCGTTCTCGGAACGCAGGGCTGGCTGAAAGATCCCGCATTCATGAGTTTCAGTAATTTGAATGAACCCGAATTCGAGCGTACGCTCGGTTTTACATCGCACGATACCGTTACCAGGAGCGCTTCCGTTTCCGCTCAGGTCAGCCGGCCGGCACTGCGGGCAAATACATCCCTGGAATATGCCTACGATACAAAAGAGAACACCCGCTTACGTCTTCTCTCAAACGGAAATGTTAATTTAGGGGGCATTGACCTGCAGTACAGATGGTCGCATTTGCTGGATGATGGATTCCTCCCCTATTACTCCCTGAATGCCAGTGTCCGGATCCCGCTGAAAAATGACCTTTCCCTGACGTCTTCCTGGATGCAGGATCATTTTGAACCCGTGTTCGCATCCTCACATGCTTATCGCAGCGAAACCCTGCGAACCGGTTTTATCTGGCAGCAATGGAGTATGGACTATATTTACCGCTGTGACTATAACTGGGATGCCGCCGATACATCGTTTTCCGCTTATTCCCGTAAGCAGGATCTCGCCCTGAAGTTCAACCGCGCTTTCTGGGATAAGCGGATCAGTCTGAATACGACCGCCACTTATCGTTATGACCGGCGGGAAGAAAGCAACAATCATTACATCCTCACCAGCGGTCAAATGGGACTTCAATTCGGAAAGATCGGGATCAGCGGCAACCTGAAGGCAAATATCAACCGCACATCCGAAACAAAACGCGAGGCTGTTTTTATCTTTGTCGGGGATGGACTGGGCAATTACCGGCTGGATGATTATGGAAATTATGTGCCGGATGATATGGGAAATTTTATTTTGCGGTCCGAACTGACGAATGAACGCCGGGACCAATACGTTTCCAATATGGGGACATCGCTGAACTGGAGAAAAAACTATAAAAAGCTTAACGTTCAGATCTCACATATCGGCAACAGCGATTATCGAACTCCGGACCTCGTATTATTCGCCCCCTTCAATATCGATCAACCCGATACAAGTATCCTTTTTGCCAATCTGCGTTTCAGGCACGAAGCCGTTTTGGGCAGTGTAAGCGGCAAACACCGGGTTTCCTTTGTGTTCGAAGATCTGCGCAACCAGAACTTCCAAACCGCATATAATGAAAATATTTATTCACAGATGTCGCGCCGGATCCGTTACAGGTATAAACCCAATAAACTCATTCTCGACCTGTATTACACCTATGCCGTTAAAGAGCAGCATCGCCTGCCCTTAAACAGCTATCGGGTCAAGGCTTCCTCCAACGGAACGGGACTGGAGTGCGAGTATCTCTTTTCTCAAAAACTCCGTGCCGGCGGGGGCGTAAAATATGAACATATCATAACACAGTTCAACGGCGTTTTCCCGAGTCATTGGCTTACCATGAATACGGAGTGGATCTGGTATCGTATCGCCGGAGAACGTTTATTTCTTTCGGGAACGATCGACAGGGTGATCAGTGATTACAGCGGCAGCCTGCCGTATGAAACAGCCAACGGACTGCCGGTTGGCTGGAGCTGGTCGGGTGCAGTGCGTTACGAAAAACGCATTAATCAGTTCGTCTCCGCGGGCGGGTTCGTCCAGTTCCGCAAACGTGCCGAACAAAGAGGGATCGTAACCGCCAATCTCGAAGTAAAGGCCTATTTCTGATGAAGCGCAGCATATACATCTTATGCCTTGCGGCAATACTGTTCCTGATCCCGGACCTGCGGGCCCAATCGGATGTATATTGTATCATGGAAGGGGATACGCTGAAACTGGATAAGGCAAGCGACCTTCGGGCTGTCGTTGGCGGATATATCGTCGATTATTTCGGTGACCGCGGATATCCCTTTGCCGAAGCGGTGCTGGACGGATATACGCGTACCGCGGAAGCGGAATATTTTCGTTACCGCATCGCGAGAGGTGAAAGCATTCAGATCGATACGGTGGTTTTCGGTGATTATTCTCCCCGGGAGATCTCCTTGCTTTCGCGTTATATCACACTTCCGGAATCCGGTGATTTTCATTATACGCAAGTCCGTTCCATGATCGCGGAACTGAAGACAAATCCCTTGCTGAACGTGGAAGAACGCGCGGACATGTACGGTAACGGACTCCGGCTGTACACAGAAGCAAAGCAGGATATCCGTTTTGACGCGATCCTTGCCTATAAGGAAGAAAACGAACGGCGGGGTGTTGTGGGAGACGTTTCATGTGAGTTGATCAATCTTCTCGGACTCGGCCGTGTCGCGAGCTTTTACTGGTCCCGGCCCACACTTGGCGTAAATGCCTTCGATATTGCCTATACCGAACCCTATATCCTGAACAAACCTTTTTCCGTGCAGGGCTCATTTTCGCAACGTTACCAGGATAGTCTCTATGTCAAGCGCGATCTTGATCTGGGTGTGATGTACCACATTAATACACGTTCCCATTTTATGATCACGTACCGCAACGAACGCATCAGCACCACCGAAGCCGGAAGTGACTCCGGTTTTGTCACGCAGGTGCGTTCCGGCTCCCAGCTTTCTCTGGCATGGCATTCCCGACCCGGAACCTTATCGACCTACGGAAGGGTCCAGACATCTGTACATGTAAACACGGGGACCTTGCTTTCGCGGTCTGAACTGAACAGCCGTTTATCCTTACAGATATCCCGCTTCGGGACACGTGTCCATTTACTGGGCGCTTACGTTGCCTCGGATCGTCCGATCGCCCTGTATGATAAGTTCAAACTGGGCGGTGCTTTATTCCTGCGTGGCGCATTTTTTGAACAATATATCACCAATGCATTTATCGGATGGAAGATCGAAAGCGGATATTTTCACGAACAACTGCGTCTTTTCGCTTTTTATGACGGTGCCTGGATGGATCATCCGCAGCCCCTCACACATCATGTGGGTATCGGCTTAACACTGCCGGCAGGGAAAAACAGCGTTACGATCGGCATCGGGACCAATCTTGCCGAAAGCATTCAGCAGGCAAAATTCCATCTTTCATGGAATATGCAGGACAAATGACCGCCTGTTCTATAAAATCAAAAGGGGGATGTTCTCATCCCCCTTTCACACCATCCCGTTTAAAACGGGACGTCGTCCCCCGTCTTTTCGTTCGGATCGGCTTCAGCGCCTTCTTCCTTTTCTTTCATTTTTCCCAGCGGGGTTAACATCTCGGCATAGACCTCCGTAATGTAATGCTTTTTCTTGTTCTCGTCGGTCCATTCGCGGGTCCGCAGACTGCCTTCGACATATACCTGCTGACCTTTTGCCAAACGCGCACTGTATTCCGCCAGGTTGCCCCAGCAAACAATGCGATGCCAATCCGTCCGGTCCTTGTACTCTCCTCCGGCATCCCGCCAGCCATAATTGCTCGCGAGTGTGAAACTGGAGTATTTGCGATCGCTTTTGGTCGTTTTAACCTCCGGCGCCGCTCCGGTGTGCCCCACCAGAATAACCCGGTTCGCTGAATTCCTATTCATTTCCCCCTCCTTTCTCGTTTGGGTTTACAGGAATTTCTTAGTTGGTTTTGATTGCATTTCTCGGGTAAATGTATGATTTTCATGATTGGAGTGCAAGCAACGCCATGAAAACTGTGACCGACATCATTGAATCGAAACTAAAAAATCTTCCCGACAGACCCGGGGTTTATATTTTCCATGATATTGACCGGAATGTCATCTATGTCGGAAAAGCAAAATCCCTGAAAAAACGTGTTACGGGTTATTTCCGCGGAATAAAACCGGACCCGAAAACACGGGTCATGGTCTCGAAGATCACGGATATCGAATGGATCATCACGGATTCCGAGGTGGAAGCCCTGCTGCTGGAAAATAATCTGATCAAGCAATATGCCCCGCGTTATAATATGATGCTGAAAGATGATAAAAGTTATCCTTATATCAGCATCACGCATGAACCCTTTCCCCGTGTTTTTTCCACACGCAATATCATTGCGGGTGAAGCACGTTATTACGGTCCGTATACGGATGCGGGTCATTTGAAAAATCTTTTACGGGTCATTTACAAGACCTTTCCGGTACGCACCTGCAGAAAAAAGATCAGCGATGGCGGCAACCCTGGCGATGAACCCTGTCTGCAGTATCATCTGAAGAATTGCGACGCGCCTTGTATCGGAAATATCTCGCAAAAAGATTATTCACTGATCATTGACGAGATCGAACGTTTCCTTAACGGCAATACCCGGCCGGTGATCGAGCGCCTGACCCGCGAAATGCGGGAAGCGTCCGAAACAATGCGCTATGAAGATGCCGCCCGACTGCGGGACCGCCTGCACGTTTTGAAAAAATATACCAATCGTCAGTCGGTGGTACAAACCGACTTTAAAAGCCGGGATGTCATCGCACTCAGCATCGGTGAACATGATGCCATCGTGGTGATCTTCCGGTTGCGTGAAGGTCTGTTGATCGGACGCGAACGCTTTCATCTGAAGCAGATCGAACAACAGGATCCTCAGGAACTGCTGGAGGATTTTCTGCGGACCTATTATGCCGAAACCCAGCTCTATCCCCAGGAAGTGTTTGTTGATCTTGAAAACAATATCCCCTTATTTGAAAATTATCTGAAGACCCTGTCCGGGAGCAGCATTCGCATCATCCGTCCGGAACGCGGCAAAAAAGCGCAGCTGTTCACGCTGGCCAAAAAGAACGCCGACATGCTGCTGAAGGATGTGCTGCTGCAGAAAATGAAACTCAGCATCAAACCCGGAAAAATGGTGGAGTCCCTGCAGCAGGCGCTGAACCTTGCCGCCCCGCCCCTGCGCATCGAGGGCTTTGATATTTCACACATGCAGGGAAAAGAAACGGTGGCTTCGATGGTCTATTTCGAGAACGGCGCCGCCAAGCGCTCCGAATACCGTAAATACACGATCCGTTCGGTGGACAAGCCGGACGATTTTGAAAGCATGCGAGAGGTCGTCGGCCGCCGCTACCGCCGGCGTCTGGAAGAGAACGCGCTGCTGCCGGACCTCATTCTGATCGACGGCGGCAAGGGACAGCTGAGCGCGGCCAAGGGCGTGCTGGATGAACTGGGACTGAACAATATTCCCGTGATCGGACTCGCAAAACGCCTGGAAGAGGTGTTTATTCCGGGCTATTCCCAGGCGCAGAATATTCCCAAAACCTCTCCTGCCGTCATCCTGCTGCGCCGTGTGCGTGACGAGGCGCATCGTTTTGCCATCACGTACCATCGCAGCAAGCGGAATAAAAATATCACGAAAAGCATTTTGGATGATATCCCCGGCATCGGCGAAGTCCGCCGGAAAAAGCTCCTGACAACATTCGGTTCCGTAAAAGACATCCTGAAAGAAGATGCCGCCGGCATCGCGGAAAAAACGGGTATTCCGCTTAAAACGGCGGAACGCATTCTGGAACATCTGCAAAAGAAAGGTAGGGATGAAACACACCGGTAAACTTCATCTGCATCATGAAGGAAGAGATATCGTTGTAGAGCTGGAATACAGTCCCCGCAAGAACCTGGTGCTGGCCGTACTTCCTTCTGCGGTCGTAAAAGCGAAGATCCCGCCGGGATTCGGATATGAGCGGGCGGAACAGTTCATTCGCAAGCGCGCGGCATGGATCGATAAACATCTGCGAAGGATCGAAAACGATGTTTTTTTACAACAAAAATATTTCGTTGACGGAGAAAAGCATCCGTATCTTGGCGACATGCTTACGCTTCGACTGCATCCGCATGCAGCACGCAATGCCGTAAAAAAAGAACTTAATGAACTGCACGTATACCTGAGGGGTGAGAATGGATCCGAAGAAATTGAAAACCTGCTGCGGAAATGGTATCGCAAAGAAGCACAACGTGTGCTTGCCCCGCGTTTTCAGGCACTTTCGGCATCCTTGTCCGGCATGAAACTCAGACCGCATTCCCTGCGTTTTTACCGCATGAAACGCCGCTGGGGAAGCTGCAGCTCCAAGGGTGTTATCACCCTGAACACGGAATTGATCAAAAAAGCGCCGGAGCTCATCGAGTACGTGATCCTGCATGAACTCTGCCATCTGAAGATATCGGCACACAACAAAGCGTTTTATAACTTGCTGGAAGGCGTGTTGCCCGACTGGAAAACCCGGCGCAGGGAACTGAATGGACGATAGTGATTTCTGGGGCTGTTTTATAAAATATCTTCACTTGCCGCATCAGCGACGACGCGTTTAAAAAATCCGATGAGTGAACGTGAAAAAATACTTAGGTTGAGCAAAGCGAGACCATTTAAGTATTTTAGTGAACGAAGAGGATTTTTAGCCAAAGTCGCTTTAGCGGCTGACTTTCTTTTGCTACTTTTCTTTGGTTAGCAAAGAAAAGTAGAGGTCTGTTTAGTTCAAAAGAGATATTATTTTACGATAGTTTTGGTGCCAAAGATTACATTTATAACTAGGTTTGTTCTTTTTATTTTGATTCTTTTTCCTATTGAATAAAGCCGGACTTTGAATAAGATTATTATCATTTTTTAGCTAAAATTTTAGACTCTATGTAATATCCTGATATTCAATTATTAATAGAATATTTAGCCTTATGTTTTTATCATTAGCCACGGTTTTATGATTTCATTCACGTAGCGAATGATTTAAATTCAGAATGGAAACCGATAGGTTAAAAAATCGACATGACAGATATCAAAAAAAACGACACTCTGGAACTGACAATCGAAAGCATCGCCTTCGGCGGAAAAGGCATCGCACGGAAAAACAATTTTGTGATCTTTGTCCGCGACGCCCTTCCCGGACAAACCGTTAAAGCCCTGATCATTAAAAAGAAGTCCGGCTTTGCCGAAGCGATCATCACGGAAGTCCTTCAGTCCTCTCCGGATGAAATTCCCGCGCCCTGTCCTTATTTTGGCGACTGCGGCGGATGCCGTTTCCAGAACCTGGCATATCCCGCACAACTTGCGATGAAAACCGCACAGGTCCGGGAACTCTACGCCCATCTTGCCGGTATGCCGGACATTCCCATCCTGTCTGCTCTGCCCGCACCGCAGATCTATGCTTACCGCAACAAAATGGATTTTTCCACCGGTGTGTCGCGATGGATCATGAAAGAGAACGACCCAGGCGGCGACCGGGATTTCGCCATCGGACTGCATGCGCCGGGACGCTTTGATAAGATCCTTGATATCGACGCCTGTTTGCTGCAGGACGAGGAATGCAATGCCTTGCTTCGATTGGTGCGCGACCGGGTAAAAAAAGAAAGAATCCCGCTGAACGACCAGCGCACATACCAAGGTTTCTTACGGAATATTATTATTCGAAAAGGTCAACATAGCGGCGAACTCATGCTGAACCTTGTGACCCGCCATGAAAATACGAACATACTGAAACCGCTGGTACAAACAGTTTTGGCGGTATTTCCGCAGATCACATCCATTGTCAATAATATCACGGATTCGAAGGGCGATCATTCCGTCGGCGAGCGGGAGATCCTTCTGCACGGCATGCCCGTGATCCACGACAGTCTGGGCGGTAAAAATTACGAGATCGCGGCGAATGCCTTTTTTCAGACCAATACCCGCGCGGCGGAACAGCTGTACGGAGTGATCCGGGACTTCGCATCACCGAAAGCAAAGGACGTTGTTTGGGACTTTTACTGCGGCACCGGGTCCATCGCGCTCTATCTTGCGGACGCAGTGAAAAAGGTGTACGGATTCGAGCTGGTGGAAGACGCGGTGAACAACGCGAAACGGAACGCGCTGCGGAACGGCGTGGAGAACTGCGCATTTTTTACGGCGGATCTGGACCGTTTTCTGCAGCGGAACCCGGAAATGATCGCCGGACTCGAAAAGCCGGATCTGGCTATCGTCGACCCCCCGCGCTCGGGACTCAATCCGAAATTTCTGCAGCAGCTCATTGCGCTGCGGCCCCCGCGCATCGTCTATGTCAGCTGCAACCCCGCCACCCAGGCCCGGGATATTGTGCAATTATCGGAGGCGGGATACGGCGCGAAAAAGATCCAGGCGGTGGACATGTTCCCCCACACCGCGCATATCGAAACCGTGGCGCTGCTTGAAAAGGAAACAGGAAGTAAGAGATGTTTGAATTTAACAACGTAAAATATAAAAATATTCTTCATGTACCTTCCCTCATAATTGAAAGCGGAAAGATCACGGCATTTACGGGGAGCAGCGGCGGCGGAAAGACCACATTGCTGAAAATGCTGAATAAGATGCTGTCTCCGACAGAAGGTAGCATCTTGTTCAAGGGTACCGATCTAAAGGACATTGACCCTGTTTCGCACCGGAGAAAAGTGGCGATGCTTTCTCAGACACCCGCCATTTTTGAAGGAAGCATCCGTGATAACCTTCAGATAGGTGCAATATTTCAAGAAAGAGATCGCTTTTCCGATACGGCGCTCGAAGAAGTTCTGGAACGTGTACATTTGAATAAGGATCCGGATAACCCGGCCGGAAAGCTGTCGGGCGGAGAAAAACAGCGGCTTTCGCTGGCAAGGATCCTGCTTCTGGATCCGGATGTCTTTCTGCTGGACGAACCGTCTTCCTCGCAGGACGACGCGACCGAAGACCTGCTGATCCAAATGCTGGTAGAGATCGCCCGGAAGGAGAATAAAAGCATGATCATGGTCACGCACGCCAGAGAGATCGCCCGGAAATATGCCGATGTGATCATTGAAGTACAAAACGGAACCGTCAGGAGGCTGTAAGATGAGCGGGATCATTGAATTATCGGTATGGCAGGTTGCTTTTGCTTATATCTTTGTGCTGATCCTGCTTCTCATTGTCAGGATCAGAAAGGTCCGCAGAGAAAAGACCATTGTAATCGCCTCGATCAGGATGACCCTTCAGCTTATCCTGGTTGGATATGTGCTGGATTACATTTTTCAAAATCCCAGTCCCTGGATCACAGCCGGCATTATTCTGTTAATGGAAACCTTTGCCATCTACACCGTTTACAGAAAATTTAAAGGACGGCTCTCGATGCCGATGAAAAGGATCATAGCACTTTCCATGAGCGCAGGGACCCTGCTTTGCCTAAGCTATTTTTTGTTCATGGTGATCAGGATCTCTCCCTGGTATTCTCCGCAATACTTTATTCCCATTGCCGGTATGTTGATCGGAAATTCAATGACCGGTGTTACGCTGGGTGTTAAAATGTTGCTTGACGGGATGTCCACAGAGAAACATCTTATCGAAGAGGCGCTCATTCTTGGCGCCACACCCCAAAAAGCATCGGCGAATATGATAAACAGCGCCTTTGATGCGGCGATCATGCCAACCATAAATTCGATGCTTGGAATGGGGATCGTATTTCTTCCCGGAATGATGACAGGCCAGATCTTGTCCGGCACATCCCCCACGACTGCTATCGCCTATCAGATCGCGATCATGCTCGGCATCCTCGGTGCGGTGGCACTGACCGTGATCATGCTGCTTCAGCTTGGATACCGGACCTTTTTTAACCGGGAAGCGCAACTGATATAAATACTTTACTTTTTCATACCTTATCAGGCATTTTTTTGATTATTATATTGCCTGGAATAAAATTCGGCTTAGTTTACGGGCCGGATCGATACCGGGGCATTAGCTCAGCTGGGAGAGCGCCGCGTTCGCAATGCGGAGGTCAGGAGTTCGAGCCTCCTATGCTCCACTTCAAACGCCGTAGTCCCGCCCTCAGGCGGACGAAGGCGGTTAACATTTGTCTGTCATCTGATAGGCTACGGCCAGCAGGCATAAGAAAGCAAATAAGCCAAGAAGCAAACAAGCGAATAAGCAAAATCAATAGAGCTCCTGTTTTCGGATGGGAGCTTTTTTATGTTAATGCGTTGATTTGTCAATCTGATGGGCCACGGCGCCGTGCGAGTCCGTAGTCCGCCGACTGGCGGACGAAGGCTGGAAGTCTTGACGAAGGGGGATCTAGGCGTTGAGGCGAGGTGCTGTAACCCCCGTGTGTCATTCCGAGCGAAGTCCGCCGAAGGTGGGCGTAGTCGAGGGATCCCATCTATTTGAGAATATGCAAGGATCCATGGGATCCCTCCACTGCGGTCGGGATGACAATTTTTATTGTACCCTGCGCTCGGGCGAATTGCCATTCGCCCTCGCCGTCTCCCGTCTACTTAAAATATCTTCTTCAGCATCCGCAATTTATTCCCGTAGGGCGCGAATTTGACCGGGATATCGAACAGGGTCGGCGAGATCACGCAGGCGCGTTCTCGGCTGAAGGTATCGAAACTGTATTTGCCGTGATAGCGTCCCGTGCCGCTGTTGCCCACACCGCCGAAGGGAAGGCGCGGATTGCCGTAATGGATCACGACATCGTTGATGCAAACCCCGCCGGAATCCATTTGACGGATCCGTTTTGTTGCGCCGCGGACATCTTTGGTAAAATAATACAGCGCCAGCGGTTTTTCGCGGGACGATACAAAACGAACCGCATCATCGATATGTTCAAAGGTCAGCACCGGCAGGATCGGACCGAAGATCTCGTCCCGCATCACCGGCGCGTCCGGCGAAACCTCGTCCAGCAGCGTGGGCGCGATATAGCGGTCTGCCTCCCGGATCCTGCCACCGCAAATGATCTTCCCGTCCTGCAGATAGGCGCTGACCCGCGTAAAGGCGTCCCCGTTGATCATTCTGCCGAAGTCCGGACTTTCGTAAGGGTCCGCGCCGAACTGGCGTTCGATCTCGGCACACAGGTGTTTCAGCAGCGCGTCCTTGATTTCCCGGTGCACCAGCAGATGATCGGGCGCGATGCAGGTCTGACCGGCATTCAGGAATTTTCCCCACACGATGCGCCGGGCGGCTTTCGACAGATCGGCATCTTTGTCCACAATGCAGGGACTCTTCCCGCCGAGCTCCAGGGTGCAGGGTGTCAATTTTTCCGCGGCGGCATGTGCGACGATCTTGCCCAGCGTGGGACTGCCTATAAAGAAAATATAGTCGAAACACTCCTGCAGCAGCGCCTGATTCTCTTCCCTGCCTCCCTGAATAACGGTGATGTATTCTCCCTTAAAGGTTTCTGAGATCATTTTATTCAGCAACGCGGAGGTATGGACCGAATAATGCGCCGGCTTCAGCAAAACACAATTTCCCGCTGATATCGCTCCGATAAGCGGGGTCATCATCAGATTAAAGGGATAATTCCACGGCGCGATGATCAGCACGTTACCGTAGGGTTCTTTGAGGATGTAGCTTCGGGAGGGAAAAATGACAAGCGGTGATGCTTTGCGTTCGGTTTTCGACCAGCACTTTAACCGTCGCAGATGCAGATCGATCTCTTTCAGCACCTGACCGATCTCGCTGGCATAACTTTCAAACGGCGATTTGTTCAAGTCCGCCTTTAATGCCTCCATAATGGCGGTTTCGTTCTCCCGGATCATGCGTTTCAACTTTAGCAGGGCATCATGGCGAAACGCTGTATCCCGGGTGCTTCCCGAAGTGTAAAAGCTTCGCTGTGCATCTACAGTGTTCTTTATATTACTTTTTTCCATACATTTACCTCTGTGATCGTTAGTTTCGTGTAAATTACAATGATCTTTCTTTTTCAACAAGGACCAAGATTACGGAAAATTTACATTTATAATAACAGAACAATTGGAAATATTTAACTTTTGCAGGTAGCAAACGGATTATTTGCTTTTTTCACTTGCAAGATACAAGTTTGAAAAATCTTCCGGATTGCGTATGTTTATCCCTTGATAACATATCGCCCGGGGCGAACCGAAAGGAAAAGAATGTCAGATTTCAAAGCACATTTACATAAATTACTGGGGCGGGAGGCAAGTAAACAGGAATTAAGGACTTTCAGTTGCTTTGATCCCGAAATGGCCGACCGCAGAAAACGTTTTTCACGCTACAGCGAATCAAAACCTTTATTTCTGAACATTGACGATGAGAATTACGTCTATATCAGCAATCACAGCAACGCCTTACGCTGCGAACTGGATATGGCGACCCGTCATCTGGACACCTCTTTTTGCTACAGACACCCTTACGGTAATATTATGCTGGGTATCGTGCATCCCGGTAAGGAGCGGCATCTGCGGGCGCGCTTCACGGATTATCATATCTATGTGCAGCCCGCCGCGGCAAAAGCCGCAGCACAGTCGCTTAACAGAGTTGCCGATAATGCTGACCATATTGCAATGATCAACGAAGAAACACCCTGGGAGCGACTGTGCCGTGTTTGTGTTGCCACAAACACCGGCGGGCATATTACCACTTCTCATCAGCGCCTGTTCACTCCGCTTGATAACGGCTTATTGTATTTTGTACCGCAATACGGTGAAAAAGCATTTAAAAAAGCAGTGTCGGCATTTGATCATCCGCCTTATTTTATCGGAAAAACCGTTTCCCATCCGATCCTGAGTCTGGATAATGAGGACGGACTGCTTGAAATTCCCCTGAATACGCTGCGGGTATTGCAACAGCTGCAACAGAAAGCATTGCCCACTAAAAATTACATTCCTGCCGGCGCCAATGAAACACCGGTCAATGACGAAACACCGGTCGCTCCCGAAGAAATAACTGGTCTGCTCTCATTCCTTGAGGCAGAGAATAAAGAATACGCCTCGGAGACCTATCATATTTCTGAGGCATTGCCCGAACTGCGTATTGATCCCTATCCTTTAAGAGGCCTCGCTTTCAGTGAGAACGGAGTGCAGTTGCATACCCTGTCCGCCATTACTGACCTGTTCATCCGCGGTCTGCGTCCCCTGGCATTGACATGGTATATGGAAACTTCGGCGGAATCACCGCAGGATACCGAAACGCTGATCGGAGCGATCACCAAGAGTGCCGGTCTGTTTGATATTCCGGTTGCAAATTATTTACTGGTTCCTTCCGATACGGACCGCCTCCATTTGTTTTTTGTTTCACGCGGCGACAATCGTCCTTCTAACGGTTTATTCCGCGAAGCGGGAGAGTTCATCTGCCTGTTGGGTGATCCGAACGGCACCTTGTGTGGCTCAGCCTATGCGATGGCAACGGGAAACGACACCATCTGTCATCCCCCCAATGTTATGACCGGTACGCTGGCTTCACTGGTGGATGTGGTTGATAGCTGTTTTAAAAAGAATATCATCACTTCCGCTATCCCGGTGCGCCGCGGGGGACTGACCGCCGCATTGCACCGTGCATGTTCGGCAGGAAAAGGTGCCGCGATCTATGCGGAACGTAAAAGTCCGGAACGTGAATTTATGTTCGGCGAACCCCAGGCTGCCGTTATGGTAAGTTTAAAAGAAAAAAACCTCATAGATCTTGCCCGTATCACCTCACACTATAACCTGACATCCACGACGATCGGACGTGTAACGGAAAAACCGGAGATCAGTATTAATAATGTGATCTCTATTCCCCTGACGTCCGGTTCAGCATGAAATGCGATCGTTAATTAACGTATATTGTCGTTGACACACAGCATTTTATCATGTAAATTGCGCGGAAGTATGGAGTATAACATGAATACATTTGAAAACGTTAAAGGCAAACTTAGTCAGTGGTGGGAAAGCATCAGTCCCAAGATCGATGATGCCTACCAGGCGACCAAGGAAAAAGCCGGCGATTTCGGCCGTATCGGAAAACTTAAGTATGAGATCTTTCAAACACGCCGTGTCTTGTTGAAATGTTATCAGGAACTGGGAGAAAAGGTCGTTCAGCGTATTGAAGAACAACAGAATTACGATATGCTGGAACTGGAACATATGGATGAAATGCTTTCTCAGGTCCGCGAATTGAAAAACAAAATTGCATCGCTTGAGAATGAGATCATTCGTCTTCAGGCGGAAGAAAAGATCAAATAAAACTTCTTTGATAATGCCCGGGTGGCGAAATTGGCAGACGCGCTAGGTTCAGGGTCTAGTGTCCATCGGACATGCGGGTTCAAATCCCGCCCCGGGTACGATAACGGCAACGGAAACGGTGCCGTTTTTTATTGCAGACGGTTTTTTGACATGATGCATTCTTTAGACGGGATCACAGGATGTACAGGATATGTTTTAGAGAGGATAACCCCACTACGTCCGCCAGCCGGCGGATTACGCGGAGCACGGCAGGATATACGGGATTGATTTAAACCCCCTAAAAAGTATATCAATAAATCAACAGAACTCGACAGCTAGACACCTCGACACCTCGACAACTCGACATTCTTTTAGACAGGATAACAGGATGTACCGGTTAATCTTTTTAGATAGGATAATCCCATCGGGATCCCCATGGGACGGGATAAACAGGTTTGTCTTAGAATCTCGACAACTCAACCCGCCTTCGTTCCGATTGCTCGGTTCTTCGGCGGCCATGCACCTGGACACTTCGACATTCATAATTATCAACAAATTAACAGATCAACAAATCAACAGATATCAACAACTCGACGACTCGACAACTCTACAGCTTGTCATCGCAAACGAAATTGCGCAGTGACCGGCCGGTGATCGGAAGCGACTTTTTCGGGGATGACCTTAATGGAGCGGCACGTCAGTCCACGGTCTTTGCTGTAGAAAACATGATCGATGATACGATCGGGTTCATCCGCGGGATAGGTCTTTTCCTCCGATACGCAGCGTGTCAATACACGATCAATGATCTTGAATTCTTCGCTGCCGGGTTCGCAATTGAGATCCCCCAGCAGAATGATCGGCTGACTGTCCGCACGGATTACATCCGCGATCTTTTGCATCTGCGCGGGTCGGTCGGAGTCGGTCCCGTGATGATCGAGATGCGTATTATAGAAGCTGAGCGTGTCGCCGCGATCGCTCAGGACCGACACCTTCATCAAAAGACGGGGCTCATAATTTTCCCTGGAGGGCAGACGGATCTCTTCTTTCGCGATGACCGGGAAACGCGAAAGGATCATGTTCCCGTATTCGCCGCCCTGGTAATCCATGGTCTTCATATAAATAACATGCATACCGGTATATTCTTTGAAAAAAGTGATCGCATCGAATTTTTCACTGCGGGCGGTGAGTTGGTCCACCTCCTGCAGTCCCACCAGGTCGGGTTTTTCCGCCAGGATAACATCCGCGATTCGCTGTGCATCCAGCACCCGGTCCATACCCCGGAACGCATGTACGTTATAACTCACGACCGTGATCTTCTGGCAGCCTGCCAGCAGAAGCAGGGCAAACAAGAACGTGATAAATCTTTTCATATCGGCCTCCGTTTATCTTTGCGGAAGATAAAGATTTTTCCGAACAAATCAAAACAGGGAAAACAATTGACAAAGGACAATTGACAAAGGACAATTGACAATTTTTCGCTTTGAACTTTTTACATCGGAATTGTGAAGGCCGGACAGGGGAATTCCATTCGTAGACGGTAGGGAGCGAATTACCATTCGCCTGAAAATAGCGGTGGCGGGATGGGGCACAGCACCTCGCCTCAACGCCGAGACCCTTCTTCGTCAAGACTACGCGGAACGCGATAGACGAGAAGAGAAGATAAAAGATAAAAGTAAAAAGATAAAAGGAAGACCGGCTTCGCTCCAATAAATCGGAACTACGGACTGGTACAGCGCCGTGGCAGGCACCTCGACGAATCGACGTCTCGACATCTCGATAATAAAAAAGCCCCCATCCGAAGACGAGAGCTCTTTTGATTTTGCTTCTTAGCTTATTTGCTTATCAGCTTCTTAGCCTATTTCATCAACGCGATCTTCTGTACGTGCATCGCATCATTCACAGCAACACGTAAAATATAGATCCCCGTACTCAGACCCTCGCCGTTGATCTTCAGTGCGTGCGAGCCTGCGGCCAGATCGCAGTTTATTAATTCTTTCACCACATAACCACGGACGTCATACAACACCGCCCGCACCGGCGCATCCTTCGCCAGGTTCAGCGGCACGAGGGCCACGGGATTGAAGGGATTGGGATAAGCATTGCCGATGGTATAATCCAGACCTAAATCCTCAACCTTAACCTCAACCTCAATCTCAGGATGTTTGGTCTCTTTTCCCTGCAGATCCACATCCGCCAGCACATAGCGGTAGGTCCTGCCCGGGATCACATAATTATCCCGCCAGCTGTAGCTTTTCGGTTCCGTTGTGGTGCCCGCACCTTCGACTTCCGCGATCATTTCGTCATCGCGATAGATACGGAAGGCCGCATTCTCGGTCTCGGAAGCGGTCTGCCATGTGAGGAGGATGCTGCCGTTGTGGCAAACAGCCGAAAAATCACGGAGCCGGATCGGCAGGGCCATATCGCCACCGTTATCGCTGGCAAATTCAATGACACCGGAGCCGCTTTCATCATAAGTCAGCTGAGTGGCATCGATAGTATAGGAAACGCTTCCGGGCGCTGCCTTTTTTCCAAATCCGCCGCTGTAGGAAGGTACCACCTGCCATTCCCCGTCGGGCTGACGGTACCAGATATCGTTTGGAATATACGGGAGATCAAGATCATAGGAAAGTCCGTTAGTCATCACATCATCGTTATCAAACTCAAACCGGTAATAGGCGCCAATATCCTCCGGATTTACAAAAAGCTGAACCGAGGAAATATTCGAATCTTCAGCGTATTTAAAACTCAAAGATGTTTCCGGAGAACCGTCGCCGGCAGTAAATGATACATTAATATCCGGTATTTCATCATCGTTCATATCAATACTTGCGCTGTAGGTCCCGGAATTATAACTCATGCTACGGACGGGAATAAGCCCGTCGAGCGTCACGCCCTCCCATTCCCAGGAAAGGAATGGCCGTATCTGTCCCTCCAGAATACCCCATACACTGCTGAAATTCCATCCGGAAAAGGTGGCCTGCTGACGCATCTGCGCACTTGTTCTTGCATTTGCGGCTGCCGGTACGGCCTGTGTGGCATTTGTCTGACCGGAAGATGTCAGATCAAAGTAATTCACGGAAAATGAATTGGATCCGGAAGCACTTCCCAGAAAACCTTTATTATCCGGATCACTTGTCCCGTCGTAAGTCACGCTTCCGCTGCTGTAACAGCGCTGTATGGTTGAGCCGTCACTCAGGCCGCAAAACCCGCCAAAATCTTCGGATTCACCGCTGATGCGGGAAACGGCACCGGTACTGAAAGCGTTATTGATCGTTCCTGTGTTCTTACCCGTAAATCCGCCGGCTTCCAGAACACCGCTTACGGCAGTATTCGTATATGTTTCAGATACGTTTCCGTTATTCAGTCCAAATAATGAACCCACCGATTGGTTTCCGGTTACCATACCCGCACCGCCGACATAACATTTCTCAATGCTGCCATGATTTTGCCCGGCCAGGCTGCCGACATGATCATTTCCGCTTACGGATGCGGATTCAACCACTTCAACACCAAGATTACTGATCGTCGCCCCCGATCCGATATATGCAAACAGACCCACATTATCGCTTGCCGGCCGGTTAATCTGCAATCCGGTGACTTTAAATTTGTTTCCGTTAAAATGGCCCTTGAACTGATCGGTATTATCTCCGATAGGCTCCCACAGAGCGCCATCGTTATTGCCATCGGCCAGCAGATATGCGGTAAGATCGATATCGTTATTCAATATAAAATATTTATCCGAATGATCATCTCCGAGGAAACTGCGGACATTGTTCAAATGTGAAATTGTCTCGATTTCCCAGGGTGATGGAGATGTGCCGGCACCATCGGCAAAATACTGGATAAACCCAGGTGCCGGAGATTGAATATTATCCTGAAGATAAGGATATGAAATGGCCCCGGTCCCGGCTGAAGTTGTCCAAGTGTCCGTAAAATCCCAGCTGACAAATGTGCTTTGTTGTTTCATTTCATCTGTAGTCTTTCCAAATTCAGCACTTGATCCGGCACTGGTTGGCTGCCCGCTGGTGGAAATATTCCAATAAGAGCGGGTCATCGTACCGCCATTATCGGATCCGACAAGACCGCCAAGATTCTGAGTACCGCTAACACCACCGACCGCATAACAGTCTGTTATACTGCCGGAATTCGTCCCAATAAGTCCGCCGATCTTTTCATAACCCGAACACGAACCGGTCGCATAACATGAAGTTACGGTACCCCACATATTACTTCCGGCCAATCCGCCAATGTCATAACTGCCGCCGCCGCTACCGCTGACATTACCGGTTGCATAACTGTATGTTAAAGTGCCTGCATTCTCGCCTGCAAGTCCGCCGAGGCCGTTCGGACCGCTAACATTCACATCCGCATAACACAGGGTCATTGTTGTATTGTTGGTACCAACCAACCCGCCAACGTTCCCGGCGCCGCTTACCGTACCGCTTGCATAACAGCCGGAGATCGTTGACCCGGAATGAACACCAGCAAGACTGCCGGTTGCGAAATTTCCTGTAATAGAAACAGATTCAAACCCAAGATCACTGATGACCGCCCCGCTTCCAAGCCAGCCGAAAAGACCGACATAGGATGTTCCACTTCGGTTGATGCTTAAACCTGTGATGGTCTTTCCATTTCCGTTAAAATTCCCCCTGAAAGGATCGTTCCAGTCCGTCCCGATCGGCGGCCAGCCGGACGCTCCCCATGCGTCATAGCCGGCGCCGCCTTCGGCCAGATAGGCAGACAGATCAACATTATCAATCAATTTAAAATACTTATCCGTATGTGCGGAACCCACATAGTTTCTTACCAGGTTCAGCTGCGCGGCATCCTCGATCTCCCAGGGAGATCCGCTGCTGCCATCCCCGCCGGAAAAGGCCAGTACATAACCGGGAGGTGGGTCCTGGACTATGTTTGTCAGATAGGGATAGGAACGTCCTCCCGAAACAATAGACCAGACAGTGCTGAAATTCCACCCCGAAAATGTGGATGCCGTTTTCATTTGTGTTGTTGTTTTGCCTGTACCGCTCACACTGCTTTCTTGGACTGATGTTTGCGTATCCCAGTAGCAGGATGAAACATTATAATTGCCGCCTACCGTTTCCCCGCCGCAAAATCCTCCTACATCGGAATTGCCGCTTACGGTTCCCGTAGAATAACAATTCGTTAATGAGCCCTGATAGTTCTGGCCAATAAAACCGCCGATATATTGACTAGAACCCGGAACGCCCGTGACATTCCCAGAAGCATAGTTATCTTCTAAAGCAATCAGACCATATGGCCCCCATATGCGGCCAACAAAACCACCAAAATATTCATTTCCGACAGATGAACTATACGTTTGAACATTTCCGATTGCATAGTTTTTCTGAACGGTACTGCTGTTTTCCATTAACCCAATGAGACCGCCAACCGAGGACCAGCCGTATACATTTCCTGTCGCATAATTGAGTGTAATATTATCATAACCATACGCATAACCGATCAAACCACCGACCTCCGTCCATGCGAATACGGTCCCGGTAGCGTAATTCCCCGTAATCGTTGACGAAGAACTTAAGCCGATCAAACCACCAACATTGGATTCTCCAGTCACAGAACAATTGGAATAACAATTAATCACGTTTCCATCACTTAAATAACCAACAAGAGCTCCGATTTTGTTGGTTCCAGTAATCGAACCGGATTCCAGCCCGAGATTTTTAATCGTTCCACCAATTCCCATACTAGATGTAACATGACCAAAAAGACCCTGGTAATCCCAAGGTGTTTCAGGGTCAATGGTGAGATTTGTAATGACATGACCATCACCGTCGAAAACACCCCGAAAAGAAGAAGAAGAATTCCCAATAGGTTGCCAGGAAACATATCCGAGCTCATAGGGATCGTATCCGCTGAGGTCAATGTCATTCATCAATTTAAAGTATTTCGGGGGATTCCAGTATCCCAGATAATTCCGCACATTATCTAAATGAGCCGCCGTTGTGATCTGCCAGGGATCAGCTTCCGTTCCGCTCCCGCCGGCAAATTGCCCCCATACCAAACTACCCCCAAACAACAAACAAACTACCCATATCCGTCTTCTCATGATCTTCTCCTCCAAAATATTCAGGCAATACAACAATCCCTTATGTAAAACATCCCTTAATGCAATACATGTATTCGGACAATTTAAATGTGTTATCTTCCTATGATTTCTTGAGTTCAGTAAATTTTACGATAAAATGCCGCGACTGTCAATCATTTATTTTCATGTATTATTTTTAATATTGTAATAAAAAACTGTTTTGCCTTTTGGTCGCCGTGTGCCCCTTCCTTCCACGGGCCTGGGCACTAAAATATTTCTCTTCTCTTATTATGGGTTTTTCAGTATATTTGTTTGTTAGAAATTTATTTATGCTCGGAATGAACGGCATTAAAACAATAAAAGTCTTTTTTATTTTATCTTTTATTTTAAAGCTTAAAGGGAGTTGAAGCCGTATTTTAGCCTTACCCTGATAAAATAATTGATTGGTGACCATATGAAAATTTCTCGTATCCTGCTATTATGTCTGTTATTTGCGACATTAAACGCGCAAGTTACCTCGTCCCTTCGGGTCGGAGCCTATGAGAACGCCCCCCGTATTTATACGGGGGCGGACGGACAGCTCCGGGGGTTCTGGTATGAACTGACGGAGCACATTTCGGAAAAGGAAGGATGGAAGCTTACATGGGTGCCGGGCACATGGGGGGAGTGTCTCGACCGCCTTGAAAGGAACGAGATCGATATCATGGTCGATGTGGCCTATACGCCGGAACGTGCCGGACGTGTCCTTTTCCAGAATGAGATCGTGATTTTAAGCTGGACACGCATTTATATCCGTAAGGGTACGGCAATGGAGAACATCCTCGATCTGGACGGAAAAGATGTTGCGGTGATGAAGGGAAGCTTTAATGTGGAAGGACCCGAGGGACTGAAGCATCTGATGCGGCAGTTCGGGATAGATTGCCACCTGATCGAACTGACCGATTACCGGGAGGTCTTTGAGCATGTCGACCGGGGAGCAGCCTTTGCCGGGGTTGTGAACAAAGATTTCGGTGCACTGATGGAAAATGAATATGATGTTAGCCGGACCCCGGTGATCTTTCAGGCGGCACAACTGAAATATGCATGTGCCCCAGACTCCCCGCGTTCGCCGGGATTGATAAACACACTTGATCATCACATTCGTCTGCTAAAGAGCGATAATAATTCTACGTATTATATGTTGATGGATAAATATTTCGGGGAGAGCGAGAGGAATCTGACTTTCCCGCTTTGGTTAAAGATAACCCTTCCCCTTCTTATTTTCTTTGTGCTCTTGTTCCTTACCTTCACCTGGCTACTGAGAAAACAGGTGAAAAATAAGATCTTGAATCTGAAAAAAGAAATACGGGAAAGAAAAGAAGCTGAAAACGATCTGTTATACACTAAACATTTTCTGAATAATGTTCTTGAGAGTGTACAGGACGGTATTTCCGTGCTGGATACCGATCTGACCGTTCGCCACGTCAACAGCGTGATGAAAAAGTGGTATGACTTAAATACCCCGCTGGAAGGTAAAAAATGTTACGAGGTATATCATAATAAAAAAGAACCCTGCGATCCTTGTCCCACAATGCGCTGTATCACGTCCGGCAAAACCGAACATCTTGTTCATCGCGGCTTGCCCGGTTCTTCCGCTGTCTGGATCGAGTTGTATTCCTATCCGATGAAAGATCCGGTATCCGGGAAAGTGACCGGCGTGGTGGAGTTTGTGCGTGATATTACACATCAGAAGAAAGCGGAAGAACAATTGCATGAAGCGCTTGAGAAAGCAACGGAATCGGACCGCCTGAAATCGGCTTTTCTGGCCAATATAAGCCACGAGATACGCACCCCGATGAACGGTATTTTGGGTTTTACCCATCTTCTTCAAAAGGAGACGGACAATCCCGAAACGCGATCCGAATATCTCCGCATTATAGAGAATAGTAGTGTGCGTCTGATGGATATTATCAACGATCTGGTCGATATCGCCAAGATCGAATCGGGTCAAATGCCTTTACATATGGAGAAGATCGACATCCACCAAAAGATGAAGGACCTCTATGCCTTTTTCCAACCCCAGGCGGAAGATAAAGGATTACACTTGGGTTTTGACTGTCACATCGACGGTCCCGAACGGTATTTTGAATGCGATCGCGATAAACTGTATTCTATATTGGCAAATCTCATCAGGAACGCGATCAAGTATACGGTAAAAGGATATGTTGAGTTCACTTGCGAAAAAAAGGGAGAAAATGTCGAATTTTATGTAAAGGACAGCGGAAAAGGCATCCCCGAAGAAAAGCAAAAACATATTTTCGAGCGTTTTATCCGGCTGGATCAGGAAGAATCGGAATTCGATGAGGGTGTCGGTCTGGGCTTGCCCATCACAAAAGCTTACGTTGAAATGCTCGGGGGAGAAATCGGCGTTACTTCAACACCCGGCGAAGGATCCTGTTTCCGTTTTACGATACCCTGCAAGGAAATCGGGGTGGATGTTTCCGATACTCCGCTAGAAAACAAGCATCAAAGCGATGAGGATAAGAAACAAATTCCAAAATTAGATATTCTGATAGCGGAAGATGATGATTTTTCTTTTCTGTATCTTCAGACCCTTTTACGGGATCATGCCGGGCAAATATTACAGGCAAGGACCGGCAGGGAGGCGGTCGATCTCTGCCGTGAACATCCGGAGCTCGATCTCTTGCTGCTGGATGTACGCATGCCAGTGATGGACGGTTACGAGGCCGCCCAAAAGATACGGGAATTCAATAAGGATATTATTATCATCGCGCAGACCGCCCATGCTTTTACGGAAGACCGTGACAAAGTGATCGATGCGGGATGTAACGATTATATCAGCAAGCCCATTTTGGATGAAAAACTTTTCAGTTTGCTGGAACGTTATTTTTCTTCCGATCCGCACAAAATAAAAAAAGGAAGCTGATATTCCGGCTTCCTTTTATGTGCTCGTTCTTTATATTGTTTACAGTATTACACCGTAATCCTTTCCGTATTTCGCTGCAACAAAATCAATATCCTTATCGCCGCGCCCGGAAAGATTGATCAACATGGTCGTTTCTTTTGGAAGTTGCGGCGCAAGTTTGATGGCATGTGCAATGGCATGCGCACTTTCCAGAGCGGGAATGATCCCTTCGACCCGGGATATTTCAAAGAAAGCATCAATGGCTTCCTTATCGCTGGCGGTGACGTATTGTACGCGTTTGATGTCCTTCAGGTAACTGTGCTGCGGACCCACGCCCGGATAATCCAGTCCGGATGCTACCGAATAGACCGGCAGCGGTTCGCCCTTTTCATCCTGTATCAGATAGCAGCGGAATCCGTGAATAATCCCGGGCGTACCCATGGTCATGGTCGCGGCATGTTCGCCGGGTTTGAAACTCAGTCCGGAAGGTTCCACGCCGTACATATCGACATTCTCGTCCTGCAGGAATGCGGTGAACAGACCAATGGCGTTCGATCCGCCGCCCACGCAGGCGATCAGATTGTCCGGCAGTTTACCGGTCATGACCCGGAATTGCTCACGCGCTTCCCTACCGACCACGGATTGAAAATCGCGCACCATGGATGGAAAGGGATGTGGGCCGACGACCGATCCGATGCAGTACAACTGTGTTTCCGGGTCTTCAAGATATGCCATAAAGCAGGCATCCACGGCATCTTTGAGTGTCTTAGTGCCTATACTTACGGGCACGACCTTTGCACCGAGTATTTTCATGCGTACCACATTCGGATGTTCTTTTTCAATATCCACATCACCCATATAGATATCACATTCAAGACCGAGCAGGGCAGCTGCCGTGGCCAGCGCAACACCGTGCTGACCCGCACCGGTCTCGGCAATGACTTTTTTCTTGCCGAGTTTTTTTGCCAGCAATACCTCACCCAGGCAATGATTGATCTTATGCGCGCCGGTATGGTTCAGATCTTCGCGCTTCAAATATATCTGTGCCCCGCCGAGCTTTTCCGATAAGCGCCGGGCATGAAATATCGGACTCGGGCGTCCGACATAATGTGTATACAGGTCATACAACTCTTCCTGGAATGCCGTAGTATTCTTAATATTTTCATATTTTTCGGCAACATCCTTCATCACATCCACGAGTTGGGGCGGTAAAAAGGCTCCGCCGTATTCGCCGAAGTTCCCTTGTGCATCCGGCATTTGTCCTAAATTCAACATTGTTATTTCTCCATTTCTTTTAACAGTTTTAAACTGATCGATTTCTCGTCTTTAAGTATTTTCGAACCCCGCGTGATCTTGCACAAACTGATATGATGTTTCTCCGCGATCCGCCGCTGGGTCTCTCCGCGATACAGGTCCTTCATCAGCCGCCATCGGAAGATCAGCGCCTCCAGTTCGCTTTCGGTCAGGATCTCCGAGAGGAATTTTGCCATATCCTTCTCATTATCGATTCGGCAAAACGCTTTAACCACTTCATCATACGAATGCATACTGATTCCTTTTTGTTACTACGGACAGAAACATACGTTACGCATTTTTAATTTGCAAGTGTTTTTTGTTCTTTTTTATAGAAACAGTAGTCAGTAGTTAGTAGTCAGAATCCAGAAGCCAGAAGCCAGAAGCTATTTTATTTTTTTAAAATTATCCGTTTTTTTATTTAATGATTTTCTTAGGGGCGTTCAAAAAAAAGTAAAAGACCCTCTCCTGAGTGCATTGTGCTTTATGTCACACGCTTCTATCTTAAACGTATTTTCTATTGAAAAGGAAGAGGAATTCGGGTAACTTTAAAAATGTTTTGCTCAGTCGCTTTCCCCGGCGAAATATATCAGACATTCACGTATCGTGTACCCGAACACCTGGAAGCATCTTTGCAGCCGGGCATGCGCGTAAAAGCACCTTTCGGTGCCCGATCCCAACTGGGTTATTGCACGGAGTGCTATTCCGTTCTCCCGCCCAAACCTCCCTATGCAATTAAAAGCATCGAAAGTGTCTTTGACACGAAGGTGCTGTTCTCCGATGCATTGATAAGGCTGATCCGCTGGATATCGGATTATTATCTGGCACCGCCGGGTTTATGTTTCCGTGCGGCGCATCCTTCCGAGATCGGCTATAAGCGCCAGCAGTACTGTTTCGTTTCTCCCGGCGAAGACCCCGACAAGTGGCCCGAAATACCCCAAAGCGGTTTGTCCGTAAACGATTTTTTCGATCTGTCCGAAGCGCGGCGCAAGGAACTCAAATGCGCTCTGGCAGATGGCCGCCTGTATATCGATAATATTTTCCCGAAAATCCGGCATGCCCGAAAGGTCAATGCGGTAAAACTTCTTCCGGGTGATAACGAACTCACCGATAAACAACAGTCCGTTGTGAATTTGCTTGCTTCACTGGATACGCCCATTGAAGAAACACGGGTCATTCAGAAAAAACTTCATGTTTCCTTAAGCGTGATCAATGCGCTGATCGAAAAAAACCGTTTACAAAAGTGTGAAATGGAAGTCCCGTCGGATCCGTTTGATTATCTTCCCGTGACAACCCGACGGGAGATCCGCTTATCGGAAGATCAGGAAGACATTATACGGCATCTCAGGGAGCATGGAAAAGAGTTTTATCCTGTCTTGCTGCACGGCATTACCGGCAGCGGCAAAACGGAGATCTATATCCGTCTGGCCCTGGAACAACTGGAACAGGACCAGAGTGTTTTGATGCTGGTTCCGGAGATCGCGATCACACCGCAGATCGCCGCACGCTTCCGCGCTTCCTTCGGGGAAAAGGTCGCTATCTGGCATAGTCAGATGAGCGATGCGGAACGTCTCTGGACCTGGAATCAGATGCTGCGCGGTACGATCCGTATCGTAGTGGGTGCGCGTTCCGCGTTATTCGCACCGCTCCCGGATATCGGATTGATCATCGTTGACGAAGAGCAGGAAGGTACCTATAAGCAGGATGACCCGGCACCGCGCTACCACGCACGTGATGCGGCGGTGATGTATGCCCACATTCTGAATATCCCGGTCATCCTCGGTTCGGCGACCCCAAGTCTGGAATCCTATTACCTTTCCGCCCTTGGGCGCTACAAGCGACTGGAACTCAATGCCCGTTTCGGAGAGGCGCGATTACCTCGGGTCAAACTGATCGACATGAATACCGTAGAACGTAAAGGGTTGTTCAGCGAAGAACTGTTACAGGCGATCTATAGCACACTGGAAAAAGGGAAGCAGGCGATCATTCTCCAAAACCGGCGCGGCTACAACACGGTAATGATCTGCAGCGAATGCCGGCGGATATTGCAATGTCCCACATGTTCGGTTTCCCTCACATACCACAAGCGTCTCGATAAACTCATGTGTCATGTATGTAACACGAGTTATGCGACCAGTAAAATCTGTCCGCATTGCAACACGAATACTCTGCAGGCGGCAGGTAGCGGCACTCAGCGTATCGAGGAAGAGCTGCAGACCTTCTTTCCGGACGCCCGCATTGCGCGTATGGACCTGGACACCACCCGGACCCGGCATGCGCATGCGCGTATCCTGACGGAATTTGAGGAACACAAACACGATATTCTGCTCGGCACGCAGATGATCGCAAAAGGACTGGATTTCCCTGATGTTACACTCGTCGGTATTATCAATGCCGATATGGGCATCAGTATACCCGATTATCGTGCCGGAGAACGTCTTTTTCATCTGATCTATCAGGTCAGCGGACGCAGCGGACGCGGGAAACATCCGGGAGAAGTTCTAATTCAGACTTTTTCACCGGAAGAACCCTTTATCCGCATGGCCGCTGATCTGCAATTGCGCACATATTACAATCTTGAATTATTTCAGCGAAAATCCCTGCATTACCCTCCCTTCAGCCGTCTTTTTCTGATCCGTATCAGCGGCAAACAGACAGCTGAGGTCGAGGCTGCGGCAAATCGCATCTATGCCTCACTGACATCTAAATTGCCGCGGAGCAATTGTCTTGGGCCGGCACCCGCGCCCATTGAACGGGTGCAGAATAAAACCCGCTGGCAAATTCTGGTAAAAGCCGGGCGGCAAAAGGATCCGAATGGAAATCAGACTGCGGCTATCCTGATGCATATCTTTAAACAGGTGCGGCAGAATGAAAAAAAAGTACTGATCATGATCAACCGCGATCCGGTTTCGCTGATGTAGGTAACAAAATGGAAAAACTTTACCGACAACTTGGATTTGATCTGGTTCGTGAAAAACTCGCGACATATGCACTGACCGAAAACGCAAAAATGCGGGCGTTATCTCTTGAGGGATTTCTTCCGCGCACGCGCTTCAGGACCGAGCAGGAACAGGCGCTTGAAATGCGGGACCTGGTTATGACCGACACATCCCTGCCCCTGATATCTTTCCCTTCACAGCTGGAATTACTCAGGGAGGTCCGGCCGGCAGGAAGCATTCTGGGCGAACAGGAACTATGGCCGCTGGCGGGGATATTGAAAAGTGCCCGGCAAGTTAATGATTATTTTCATAAACGCGACGGCAAGTATCCGGAACTAAAGAAATGTCTCGCCATGTACGACCCCTCACTGGAAGACCTTGAACGGAAACTTTATGCAAGTTTCGATGAAGAGGGTAAAATTGCCGACCATGCCTCTCCCGCTTTGCGTAAAATTCGCCAGGAGATATCGAGAATAGAACAAAAGATACTGACCAAGGTAAATGGTATCGCTTCGCAATGGCTGGCGGAAGGGATCGCTACCGAGGATGCCGTTGCTTTCCGTAACGGCAGGCAGGTCATTCCGATCCGTGCTTCAAGAAAATCCAAAGCGCCGGGGATAATCCATGATCAGTCCCAGACCGGGCAAACCATATATGTCGAACCGATGGTCATTGTGGAAATGAACAACGCGCTATACGGGGCGCGTCAGGAAGAACGCAATGAGATACGCCGTATTTTGCTTGATCTGAGCGCGCATGTGCGAGATCATCTTCCTGCGCTTGCTTCCGCCATCGCAATACTGGAAGACCTGGACCTGATCCGCGCCAAGGGACGTCTCGCAGCCGATTACCGATGTGACAAACCCGACAGTACGGAAGACCTTCTGCATATAAGTAACGGGCGTAACCTGGAACTGCATTTTTCCCGCGAACCCGTGCCCCTGGATCTTCGACTTCCTCCCGAAAAACGCGGCATCATCATCACGGGTCCGAATGCCGGCGGAAAGACCGTGACACTTAAAACCATCGGCCTTCTTGCCGTCATGAACCAGGCAGGATTATTGATACCTGCCGAGGCTTCATCCTCTCTGCCGGAATATGATCATATTTTTGTTGATATCGGCGATGGACAATCGATTGACGGCGGCCTTTCCACTTTTTCTTCTCGTATCCTTTCCCTTAAAAATATTTTAGAGAACGCAACCTCCCGCAGTCTTGTTTTGATCGATGAACTCGGATCCGGCACCGATCCGGACGAAGGAGCCGCACTGGCAGAGGGTATTCTTACGGTACTGAGCGAACGGGGTACCACCGTGATCGCAACCACACATCATGGCGCATTAAAAACCCTGGCTTTTGAAAATCCGTTATTCGAGAACGGCAGTATGAGTTTCAATGACCGGAACCTGGAACCCGGATATGTTTTTATTCCCGATATTCCAGGCAGTTCCTATGCCATCGAGATCGCAAAACGTTACGCACTGGATGAAAGGGTTATCACCTATGCGCGTGAACGGGTCGGAAAACAGCGTGAAAAACTGGAGCGACTTATCGTCGATCTTCAACGTAAGATCAACCGCTACGATCACCAGCTTAAAGCCGCAAAGGAAAAAGAACATAACTATACAGCCTTACTGCAGGAGATAAAAGAGAAGAAGCAGGACATAGATCACAGATTCAAGCGCGCGGAAAAGGACGCAATGAAACATGCCGAAACAATGATTGTGAATATGCGGAAGGAGCTGGAATCCGGTATCCGCGAGATCCGGGAACGACAGGCATCCAAAGAAGCCATTCGCGAAGTGCAGTCCCTTTTCCGGAATGTTCAGGATACAATAAAACAAAAAACAAAAGACAATACAGAAACACCCGGACAAAAATTACAGCTCGGCGACCTTGAAGCCGGAATGACGGTCTATGTCAGCAGCATGCGTCAAAATGGTAAAATACTTGAGATCAATCCCAAAACCGGAAAAATCTGGGTCGATGTCGACGGTTCCCGATTTCGCCTTGGGGCCGACTGGCTTGAAGCGGCGCGGCAGATCGAACAAAAAATATCGACCACGCTAACCCGAAGTACGGACGAAACTGCCGGTTACCTGCTTGATCTCCGGGGAAAGCGTGCGGAAGTCGCCCTTGAAGAAACGGATAAGTTCATAGACAATGCGGTATTGGCGGGCTTACATAGCATTGAGATACTGCACGGCACCGGACATGGGATCCTGCAAAAGGTCATACACGATTTTCTTTCCCGGGACAGCCGTGTGCGGGAATATGCGTTTGCTCCGCCCGAACAGGGAGGCGTTGGCCTAACTGTTGTGATATTACGTGAATAAGCACGATCCTGCCTGTGATATTCTGTTCACAATCTACAGGGTTTTCTTTTTCACTTTTGAAAATTTTATTTCATATATTATGCGGAAGGTAAATGATAGGAGTGAACATGAACCGCAACATCAAACTGACCGACGATATATATTATGTGGGTGTGAATGACCGGCGCACACATCTGTTCGAAAATCTCTGGCCGCTTCCGGAAGGCATTGCATACAATGCCTATCTTATCAGAGATGATATAAACGTTCTTATCGATACGGTTGAAATCTCAAAAACCGGCCATCTCATAGAAGAAATAAAGTCAATTCTCGTGGATAAGCCGTTGCACTATCTTGTCGTAAACCACACGGAACCCGATCACTCGGGTGCTATTGCAGCGCTTCTGCAGACCTGGCCCGATCTTTGCGTAATCGGCAATAAGGTCACATTCCGTTTTCTGGATGGTTTTTACGGCACGATAAAAAATCAAAAGATCGTTGAGCACAACGATGTCCTGGAAACAGGAAAACATATTTTGCGTTTTTATTCCACACCCATGATACACTGGCCGGAGACCATGATGAGTTTAGAGGAAACCAACGGGATCCTGTTTTCCGGGGATGCCTTTGGAAGTTTCAAGACCCTTGACGGCGGTATCTTTGATGATGAAATCGATCTCTGTCAGTTCGAGGATGAAATGCGCAGATATTATTCGAATATTGTCGGCAAATACGGTAAAAATGTTCAGCGCGCCTTTGAACTTTTGAAAGATGTACCGTTAAAGATGATCGCATCAACGCACGGTCCGGTTTTCCGTAATAACCTTGACTGGGTCCTTTCCCGTTATGATATCTGGAGCAGAGAGGAAACCCTGCCCGGAGTTGTGGTGATCTATGGTTCCATGTATGGTCATACGGAGGAAATGGCCGATTACACCGCGCGCTGCCTTAAAGAAGCGGGTGTAAAAGACGTGTTGGTTTTTGATGCTTCTAAAACACACGCTTCCTATATCTTAAGTGCGGTCTGGAAATATAAGGGTGTTGTACTTGCCTCTCCTGCTTACAACAACGATCTCTTTCCGTCCATGAAAACCGTGATCGAAAAATTCCTTGAACGTAAAATGGCTCCCCGTGATGTTGCTGTGATCGGTACGGCAACATGGAGCGGCGGCGGGGTCAAAGGTCTTCATCAGCTAACAGGGGTTTTGGGCTGGGATCTGATCGAAAACCCGGTGGAAGCAAAATATTCGGCAGGGGAAGAAGACATGAAAGCCTGTTGTTCACTTGCCCGAAAGCTTGCAAAAAAGATCAATATCTGATTTTTACTGTATACAATATAAAAGCCCCGCTTCATACAAAGCGGGGCTTTTACGTATCGATGGATCAATGATCATTTTTTGTTGCGATAATATCTGTTGTTGCCTGTCTTTTTATAATACGGGCAATCTTCCTGGTAATTGCGACCTTTATTGTCTTGTCTCATCATGCGCGGACCATCTGCGTTCCGGCTGCCCGCATAACGCTGATATCTTCCCATCTGGAGGTATTTCTCTTCTCCGAGAATCTTGCGCATCTCAATTTGATGTGCGATACGTTCGGAATTTTGTTTGCTCTTCAGAGCATTCAATTTATCAACATGACCCTGCAGATCTTTAGCTGATTTCCCGGCCGCGATCATCTGGTTGATCTCAAGATTCAGAACGCGGATCTCTGCGCGCAGAGGAATGAGTATTTTTTGATATTCCATCTTGGACTCATAGAGTTTCTTCTGTTCCTCTTCGCTAAGCTCGACCATTTTTGAATACATGGCCTTACCCGGCGGCGGTGAATACGGTTTGCTTTGTCTGGACTTGCCGCTGGCGGCAGAGGCAATACCGGATACAAACACAAGGGTGATGACAAACAGTGTTGCGATGCGTTTCATAATTATTCTCCTTTGTTATTTTTTTCTGTTAGGCCGGCTGGTTCTTTTATCCTTTTGCTCATCCGGTTCGCGATAGCGATTCTTTAATTCACGAGAAAGTTCACGCCGGAAATGCTGGTCAAAGAACATAAAGCGAACAACCTGACCGGGGTCTAAGAACGTCTCGATATCAGCATAGAACACGGAATCAAGTTCCTGTTCCGCTTTTCTTAAACGATCCGCTTCATTTTTGTAGCGATTCAGGTCGGATCTTGAAATATTTTTCTTCTCATATGCTTCTTTCCCGAGTATGGTCATTTCATAATGGAGTTGATGTTTCTTCTGTTGATATGTCCGGTGCATCGGAAAAAATTTTTCCGCCTGCTGCTCGGTCAAAGCAAGTTCCTCGGTCATGCGAAAGATCATAAATTGGAAATATTGGGGGTTGGGGAAAGTTTCATCCTGCATTCTGCCTTTTGCAGATAAGATGCCTGCGCTCATGGTCAGGATCAGTAAGATAATAATACTTCTTTTCATTTTCAGCCTCCTTCGGACTGTTAAAACAAGCTGCCCAGTACGTCAATATATTCGTATTGAGCCAGGTATTCTATTATAACTTCTCTTTCGATCGAGGGTTCGGGAATGATCGCCGCATCGGAAGTGAGGTATAAGACCTCATTCGGAATGTCGGCCAATGAAGGATCAAAACCCGTATTATAGTTAAAGACCGAAAGGAAAATAAGTGTCAGTACTGCCGCAATACTTGTTATGCGGCGTGTCAGCACAAAATGATCGTGCCGTTTCATACCCCGGTAAATATTACGGCAATTCTCTTCTCTGCGAAACGGTGAAAGCGTGACGTTTTGTTCATTACACATGTTCAAAAAAACGTGATAAAGTCGCCGGCAGGAAGCACATTGTTCAAGATGTGCCATTGCTTCCGGATAATGATCCGATCGGTCCTGCAATTCGGGAAAGCGTTCTTGTACATGTTCACATTTCATTTTACGACCTGCTGTAATTTTTTTATTGCTTTGTGGTATAAGACTTTTGCACTGTTCTCAGTTGTTTTTAACATCTCGGCCACTTCGCGAAAGGATCTTTTTTCAAACACCCTTATCTCCACTACGCGGCGTTCCATTTTCGACAAGTGCTGCAGCCATTCTTTCTGGAACTCACGTTCGTTTTTCTTTTCGGGTGGAGCGGCGTGTTCATAATCGTGATATTCCGACCAGACGGATGTTTTATTCCGCGTCACGAAATTAATGGCATGATGCGCAGCAATGCTGCGAAGCCAGGTATAGGGTGAAGCATCCCCGCGAAAAGATGCGCGTTTCTTATATGCTTTCAGAAAGACCTCCTGCGTACAATCCAGAGCATCATCTTCATTTCCCACAATATGAAAGATCGTTGCGTAGATCCGGTCATGGTAATCTTTAACCCATAATTCAAATTCTTTCTTTTTTACCATGTCCTAACCTGTTACCTAATAGTAAGACCCGAAACAAGAAACAATGTTAACGTTTTTTTACCGAATATTTCAGGATGAGGGCAGCTGTTTGCTGGTCCGGGCTCCAAGTTCCTGGATCTCTTTTGCGCGGTTCAGGAGATTGCCGCGACCGGTCTTGAGTTTGTTCATTGCATCGTCATACGTTTTTTGTGTCGTCTGCAATTGATTCCCAACCTTTTCAAGATCTTCATAGAAGGAAATGAACTTGTCTAAAAGAGCACCGCTTTTAATTGCGATCTCATTTGCATTTTTTGCCTGGTTCTCCTGCTGCCATATAAAGGATACTGTGCGTAATGACGCAAGCAGTGAGGATGGTCCGATCATGATCACGTTTTTTTTAATGGCATATTGGTAGAGCGACATATTCTCTTCCATAACCGTCGCAAATGCTCCTTCTACGGGGATAAACATAAAAACATAGTCCGGGGCGTGGATGTTTTCCAGGTTTTGATAATGTTTTTCATGCAAGCCGTCAATATGCCGTTTCATGGAAAGGATAAGCGCTTTTTTGAACTTTTGTGTGTCCTGTTCGTTTTCCGAATGAATATATCGCTCATAATCAAGGAAAGATACCTTTGAGTCGATGATAAGGTGTTTTTCATCCGGAAGCTTTACGAGCACGTCCGGCTGAAGGCGGTTCCCCTCCTGGGTAAAAGAAGACTGCGTTTCATATTCAATCCCTTTCCGTAATCCGGACATTTCCAGTAGCCGTTCAAGGATCAACTCACCCCAGCTTCCCTGTTTTTTCATGTCCCCTTTCAAAGCACGGGTCAAATTACTTGTCTCTTCGGTGATGAGTTGATTTAATTTCTGAAGATCTTCGATCTTCGTGGTCAAGACGGTCATTCTGTCAGTGGTACCGGTGTGCAGTTCTTCGATCTTCTTTCTGAATTGTTCGATATCCTTTTCTATGGGCTGAAGGACCAGTTTGATCTTTTCCGTGCTTTTCTGATCTTTTTCATCAAATATTTTATTTGCAAGATTCTCAAATTTTTCGCTGAGGGTTTTCTGAACGGTTTCAAATTCTTCGTCTTTTTCTTTCAGAAAACGATTTTCCGTCTCCAGGCGCATCAGCTGATTAAGTGCTTCCTGTTTGGCGTTCTTCTCTTCATCGATAACACATTTATCCTTTTTTCGTGCGTTTCGCATAAATAAATAAACGAGGCCAGCTCCGATCAGGATACCGGCGAATAACAAAATATACTCCATGATGAAACCTCTTATTTTATAACTTCCCCATCCGAGAAAATACGAACGGGAGCCGCTATTCTCTTTTTGCAGCGTTCAAGCATCAGATAACTTGCCTTATCTTCACTGATCTGGCTAAAACATCGTATCGCTTCGTCCCAATTCTCCTGAAAATAATATTCAAGTCCTTGTTCGTATGTTGCTTTCTGCTGCATTGTTTCGGGTTGTTGATCCGAATGTAAAAAGAGCACCTCGTATATATCTAAAGAACTACTGCATCCTTCCAGATGCACAGCATCCAGCCTGCGCGTTACAATCTCATCTTTAATATACGTATTTACCGACGCATCTATCAAGATATTCGTGTCATAGCACTTATTAATTTTCTGAAGCCGCGAAGCGATGTTTATGGTCTTGCCGGCAAGTGTATATTCGATCTTTCCGGAAACATCTGAAAAAGCGGCAAATAACAGTCCGCTGCAAATACCATTTCTTGCCGCAAGAGGTATCTTATAATGTTTGATGGTTACGGGATTCATTTCTCCAATCATAGCCTGTTGCTCTAGCGCACAGAACGCGGCCCGCTTGGCATGATCGTTTTGTGTTTGAACATGATGACCAAAGATCGCTATAATGGCATCTCCCTGGATCTGGCAGATGTGCCCTTCGTGCCGCAAAACAATATCTGCAAGCGGCCTCATAACTTTTTGAGTAAAATGATATGTTTCGGCCGGCGTTAAAATATCCGATACGCCAAGATAGTTCTTAATATCGAGAAAAAGGACACTGCCAATAAAATTATCGATGTGATAAGCATTCTCAATGGGCTTGTCTTTCATTCTTATCCCCTCAATTCAACTTTTTATTTCTCCTTTTATCCACGTAATAAAGAACTTTTACATGGAAATGATCTTTCATTTAATATCCTATTTATTCGATAAAAACAAATGATCCGAAACAGTCCGGACGGTGAAAGTTTAATACGTCGATCGGATTCCATGCCGCCCAGTGAGGATGGGACGTTTTGTCCCCGCATTTATATAGATTTCCGCGGGCAACGGCACCTGTAATATTGCCCAGAGGTGTATAATGATCGAAAAAAGACAATGGAATAAAGACGGCCAGGCGCCATTCGATCTCACTTTCAATTTCGGGATCGACTATCGCCGGCAGGGAACTTTCAATCAATATTTTTTTGGCGATCCCTGCGGGAACGGGGCGAATATTTTTACGTTTTCCGTTCTCGTCACGTTCGGGATCAATGATATAATTGACATGCAATGTACCGCCGGCATTGATCTCGAAGTTATAATACCCCTCCGCTCCCGGGGGTTGGAAAAACCATTCCACGCAACTGTCTTCATGCACTTTCGTGTTGTATTCCGTATAAACGGAACGTACATAGCGATCTTTAACACGAAACAAAACAAATATACCTTCGTGGTTGTATGCTATCTTTGTTTCCGTTTGCGGATGATGCGAACTGCCTGCCGGATGGAAATGATCAATACTTGCTATTTTGGCTTTTTCCCAGGCAGGGTCATTCCAGTTGAGCGTGTTTTTCCTAATCTTTGCATTATAATAAATCGGATATTCGCCGTTCATATGCTATAATAATATTTATTTTGGTATTTATCAATATGAAATGTGATTTTTTTCTACTGCCGGGATAGCCAGACCAGTAATACATTGCCGATATATTCCAGGCTCTGCGGTGAGCAGAATGCGGGAAGATCGCGTGTGGTATGCCACAGGTTGCGCCCCTGATGTACATAATGAAAGTCGATCAGATTGATCGTGGGGATCTTCGCGATCATATTCAGAGGAACGTGATCATCATATACCGCCGGACCGATCTTCCTGGGGAATATTTTTTGATACCCAAGTTCGTACGCGATATCCCATACTTCAGCGACAAGCCCGGGTGCGAATCGCATACTGTTTTCTTCGATCGGTATCTGCAGATCATAATCACCGATCATATCAATCAATATCCCTTTTTGCGGAAGAGGGTATATGGGATTATGAGAGTAATGGACAGACCCCTGACAAAAATAGGTATTGCTTCGTGCAAGGCCCATATCTTCCGCATCCCAAAAAACAACATCAACACCTATCCCGTCATTCGTCTTTTTGATGTGTTTTAACAATTCTATAAGAACAGCCGTACCGCTGGCGCCATCGTTCGCTCCGGGTACGGGTCGATCGGGATAATGGGGGTCCAGATCGGCAAACGGCCGTGTATCCCAATGCGTACTGAACATCACACGTTGTTCTTTTTCAGGATAAAAACGCGCAATGATATTATAGGCGTCAACCGTATCCCTTGTCACAGGCCGGTATGCCTTAAATGGCTGAATAATGACCGTATCCGCTTCTTCCATGCATTTACCAATGATCCAGTCCCTGCAGATAAGATGATCTTCGGTACCCGGAACCCGATAGCCCATATTTACCTGTTCTTCAAGATATCCAAAAGCCCGGTAAGGGTCGAAATCCGTTGGTCCGGCCATGAGCATACCGCTAATAATGATGTAGATCCATCGGTGCTTCATATGATGTTATCCGCTGATACGAATGGTTACCGTCACGCCGAAATCTTTATAATCGTCCATTTTGTTCTTACCGTCAACTTCCTGTGTTCTGTCTATACGCTGCCCGTATTTAAAGAAAAGCCTTCCGTCGATATTTCTGCTGAAACGATAGCTGACCTGTGGTTCGATCTCCCAGTTCACGCGAAAATTGGTCGGTTCCCCGAAAGTCATGTGACCGCTTGGCTTTACGATCCGCTTATCCAATCCATATCGCCCCTGCAATGAAAATGTGAGCTCGTTTTGTAATTGGAGGGTCTCGATATTCTTCAGGAAAGGAACCGGTATATTGAGTCCTTTATTATACGAATAGGACACACTCAGCGTCATATTATCCTGGAAGGTCCTTGTTATACTCGAATTGATAAAATCATATTCAACATCGCCTCTGTTTTCCGTTCGCATCGTCTTGTTGAACCCGATATCCATCCTTAGATTTCCCGTAAAAACGAAACCTGCACGAATAAGGGGGTTAAAACTGATCGTATAGGTAGAAGATTCTTCTCTGAGATAATATTGATCCGTCTGTTTGTTGAAGCGGTAACGCACGCTTTCGCTAGAAGACATTTGGTGCTGGAGATTTATCCTTCGAATGAAATCCAGCTTTCCTTTTGTCCATGCATATTGACCTGGATTGATCTGCCATTGTAATGAATATTCCGGAAAGACAAAACCCTCTTTCCCGGTATCGCCGATAGGTAAAAAGCTGCGTGTGGCAGATGAATCATAAGGCAATAGTTCAAGCGTATCCTCAAATGCGATTATATGGATGATCTCGTCAAAATATTCCCCGGATGTTGTTTTAAACTGATATTGCCGGCCCGTATTGGTATTTTGTTTATACTCCAGGCGCATACTCAGAGAAGGGGTCAATTTGAGTCCGCTTGAAATTCCCATCGAACGCTGCAGTGTATTGGACAGGGGGCCCGTCACGGAGCCTTCAAAAGCGTTTGTCGGTAAATAGATAAATTCTCCCAATCCGTATCTGTATTTATAATGAACGTTTTTATATATCTTTAATGTATCATCTCCGCTAACACCACTGTTCGCCCTCGTAAAAGTTTCCGAAAAGTTCATACGTACCGGATCGATCTTATCCAGCAATTTCGGAATGGTAAATTTTTCCCAGGGGATCCTGATGTTCAGGCTTAATCCGGGAGCTTTCTCCTGTGTTTTGTCCTGTGGTTGTTCCTGCGGCCTTTCTCCCGGCCGTGGTTCGGATGTTTTTGGTGCCGGTCTGCCGTCGTCTTCCCGTGCTACGGTCTTTTTCGGCGGTGGCGGAGTATTTATCGGTTCGTCTTTTTTCTGTTCTGCCTCTTTGCGTTTTTTGTTTTCCTTGAATTTTTTATCATATTCGTCCCAAATTTGTTTTAACGACAGGGTAAGCGAGCCGGAAAACCTTCGATTCATTGAAACGTTCGCATAATTCCAATTGCTCTGAGTATTGTAGTTATACGTTGTTCCATAGGAAAAACGGGGTTTTAGCCAGTTGGTTATATCGGGATTGAAGGCGATATTCAGGTTTTCATTCATCCTCAGAACATTTCCGACATTGACACCATTCATCAGACTGTCATAAGTCATGTCCGTAAAGATGCGCCATGTGTCATAGCGGTAATCCCGGAGATCACTGTTGCTTGAACGGGCGTAGGACAATTTGAGAGCATCAAATGGATCATAAGCAAAGCTCATGTTCTTTGTAAGTGTGAAGGCATAGCTGCTGATCGTATCCTGTGTACTGCGGGTTATCCGTTCATCTTCGGTTTCGGCAACATTCATATTCCAACTGAAAGAACTGGGTTTCCAGTAAAATTTTTTGTTCCGGGTCTTTTCGTTCAAGAACGGGATCCAGGAAAGATAGTTTATGCCATTGTCACGTTTAAAAGACACAGAATACGACAAACTGCTGTTAAATGTTCGCCTGCGTTGATCCAGGATCTCAAGGCTGCTGTTCTGTGTATTGGCGGCTGAGATGTTAGCTTGCACCGGATTTATCAGAAAGCGTGTCAAGAGAGGGTCATCAGCTGTTCCCGTACGCCGAAAAGAACTGCTGATCGATTGTGTTTTTGAAATGCTCTTTAAACTATCGTTGGGGTCGGATGTCATCAGGATATCGGACCCGGGATAATATTTTGGAGTTGAAATACTTCTGGTCTGTGAAATATTGACCGGCAGGTCGATCTTCCATTTTTCGGGAAGCAGCTTATTTGCCCGGACGGTCATCATAAGGTTATAGGCTTCGACTGTGGATTGCCCTGTGGACATTTGCTGGTTGACCTGATGAAAATCCGCGTCCGTTTTACGTGCGTTGGCATTAAAACTGATCAGACCGCCCAAACGCAGATCAAAGGATCCGCGCATGGCCATACCGGGATCATTGTTTGTTTCAACCACCCGCATTTCATTCACCCAAATTTCACCCGTATAGTCCCTGAAATTATCAATATTGACAACTCCCAGCTGCATTTTTTCAATTCGGGACAAGGTAGGGTTTCCAACAACACGGAAAATTTTTCCGGTGTATTCCCCGTTTTCTTTGGGACGGTATTCGCGTACTCTCCCATCGTCATAGATGAAATACTGATCATTGTCAAATTCCGTGTGTATCTTTAAGCTCGTAATTATATCAAATACCATCTCGATATGGTTCCGATTGTCCCATCCCGGATATACTTCGGTAACGGCCTCATAATACTCGCTCATATCACCGCGTCCGATTCGCAGAAAAAGATTGACCGATGATTCTGTGGGGGAATCATAGACATTCCCATGAATGAACATTTTTAATTTTCTATACATCAATAAGGTCTTACTGTCCAGCATGATCTTCTCGGCCATCGCGGTTTCTCCGGGCTTCAGGCCTTCAAAGTTCATTACCAGGGCTTGTTCTTTTTCCCGGATCGTCGAGCCACCGATAGTATTCAGCATCTCACGTCCGCTGACACCGGGTGGCGAAACATAATCTGCATCTTCATCCGTATTCTTTACGGTGATAAAAAAGCGGTCATCGTCCGGAATATAAAAAGGCTGATCCCCACTTGCGATTCCCGCTTCCTGCCATTCGTTTCCCACAATGGAGATCGATGCAAATTGCAGAGTATCCTGTTTTTCCACACCGAACATGGATAATCGCATAGTACGTATCGACATAAAATTCGGAAGACCCACGCTGTCGATCATGGCGGTGAGCGGTATACGATACTGTTTCCATCCGGTAGGCTCACCTCCCGTAAAATAGGTGCGTGAAGCAAGCCACTGATCCGAGCTCAGATCCAGCGTATAGGAATAATAATTATTTGCCTGGTCCAGCTTGCCGTCGCGATCGATATCTTCCGTGTCCGGATATGGCTGGATGCCGTCATTCCCGGCATTCCCCTGGGTTCCGTTCACATAACGGACCTCTCCTCTTTTATACCCTTCCTTATCAAAGTTATCTATGATCGGATTCCAGCCCCGCATGATCTCTTCTTCGTCAGTTAAACCGTTTATACCTGTATCTTCATTATAACCCGTTGAAATATCGAGGATACCGTTATTGTTCCTGTCTTCGGTTTGCAGCTTTCCGTCTCCGAATTCCGTGTGTGGAAATGCAGGATTGTAATTTTCATTATACCAGTCCTCGGTGATTTCACCGATATCAATTTGCAACTGCCCTCTTTCGCCACGGACCCAGACTTCGATATATTTGCTTTTACTTTGATCATACATATAGACCGGCTGCATGATCCCACCCCATATCTGGCGTGCGTCATGCATGGTTGAATTACCGGTAATACCATTGACTTCCGGATCCAGCACAACATTCAGTACGTTCGTATACTGGTCTGTTTCTGTCGTTTCTTTTTGTGGCCAAATATGTTTGGTATAAATGCCAAAAACCTTCCCGCCGCTTCGATCGACATAGAAAGGATTATACCAGAACATGAATCCGCGCTCGGGAAAACTTGCGCCAAAAAAGTTATTATTCGGTTTGCTGGCATGGGTCCAGCGTTGAAAGTTGAGATTCATGGGTGATTTCTGACTGGCTGATTCAAAATCATCCAATTTTGCCACGCCATCAAAATCCCCGCTTTCCTTATTTTCGATCGTATTGGGATTGGGCAGTATCTGTGCGACCTCCCCGACAAACTTAACTGAACTTGCCTGTTTTACATGGATCATGGGTAGCGCATTCATGGCTCTGTCAAGCCAGTTGAGGTCATATTCAAATTCACCGTTCACGTCCCATATAAAATTCTTAAAAGGTTCATCGCCGATATTCACATTCTTATTATCCAGAACGTTACGACTGTAATACATCATTGTCGCGCCTAAAAATGCTTTTTCACTGATACGGTATTCCGCGCGGAGACCGGCAAGTAATTTCTGCTCTCCAATACCCCCGAAAAGCTGCTCGGTTTCATAGTTTATATCGATTTTAGCGTTCTTGTTCAGAGCTTCCGCACTTTTCAGGGTTATTGTCCCGGAAAAATAGTCTATATCATAATCGATCCCTCTGCTCATTTTTTTTCCGTTGACCAGGATCTCTTCGCTGCCTTCAATGATGAACATTTCGCCCAATTCAATAGTTGAACTGCGGTTTGCATATTGCACTTCGATATAATATTTACGTACCAACCGTTCGGGATCGTTGTATGAACTTGTATATATCTTTTCGGCAGAAGGCAATTTGTCGTCGTCGGAGGAACTTAAATTATTATTGTATATACCTTCTGTTGTGTTATCCTCGGGAGGCGCTTGAAAAGGAAGGATGTATGGCATCCATAGTTCACCGCGTGAAAGATCGACAACAAGCTTTTCCGGTACAACATCAATTTTACCGTCATTCCCCGGCGTACCGTTTTGATCATAGTTATCAAGATTAAAATATCTCAAATAGGGAACCCCGTCGACAAGTTCAACCGGTTGGTTGGAACCGTTATAAAAGATCTTTAGGTCAAATCCCTGTTTGTCAATATTTCGTGCCTTCAGGTCATAAACGTTTTTCATTTCAAGATCCCAAGTCTGATAATTCGGTTTGGGATTTTCAGCCTTAATGATCTTCAGATACCGGCCGTTCGCAAGATCACCGTATCGTTTTCCACTGCTTGTTCTATAGGCAATAGCTAAAATATGATTATCGCTTAAACCGATATTCAGACGAATATATCCCTGATAGGGGTTAATGTCATATTCTCCGAATTGCTCGGTGGTTGATTTTGTCAGTTTTCGAAAATAGATCGAATCGGCAATATCTTCTTCGGGGCGTGATGTAACAATCGAAGGTGTTCCGTCGGCAGACAGTTCAACGAAAGCGACCGCCCGGATCCTTGAATCGTCACGTTCATTGGTGCTGATATAGACATCATAATCCTCGATCATATCCGTATAGGTGAATTTGCCGGTTTGCAGATCATAGGGATACATATTTGAACGAAAAAAACCGTCAACGAAAAAATACACATTCCTTTTATATTCATAATCAAAGATCTGAACGACAGAGCCGCCACCGTCCGCAGAACCGCCCCATGCTTTTTTCTTACTGTCTTTTTTTTCATAAGAAGCAATTGCTGTCATATTGATCGGGCCAAGTTTAAGATCGGCTTTACCGCCAAACAAACCACTGGAAGAGGCGGAACCGGTGATGAATTGTGTTCCCGGGAGGGAAAGCCGGATATTACCGAAATTTGCGCTTTGAACAATTTCATCGGGCTTCCCTTTATAATCGATCTTGATCGCATTTTCAAATTCGAAATCTCGCTCACTGTCCTCGTCAATGGAAATGGTGATCCTGTCACCAATGGTTCCTTCAATTGTAAATTGCTGTGTCTGATCCATCAGAAAATTACGTTGTTCCGTATCCATATTCCCGGTGGCCATGATCGAGTTGTTTTGCTGATTATATTTTCCGGTAATAGAGATCAATCCGCGGATGCGCAAGGCCACGCGCTGACCTGCGATATCCGCACCTATGATCTCCAGCGATTGCCCCCCGGTCGTTTCACTTACGGGATCAATAAAATACGAAGCGTCCGTCATTGCCACGTCGCGGTACCACAGCATATCACGGTTGAAGCGGATCTTTGTCTGAAAATAATCCTGAAACGACATATACTGCGGAATCCCAAGGTCCTTGTCCCCTATTTTTTCGCTGATAAGCAGAAGATCCCCGTCAGCGCTTGTGCTTTCTTTCAGCTTGATCATGGAAAATATTTCCGGGAAATTAATGCTTACGGGATGATAGGGTTGATGATACGCTCTTGAGAAACCTACCGGCGACGAGACAAACGGAGATGCAAGTCCCGGAAAATGGTAGCGATAAGAAAATTTTGGGGAATAAGAAAAATTGTTTTCCGCTTTTAGGGAAAACAGCATAATCATGGCCAGACCAAAAACTATTGTTCGCGTCGGGTTCAATGCTTTAATACATGCCTCTTTTCATTTTCAAACATCAGCTCTTTATCAATCTGGTCCGGACATATCCTCCCATATTACATGTGTTTTTTTTCTCTCAGTGTATGAATAAAGGCATCTATTGCCTTCCCTCGATGACTGATTTTATTTTTTTCGTTAATATCCAGCTCGGAAAACGTTTGTTGCAGCGGTTCATAAAAAAAGACCGGATCATAACCGAAACCGCCTTCGCCTTTTTCAGATTCGGAAATGCTTCCTTCAACAACTCCTTCTACATCCCAGGCGTCCTCATGATCAACGTAAGCGATGATTGTACGGAAACGGGCCGTGCGTTGTTCCGCAGGAATGGTTTTTAGTTCATCGAGCAATTTAAGGACATTATCTCGATAGCTTGCATTCACACCGGCATAGCGGCTGGAATAGACTCCCGGGGCACCATTAAGCACATCCACTTCAAGTCCGGTATCATCTGCGATCGCCGGCAATCCGGTGAAAGCATGGATCTCGCGTGCTTTTTTATATGCATTTTCTCTGAGATCCAGGCCGTCCTCGATCGTTTCCGGCATATCCGGAAAATCATCCAAAGTTTTCAATTGTATAGCGTATCCCAATTTATGCCTAAACTCTTTAATTTTATCTCTGTTGTGCGTTGCCAAAATAAATGTTTTCATAAGGATTTCCGCATTCGAAACTGAATTTAGCATGTACAAGAGTATTATTCAACTTTTTTCCTTTTAAAATCAAGTTGCAGGGCAATGGGAAAATGATCCGAATAGCCACCGAGTATATCCACACCTTTATAAGAACGCAAGGGTCCGTTCGTTCTTTCTTCTCTTATCCAGGGGGGCGCAACAACACGAACATTTTTTACGATCCCGGGTGCCGGGGCATTGCAGATCAAAAAATGATCAAAATGGATCCATTCACCATCGTAATAGTAGGTGCCGCCCACACCGCGGGGTAAATGCTTGGTAAGGTAGCTAATATCCGTTTTTTTATACAGGCGTGTCAGACAGGTATCATGAGCATCATCATTGAAATCACCGGTAATAAGAATGATGTGGGAGGGGTGTTCTTTAAGGGTTTGATCAACAGAGTTTAAAAGAACCTCTGCGGCAAACAGGCGAAAATTGTCGGTCGTTCCCTTGCCGCCGCGCCGAGAGGGCCAATGATTTATAAATACCGACACTGTGTCGTTCGTGTTCTTTACGGCAAGGTCCACCCGCATGATCGGTCGGCTATGGTAACCTCGTTCTACAATGAACACGGGATAATACAGATACCGGATTAACGCAAGTCGATCACGCCGGTACATCAGGGCCGGGTCGATACCGCGTATATCTTTCCCTTGATCAATAAGAATTTCCCATTCTGCATAATGATACAAGTGGCGACGTACTTCCTCAAGCGCTTCGCGATTTTCCACTTCCACCATACCAAGAATATCCGGATTCACATGATTGATGACGTCAGCCAGGTGGCGGCATTTCAGATCATAGGCCCTGTAGGTATAGCGTTTTGATCCGCCGGGCATAAAATCACCGTCCCGGGTCTTGGGGTCGTCAAAAATATCAAATAGATTTTCCACATTATAGAACATGACGGTAATACCAAAGGCAAAACAAAAATATGTTACAAACAGGATCATTATCCTTTTCATTTCCCCCTCCGAAATATCTTATATAAGGATCGCTTTCAGTTCCTTAAGTGAATCAATAAAATGATCAGCACCCGCGTCTCTTAAAACGGAGACATCATTATAACCATAACGAACGGCAATATTTTTCAATCCGGCGACCTTCCCGAACGCTATATCCGGCAGGCTATCGCCTACCATTATGCCATGCACATCATTGGGAAGTTTCATTGTTCGGGTAACATGATGCCACACCGCCGGATCCGGCTTATATACGGGAAGCGTGTCCCCGCCAACGACCAGATCAAAATAGGACTCTATCTTAAAATGTCTTAACATGCTTCGGACCATGTTTTCCGGTTTGTTGGAAACAATGATCTGTGGTATGGATGAAAAATGTTTCAACACCTCTTCACAATCGTCATATAAATAAGAACGGTCCGTTAAATGATTTGAATAGTATTCTGCCATTTCTTCGCCGATCTCGTGTATTCTTTGAGGGAAAACCGAAGGATCTCTCCTCTCTGACAGCACATAGGAAATTGAACGTTCCACCAATTTTGTAATACCGCTCCCAATAAAATTGCGGACCTGTTCTTCGGGTATTTCGTTAAGCCCATGACGCTGTAAGACCACATTCATGCTGGCTGCAATATCCGGAAGCGTATTGCATAACGTGCCGTCGAAATCGTAACATATCAATTCAATATTTTTCATGTTTTCTCTACGAATTTTTCTGCTATTGTTTTATTGACACCGTTGTCAAACTCTATGCGTAACAAAGTGCTGGGTGACGAGCGGGCGATACTTCTTACTTTGCCTTTCCCAAACAATTTATGGCTTACCCTGTCACCCACTGCGATCGATCCCGGTTGCGGTGGTTTCAGAGGAATGATCCTGTGTGCTTTTTCTTTGTTATCACTCACAATCTCAATATGCTCTGAATCATATGCTCTTTTGCGGGTATGTTCTTGTTGCTCAATGGGACTTGCCGGTTCTTTGATCACATATTCCTGAGGTATTTCATCAATGAAGCTGGATGCGGATGCCCCCTGTATCAGACCGTAACGCATGCGTTGCCGGCAGGATGTAATATAGACCCGTTCCTTTGCGCGTGTCAGGGCAACATAGAACAAACGCCGTTCCTCCTCCAGTTCTTTTGGTTCCATCCGCGCCCGTTCGATCGGGAATAAACCCTCTTCAGCACCGGCTATGAATACCTGACCGAACTCTAAACCTTTTGCGCTGTGAATGGTCATCAGTGTAACGGCATCCGATGTATCTTCCCATTGATCGATATCCGACTGCAATGAAACATCCTGTAAGAAATCCCTTATATCCGCTCCCGGATTATAGGATTCGAACATTTGTACGCTATTGATGAATTCTTCCTGGTTTCGCAATCGTTCGTCCGCTTCGGGATCTTTCTTGTCTTTGTATTGCTGATATAAGCCGCCATGCTCAAGAAGATAACGGCATAAATCGGCCGGACCGAGCTGTTTGCTTTTTAATTGCAGATCGTTCATGAGCGTCATAAAACTTTTTAATTCCCGGATGGCCGAAGAATGCAGTCCGGCTTCTTCCGGATACTGGAATGCTTCAAAAAGAGTGCGGCGTGTTTCCGCTGCAAAAACATTCATTTTTTTTATACTGACATCGCCGACCCCCCTGGCCGGAACATTGATGATGCGATGAAGATTGACAGTATCATTTGGATTGATCAGGACATTCAGGTAAGCCAATATGTCCTTGATCTCTTTCCGTTCATAAAACTTTACACCTCCTACAAGCACATAGCGTACTCCACGATTTCGCAAGGCTTCTTCTAAAAGACGTGACTGTGCATTGGTCCTGTATAATATCGCAAAATCACCCGGTTTGCTCCCCGAGGACAAGATCCTTTTTGCTATATAGTTCGCTTCATCATAATCCCGTATACATTCTTTATATAGAATCTTTTCTCCGTCCGCCTGATCGGTCCAGAGATCTTTATCCGCCCTCCGGGAATTCGATTTGATCATGGCGGAAGCAGCCTCAATAATGTTTTTAGTGCTGCGATAGTTCTGTTCCAGTTTGATGACCTTTGCGTTTGGAAATATCCTTTCGAATTCCAGAATATTCCTGATGTCCGCACCGCGCCATCCATATATGGATTGGTCGTCATCACCCACAACACAAATGTTCTTTGATCGTTCGCTGAGATATGTCAGCAATTCAAACTGCGCAGGATTGGTGTCCTGGTATTCATCAACCAACACATAATCCCAGCGATTGCGGTACTTTTCCGCAAGTTCGGGATAATCGCGGAACATAAGAATGGGACGCATCAAAAGATCATCAAAATCATAGGCGCCATTCTCCCGCATCTGGTTTTCGTATGTTTTATAGATATGTGCAAGTTTTTCCTGCAGATATTTGCCGAATGCTTTTGCGTTTGACTGTTCGGGAAGCAGCAACATCTGTTTTTGCATACTGATATAATGAAGAGCTAAAGTGGGCTGAATATCCTTCGGGTCCGTGCTGGTTATCTTATAAACCTGATGCATGATCTTTTTACAGTCACTTGTATCATAGATCGTAAAATCCGCGGGGTATCCCGGGATGTTTTTCTCATTACGCAGGATCCGTGCACAAATACTGTGAAAGGTACCTATATTTACGTAATTTCCCACCCCAAGCAATTGATTGATACGTTCCTTCATTTCATTCGCTGCTTTGTTGGTAAATGTCACCGCAAGGATGCGATGGGGCGTCGTTTTCTTTTGATAGATCAAATGTGCGATCTTTCGGGTGAGTACGCGTGTTTTTCCCGATCCCGCTCCCGCAAAGATCAGAATGGGTCCGTCAGTTGTCAATACGGCTTCAATTTGATGTTTATTTAAACCCGATAAAATGTCCGGCATATGCTTCCTTTATACTCAGCGGAAAAATAGCGCATAAATAAAAAAAGGAGAACATAATTCTCCTTTATTTGTCAATTTGTGACATTAGTAACGATATTCGTCAGACTTATAGGGTCCTTCCTTGGGAATACCAATATATTCGGACTGTTTATCGGTCATTTCTGTCAGCTTTGCTCCGACACGTCCAAGATGCAGACGCGCGATCTCTTCGTCGAGTCTCTTGGGTAATGTATAGACGCCTATCGCATGTTCATTTTGCCACAGTTCGATCTGTGCCATGACCTGATTTGAAAATGAATTGCTCATTACAAAGGATGGGTGACCGGTCGCATTCCCGAGGTTCACCAAACGTCCTTCCGAAAGAAGGATAATGGCATGTTGATCAGGGAAAATGATCTGATCGACCTGAGGTTTTATATTTATCTTCTTAATTCCCGGTAAGGCATAGAGGTCGTCGACCTGAATTTCATTGTCAAAATGGCCAATATTGCAAACGATGGCTTTATCTTTCATTTTTTTCATGTGATCCACGGTGATCACATCGCAATTTCCGGTAGCCGTAACAAAAATATCCCCCTTTTCAACAACATCATCCAGGCGATTGACTTCATAACCTTCCATAGCTGCCTGCAATGCGCAAATCGGATCAATTTCCGTAATGATAACTCTTGCACCGAGCCCGCGCATGGATTGAGCGCAGCCCTTTCCTACATCACCATAACCACAGACAACCACGGTTTTTCCGGCGATCATAATATCAGTCCCCCGTTTTATACCGTCGGCAAGTGATTCGCGGCAACCATAAAGATTGTCAAATTTTGATTTTGTGACGGAGTTGTTGACATTGATAGCAGGAAACAGCAGTTCCCCTTTTTCCATCATTTGGTATAAGCGGTGTACTCCGGTAGTGGTTTCTTCGCTAACACCGCGAAGATTTTCCGCTATCTTATGCCAACGTTGCGGATGTGTCTTAAGGTCTTCAATTATAAGTTTTCTGACAAGCCGCAATTCTTTATTCGCTGAATCTGCAAGAGGTATCTTACCGCTTTGCGCGTATTGTTTTTCCAAGTGGACACCCTCGTGCACAAAAAGGGTTGCATCTCCGCCGTCATCCACGATACAGTCCGGTCCGAGATCGCCAAATAACAGTGCCTGTTTGGTGCACCACCAGTATTCTTCCAGGGTCTCACCTTTCCAGGCAAACACCGGGATGCCAAGTTCTGCGATCGCCGCGGCTGCGTGATCCTGTGTAGAGTATATATTACAACTTGCCCATCGAATATCGGCACCCAGTTCGTGTAAGGTTTTAATAAGCACGGCAGTCTGGATGGTCATATGCAAACTGCCTGTAATACGTGCACCTTTCAATGGTTTGTTCTGACCGTATTTTTCACGCAGGGCCATTAAGCCCGGCATTTCGGCCTCTGCCAGTTCAATTTCACGGTGTCCAAATGAAGCCAGTGATAAATCCTTAATTTTGTAGTTCATATTATTCCGTCACCCTATCAATATAATATGCCATAATAACAATGGACTGCGCTATGGCTAATATGGCAGCCAGGTTTCTTACAAAGTTCTTTCCAAATTTTGGGGGCACCATAATGGTGTCGCCTCTTCGGATCTCCGGTATAAGATCTTCATTCCCTGTATCTATATACTGCTGAAGATCCACATACACAACGATCGGTTCATCTTTGTATATGCGCTGTCCTCTTAACACTTTAACATTGGTAAGTTTTGCAGTATTTTCCGGACCGCCCGCAACCGACAAAACCGCAAGCAGATCGTATTCGATCGGCACATCATAGATGCCGGGGCGAACGACCTCACCCCATACTTTCACGGGAATGATAAGTCCGCTTTCTCCTATAGAGCGCGGTGATAATGCGGGACCGCCACTGTCCTGTGCTGGACTTACAGCTATCAGTAACAAAAATACAAGTGTTAGTGCGATCATTCTTTTCATCTATGGTCTTCTCCTTATTTAACGGTAAAATACATCCAATTGCTTTTTGAACCTACGGTCTCGGGACCGCCACCCAATTCTCCGGATACGGCATCAACACGCCAGCGGTAATTACCCTTTTCAAGATATTTACCGGTACTGGGGGTTTCCCATAAGCTATCCAATAATACGGTTGTATACGCATCGGTATTGTTGAGATATAAAAAATACTGGCTTTTTGACAGGTCAAAACGATGGGTTTTTGTAAAGTATTTAATACTGTATCCCCCGCTTCCAAAATGATATAAGCGAAAATACAGATAACTTATCCGGTCAACGATCAATGTGGGATATCTAAATTCAAAGCGGGGTTTGTTTTCATAGATATCTCCGGACGGAGCTATCAGACTTGCTTTCCTGGCAAGTTTATAAAATACCGTATCGGAGGTTGTTTTGCTGATCGTAAAATCATTATATGATCTTAAATAATAATAATACGTGGTATCCAGATGGACAGTATTATCCGTGTATTTATCACTATCATACAATAAACTCGCATCCCTTCTTACAGTTGCAATGCGTTTAAAATCATATTCATCACCCGATAGAATACCGCGGTAAACATAATATCCGAGGATGCCTTCCGATTCTGCCGTAGCCGGCTCTTCCCATTCAATATAGATCGCATTATCCGGGTGTGCATCGATTCCCCGCTCAATAACACTGTCCGGAGGACTCTGTGGAATAAAATACGGAACAGAGATGTCCGGGGGATTGAAACATCCCATGATAAAAAACACAACCGCCGGCAATATACATATTGTGATGGATCTGCTATTTCGACATGTTCTTTTGCTTTTCATTTCTATTCCGAACTTCCCCAATAATATGATAAAGAAATCAGATGACTCCAATTAATTTCGTGGTGTTGTATGGAATAATCAACCTTTAACTTACCGGCGGGAATATCCAGCTTCAGACCCACACCTCCGGTAAAGCTGCTAAAGTCTTTGCCGAAGCGAATATCCAGAAAATCTTTTACCTTCCATTGCATGCCAAAGCGAATGCCGCTATAAGGGAAAAAGCGGCTTTCATATACATACCCATCTATGGCTAACCGTAATTCACTGGACATGGCAGGAAGCGGCTGATGAAGTGCTATACCACCCGTAATCCGCATAAAACCGTAATCATTTAATTTATCAAACCAAATGATCGGTGTGCGAATAATATTTTCCATGTTCAGAGCAAGCGAAATTGTCCCAAGGCGTCTTATATAAAATATCTCGTTCCCGGGAACAAGGAAACGAATTCCCGCGTCCATCCCCGCACCCAATGCGCTGCTGCCGTCAAGTGTTTTGTAGATAAACTTAACATTTGCTCCGTATTGCATATAAATAATAAAACGGTCATAAGACCAACCCAGCTTAATATCGAGTGGTTTTTCGGCTGCCGCAGAAAGTAAAAGCGCACTTTCGAGATCGTAAAATGTTTCTGTGGCAAGAAAGTCCCTTACATAATCTCTGCGCTGGTTGATGCTCGGAATGGTTGATATGATATCATCACGGCGGTAAAGTTGAACACCCACCGTATTCATGATCGCACCGATCTGGTAGTCACCGTAAGGAACGGATATTCCCATGCTGTTTTGGAATGCCAAACCAAATAAATTATTAAATTGCAGAAAAGCTTCTTTTCCCCTGAAACCTACCAAACCGGCCGGATTGGAAATAACGGAAGAAATGCCGTCAAGAGAGGTTAAGCCGGTACCACCCATGGCTGTGGATTGAGAGGATTTGCCGGCCAATAGGAAGGCGTCGCCGTAATAGCCATAGTCCGCAAAGGCGTTGACGCTTAGCATAAGCAATATAACAATATATATGGATATTTTTTTCATCGCAGTTTCGCTATTTTACCTTTGGATTTGACCTTTCTGCCATCAACGGTACCTTCAATTACATAAAAGTAAACACCATTTGCTACCGTGTTGCCAAATTCATCCCGTCCATACCATGGGATCTCATGATAACCAATGCTTTGCAAAGGCAGATCGGTGATCGCATTTTCAGTCAGGGACATCGTATAGATCTTCTGTCCCGAGACAGTAAATATTTTGATCACAAGATCGTCAAACTGTTCCGTCAGTTCATAAATGAACGTGGTGCGCGTTGTGAATGGATTTGGGAAATTCCCGTAATTGATCAGTTGAGACTCACCGGTATATACGATCTGAAATTCCTCGGTTTCTGCTCGGTTACCAACCAAATCATGCGCGATAAGCTGCAGTGTGTGTTCACCTGCATCCATGCTGAGTTTGAAGTTAATACCCATTTCACGTATGTTCTCATTTGGCACTCTGGATATATTTTCATCCGGTATCGGTTCACCGTCCAATAATATCTCCCAGAACTCTTCCAGGGGATTGACACCGTAGTTGTCGCGAATGATAGCCGAAAAATCGGAACGTTCCGACACATAGCCGCGCACAAGTATTTGTCTTGCGTTAAGGTTGACCTCAATATCGGGTGGCGTTGTCTCGTTTGAATAGGCAAAAAGATAATATCCGTTCTCACGTATCGGAAAGTAAACAAGTGTGTCTGTCATCGTTATCGGCAAAGTATAAAAACGTTTCAAATCCGAACTCAAATAACAGATCAATTTATCATTTCCAAGCGCCGATTGAGCGACACTTGCCATAAAATCAATATTGTTTTTTTCACTATTGATATATAATACTTCCTGAAGCGCCTGTGTTGCACCAAATTGTGACAAAGTATAGCTTCTGTTGTAGGTATTTATATAGATCGCCTGCCGGGATCTGTCTTTAACGCCGGGGGTAAGATGTATGAAATTCGTACCGGGAAGCGCAACCGTATCGCCGGGAACATTCACCAATTCCCCGTTCTCTGACAATAACCATTTATTATCAAGTAGTTTTTGGAGTGTGTTATTTGAGGTATCACTATCAACGATCTCGATGGGATCAATATGGATGTTGACGGTCGCATTCCCGTAAGCAGGTAAAAAATCGAGATAAAATGTATTTATTTTATCCGTTCCGCTTTCATATTTCGCATCCACATCATGCATTGTCAGTAGTGTGTCGTAATAGGCGTAATCAAGGTCGGTATTCTGAAGTGTCATGCTCAAAGCAACATGAACACTGGTATCGGCCTGATTGAACAATACCAACTTACTTTTACCTCTTTCTACTCCATAATCGAGAACCGCAATATCTCTTGTTGATGGAGCATGGGGGTTTAACTTATAGTAGTCCCCTGTCAGGCTGTCTCCGCCAATATGAAAAACCGGCATAAAATAAATACCCGAATAATAAGCCAGAGCTTCAGATGTGTCGTTCCCGGCAGTATAAAAGGTATTGTGGCTTGTATAATAAAGCTTCAGGATCGTTTCGTAGGTATTGTCGTTAACGGCCTGCAATGCAAGTTTACGATATGAACTATTCAAGGCCATACTGGAATAAACACGTAAATATGCCTGCTCTATCGTTCTGCTGGAATTCACCTGCATGCGAATGACAACTCCGGAATCGCTAATCTCGGGTTGACGCGGATAATAGGTAAAAGAAGCAATATAGGGTGCATCAAAGGCGATATGTTCTGCACCGGTAAAGACATTCCCCGCATCATCCCAGTAGATCAATTGTATCTTTCCGTCCGACATGCTTTCATCATATTCCGGCATGGTAAATGAGGCTCTGTTGTTGATAAAATCCAAGGCGATCTTCTGCTTTACCGGAAATTTTCTGCTCTGGCCGCGCGCCCCGACAATATCTGCTACACCTTTCTTAATATTGGACTGCAGTGGTTCAATTGTAACAAGCTGTCCGCTGGTAACGCTCTTGGGGGAAATATCGATCGTTTCACTTTTTTGGGTTTGCGGGAATCGTGCCGAAGGATCTCCAAGGATACACATTTGATAGAACATTGATTTACGGAAATATTTATAAACGGTTTGTCCGTCTACCTGATCAATAAAGTTTGCGTTCCTTCCGAATGTTGAAAAAAAGTAATCAGTCATTGCAAAACGGAAAGCCTGCCCGTGCGACATATTATCGCGGAACATGCGCTGCATGATTTTCTCAAATATGTAATAATTTGAATTTATCCAACCATATCCGGTGGTGGACAATATAGATACCGCTCCGCGCGGATGACGAATGAACATCTCTCCAAGCGCATTATCATTAGAAAAAGTATTTGTGAAGCAGGTCATTGAGTTGACAATAAATGCATTATTCGTCATAAATCTATTAAAAGCCGAATAGGGCAATACATAGTTGTCCCAAGTATATCCTCCGCCATGACCGATATAGTTCAGGCAGAAAATTCCGTCATTTATCATTTTTACTAAGGTGTCCGTAGCATGCACTCCGGCATCAAAATCACCCGTGCGGTTTGCATCATACAAATAAAGCCGGTCAGTCTGAATATGATCCGGAGAAACAATATTTAAGTAATTCTGCATTTGTGTCTTAAACACGGCCTGAGGACCTGCCAGCAAACCCACCCGGTTCATTTTTTGTGAGGGCACACCACCAAAAAGATCAAAATTGATAATTTTGGTTATAACGCTGTCCAGTTCTTCCTCTGTGGTAACCGGAAGACGTCCGAGCGCCATGTCCATAACAAAATCATCGTCGATATCCACAAACCAGCTTTCCGCAAGAATCGCGCCGATCGCACCCGTAGATTGATATTTTATGGTGGGAAGCGCATTCTTAGTGCCGGTATCACCGATAAAGAGCACATAACGGGGCAATATGTGCCAATTGTTATATGCGTCGGTCAAGAATGCCTTTATGGCATAAGGACTTTCATTCGAATGATTATATTCATCGTAGATGCGCTCCAGTTCATAAATCACGGGTGTAAAACCCATAGTACGTTTGTGCTCAATAAGATCGTTTGCCTTTTCATAAAAATCTTTATGCGTGACAATAATATAGTCACCATGCATGTTTGTATTGTAATACTCGTTCGTCAGTCTGTTCACATAACGCAGGGAATCGATGGTCACAATGCCATATGCGGAATCATCCTTTTTTCCGGGTCCGGCAACAATGTATGTTTCATCACCTACACACTCATCTTCGAAATAGATGGAATATGTGACTACTCCCCTGACCGTATCTTCCGGAATAACATGATATCCCCGGATCCAGTTTATACTGTTCTTAATGATCATTATGTCAGATGCGGATGATAATCCCTGAACGCGAAAAAGATATCTTCCCGGTCCGTGCTGGGGTGAGAACTGCAAGACGTTATTATGTGCTATCATATAGCGGTCATAACTCACCTTCAACCAGTCAAAAAGAACTTTATCGTCCAAATAGGGATTGTTTTCAAATCCTTTAACGGATATACCGATCTTGTTCTCTCCGTGCGCGAGATACTGGTGTCCGTAAAACATATTTATATTAGAAGATACTCTTGGAAGTTGTCCGTCCCATTCGTCTTCCAGTAAATACCGGTCATTGACCGTCACATAGATCTGATGATCCATTTCATCGTCAACGGAATACGTTAATCCCTGCATGCGAAGTGTAAACTCTACATTATAGGGCGAATCCAGCACGGGGTCCCAAAGTTCAAAAGGGAAGGACACGCTGCGGCCGACGCTGATCGGCGGAGAAAAAAAGCGGTGTTCATATTTATGAGATAATTCGTCTTCATGTAAGCGGGCAAGGGGTTCATATCTCTGATTCTTTTCAATATGTACGGTTGATCGGAATTTTTGATTATCCTGAGGCAAAAAGATAGCTGTACCGGTTATTTCACTGTTCTCTTGAATGAAGCGCATGCCATTGCCTTCCGACCAATTGAGATGGATCACGTCGTAATCTGTAAAGGGATTATAGACATAATCGCCATATGGGTTCTTGAGCTCAGGTATATAAAACTGTAAAATGTCATGGTACTGGAAAGTTTCAATGCCAAGTTCATAGGTTGTGGTAACGCGACAGGGAATTTCTTCTCCCCACCAAAAAAGCTTGAGCTGCCTGGGTTTGACCGTACGAAGATCAACGCCCCGGTCTGCCAGGTCGCGTCCGGTGATCTGATATACCCCGGGTTCCTGAATGTACAAGGCCATAAATTCATTCGGTAATTGCGTTTTCAGAGAGGTCGTTTTGGCCAGTCCGGTTTTTTCTTTTTTTAAATTGGACGTTTGAAGTCGTTTGTCTGAGGTTGGCAACAAATTGATCTCGGCTTTTTTCAGGCAGCGGATATGACCATCTTCCGTAGGTAAAACCGGCATGATCTCTAAAAGCGTGCCGATACCGGGTATAAATTGCAGTCGAACAAAATCTTTCAGATCACGTATATCAACATCGTCAATTGCTACCGGATCAAGGTGTTCCCGGTCTGTCGCAAAACCCGGCGCAGATATCAGGACCTCTTCTTTTTCTTTTATGTGGAAGGTAAGCTCATCCGGTGTGTTGGATAAAATGTGTGTATGCAGGGGATAATATCTGCCTTTATAATAAAAACTTCCGGATATGCCGCTTTCGGGCATCTGACCCGTTTTAATGAATTGCGATAGATCCGTTTCGCTGATTTCCCAGCTATATGAAAATTGTGTGCTTGCCTCTTTATACTCCCATGCCGCAGCAAAGAGTATCCCCGTAATCGCAACAAGGACCAACAGTATCCTGTTAACGATTGGAAAGATATGTATAAAGGGATGTACGGAGTTCGTCCTCATTTAAGTCCCGTTTTAATTTGCCTTTCAGTGCAACGGATATCCTTCCCGTTTCTTCCGAAACGACAATGACCATTGCATCGCTTTCTTCCGATAAGCCCAATGCCGCCAGGTGCCGCGTACCGATAGTGGGATCAAGCTCGATATTTTCACTTAAAGGTAAAATACATTTTGCGGCCAATATATTTTCTTCATAGATCACGATTGCACCATCGTGTAATGGAGAACTTGTATTAAAAATGGAAAGAATAAGTTCATGATTGACTACTGCATTGATCTGAACACCGCGGTCAATGATCGACTTTAACCCACTGTCGCGCATGACTACGAGCAATGCACCCAACTCGGCTTTTTTAAGTTCAAAAACCGATGTTATAATTTCTTCTGTTTTTGTGTTGTCCGTTTTGGACATCCATCGTAAAAGAGGATTTTGCCCTATATATAAGAGTATGCGTCGCAATTCGGGTTGGAATAGAATAATGAACAAGATCACCCATACTGTCGCTAATTTCTCAAAAAGCCAGGCTGTTGCACGCAAATTTAAAAGTTGCGCGATAAAACCGATCAGAGCGATCGCGATCATACCATATAGCATTTGACTTGCGCGGGTATCGCGAAATAATAAATAGGTGCCATAAAAAATGAACCCAACAACAACGATGTCGATAATATCGATGAGCGAAACGGTCAATAACCCAATGTTAAACAGTTCTACCATATATAATCCAATACGCGAAGTGCCTGTACGGTTTCGGCGACATCGTGCACCCGAATAAAATCCGCACCCCGGATCGCGGCAACACAAGCGATCGCAAGGGAACCGGGTAAACGATCATGAACACCGGCCTGTGTGATATCACCGATCATCGACTTGCGCGATGCTCCGATCATGATAGGATACTTTAAATTACGAAAAGTATCAAGATTTTTCAAAATAACCGCATTGTCTTCTAAGCGCTTTCCAAAACCGATCCCGGGATCAAGAATAATCCTGTCATGTTTTACACCGGCATCAAGTGCGATCTTTGCCTGCTTTTTCAGAAAATCGCAGATCTCCTGAACAAGATCAGTGTACTCGGGATTTTCCTGCATGGTCTGCGGAACACCTTTCATGTGCATGATCACTAACCCGGCATCATATCTCGCCACATAATGCGCGATTTGCGGGTCAAAGCGAAGACCCGAAATATCATTGATCATACACGCACCCAAACGAAGCGCCTCATTGGCAACAACAGATTTACTCGTATCAACGGAAACGCTTGTATCCAACCGGAGAACACGCTCCAGAACGGGGAGAATGCGGTCTAATTCTTCCTGCGGTGACACCGGGAGCGATCCGGGGCGGCTTGATTCTCCGCCGATATCTATCATATCCGCTCCTTCTTCCAGCATGTGTTCCGCATGCCGGTATGCGGTGTCGGGATCAAGATACAAACCGCCGTCACTGAAGGAATTCGGGGTGATATTCAAAATACCCATGATCTTTGTTGTCATACGGCCACTTTCATCTAATCAAATAATCAAAGAACTAGGGTTGATTTTTTATTTCAACACTTTTTTTAATTTCTATTCCTTCTTCCGAAACAATCTTCTCCAGTTCTTCCCTGTCAAGCGATTCTTTTTCCAATAACTGGTCAGCGATCTTTTTCAGGGTTTTGAAGTGGTTTTTCAATAGGAGCATTGCACCTTCATAGGCGGTATTAACAATATGATGTACTTCCTGATCGATCTTCTGCGCTGTTGCTTCGCTGTAATTTTTGGTTGTACCGAAATCACGCCCAATAAATAATTCATGTGTTTTATTCCCAAATGCTGTCACACCCAAAGCATCGCTCATACCCCATTCGCATACCATGCGCCGTGCCATATCGGTTGCACGCTCAATATCATTGCTTGCACCGGTTGAAATATCATCACAGGCCAATGCTTCCGCTACGCGGCCGCCCATCATGACCTGCAATTGGGCGTTAATATATTTTTTTGTGTAATTATATTTATCCGCTTCCGGAAGCATGTGGGTTACACCCAGAGCGCGCCCGCGGGGAATGATACTAACTTTATGGACCGGATCAGATTCCGGCAATAATAGTCCGACCAAAGCATGCCCGGCTTCATGTATTGCCGTTATCTTTTTATCGTTCTCGCTTAGCAACAGTGAACGACGTTCCGTTCCCATCATGACCTTATCTTTGGCTTCTTCCAAATCTTTGGCGGTAACATTCTTATGGTTTTTTCGCGCAGCCAATAATGCGGCTTCATTGACCAAATTCGCCAAATCCGCCCCAACCATACCCGGCGTTCCCTTGGCAAGGGTCTTTAAATTCACATCCGAAGAAAGTTTGATATTCTTTGTATGCACTTTCAGAATGCCTTCGCGCCCTACGGCATCCGGAACATCTACCACGATCTGACGATCAAAACGACCCGGACGCAGCAATGCGGAATCCAGAATGTCAGGGCGATTGGTCGCCGCGATGACAATAACGCTTGCATCGGAATCAAATCCATCCATCTGTACAAGGAGTTGATTCAGGGTTTGCTCCCGTTCATCGTGTCCGCCACCCAGACCGGCGCCACGCTGTCTTCCAACAGCGTCAATCTCATCAATAAATACGATGGCAGGAGAGTTTTTTAATGCCTGATCAAAAAGCCCGCGGACCCGGCTCGCACCGACTCCCACGAACATTTCGACAAAGTCCGCACCCGATATACTGTAGAAAGGTACTTTCGCTTCACCCGCTACTGCTTTTGCCAGTAATGTTTTACCGGTACCCGGAGGTCCCAGTAAAAGTGCACCTCGTGGAATACGTCCGCCCAGTCGCTGAAATCGTTCGGGGTTTTTCAAGAATTCAATGATCTCTTCCAGTTCCTGTTTGGCTTCAGTACAACCCGCTACATCCTTAAAGGTGATCTTCGAATTCTCGGAGTTGAACTTTTTAGCGGGATTGGTATTCCCGAAGGAAAAAAGGCCCCCCGCTCCGCCGCCGCCACGGTTACCGGACATTCTGCGCATAAGAATGATCCAAACCCCGATAATGATGATCCAGGGAAGAATATTCAGCAGGATATCCTTAAATCCGATAGTTTGCTGTTTGAATTCATATTCCAGACCGGCCTCGTCCCATTGGTTCAGCAATTCCGTGTCCAGATGAAGGATCGTAACATGATATCGCAGGTATTCCACTTCTTTGCCGTTCACGAATTCAATCTGCGGATCTTTAAATTCTCCGGATAATGCATTTCCTTCAAGAACGCCATTCCTGATCTTTTCTTCTTTAAGATATCTGTTAAATTCGGTATAGCTTAGTTTTTTTTCGTTTGAACTTGAGGCATTCCCGAAAATCTGAGCAAGGATAAGCAGTATGATCACCAAAGCGATCCATATCAGAGGGGTCTTGGGAACTTTTACGGGACCTTGAAAATCGGGGCCTTTGCCCGGACCCGGTTTTTGCGGCGGTTTGTTATTGGGATTTTCCTCGGGACTATTATAAAAAACAGTGAACATGTCATCTCCTTTACAGTCTTTTAATATACAAAACAAATACGAGAGAATGTTCCTTTTTTATTCCTTTTTCTCGCTGTTCATGGCAAATATATCCCGTAACCGCCGGTATTGCTGTTCTATATCCAGTCCGTAACCAACAACAAATTTATCCGGTATCTCAAAACCGATGTATTCCGGAGGGACTTTGACCTTTGTTATTTCTTTTTTATAAAGCAATGTGGCAACCCGAACGGAGGCGGGGTGACTGTTGCGGAAGTGATTACGAAGGTAGTTGATGGAAAGCCCGGTATCGACAATATCTTCGACCAGTATAAGATCTCTGTTATGAATGTCCGCACTGATATCTTTGATCAAGCGTATGGTACCGGTAGAGCCGGTTTTGACATATGAGGATATTTTAATAAAGTCCATCTCGGCCTCAATGGTCATTGCGCGTAGCAGATCGGCCATAAAATAAAAGCTCCCGTTCAATACGCCGATCATGATCGGAGGTTTACCCTTGCCCGAATAATCTGCAGATATCTGTCTTGCAATTTGCTTGACGCGTTCCTGGATCTCTTCCTCTGATATCAGAAGATCTAATATCTCGCCGTCAAATTGCCCTCCGTAGTTCAGTGTCAGTGTTTTTTTGATCATTATTTCTCTCCGTTGATATATTGAATTCTTACGACCTGCTTTTCATTTATGTCAGCAATGTATTCATTCCCGCGCTTCACACCCGGTATCCAAAGGATGTTGTTCCCGGCAAGAACAACGATCTGTGTTCTTTTCCTTCTCGCAGTTATTTTCTCATCTTTCAATACATCGCTGACCTTTTTAAGTTTTCCGTTTCCAAATAGACGCAGCCTGTCACCTGCTTTCCATGGTCTGCAAATAAGTTTTTCACCGATAAGACTTCCGGAAAAATATGCTGTTGAGGGATCGTCGGTTCGCAGAGAAACGGGGGTATCCTGAAAGTTGATCTTTAATAGGCCGCCCTTCGAATCTGTAAGAAATTCCCCTTCTGTACAAGATATCTCAAGCGTGTGGCTTTCGCTTTCGGATATTGACCAAACAACATGTTCCCGCTCTTTATTTATCCGCGTATCCATGATCTCCATGCTTTGGCCGGTCTCCGACCGAAGAACAAAATCAAGGATCTGCTCCAGTTGCTTTTCCGTAATATGTCTTTGGACCAGGAGTGATTCACGGTAAACATATTTAAACAATGCCTTTTGAAAATAGACGGGCAGCTTATCCAAGTCTTTCATTTTCAACATGATGGTATCATCGGTGAAAGATATATATTCCTTCACGAGAGATCCGGTAAAATATTGCAAAGCGTCCCCGGCTTCATCCAGAGAGCGTGCGGATCGTGCCAGCAATCTTTCAACCTGATCAAATCCCATTGTTTTCAGTGCCGGGAGGAGCGTGTGGCGGATCCGGTTCCGGACATAGTTCTCATTTTGATTACTCAGATCTTCGCAAAATACCAGGTCGTTCGTGTGAACATATGTTTCCAGTTCCGCCCGTAAGATCTCTTTAAGGGGTCGGCGATAGATGCCGCGACTTTCGGGGATACCCGCAAGACCTTTTATACCCGAACCGGTAAGCACGCGATAGAGTACCGTTTCTGCCTGATCGTTGGCATGATGCGCGGTAAAGATCGCATTGCAATGCAATTCTTCGGCCCAGGCATCAAAGGCTTTGTAGCGCGCAATACGAGCCAACGATTCTGTACCGGGATGATTTTTTGTTGCTGCCAAGTACTGCTCTTTTTTCTCCGGGATTGATAGTTCCAGTTTTTTTTCAAAATATGGCAGACCATATCTCGCTGCCAGTTCCCGGCAAAAATCCGACTCCTTTGGATCACTCTCCGGGCGCAAACCATGATCAATGTGAACGATCACAATGTTCCAGCGCCATTTGGACCGCAGCTCAAGGATCACGTGTAAAAGAGCAACACTGTCCAATCCGCCGGATAAAGCAAGCGCTATTGTGTCACCGGTATCTGCCAGGGAATGGCGGATAATATAGTGATGTACTTTTTCCGCCAAGGGAGACCATTTCATGTCAACCTCTAAATAATGATGCGGTGTTTTATTGATCTTTCAGCAATTTCAGGAATTTTCGTTTTCCCACTTTCAAAACATCACCGTCTTTTACGAACAAGGGCGCCGCGTACGTTGTAATACGTTCTCCATTAAGATAGATCCCACCCTGAGCAATAAGTCGTTTTACTTCACCACCCGATTGACAAAGCCCGCTTTCAACCAGGACTTTTGCAAGCAATACCTCTTCATTACCAACGCGTATTCCGGGTATGTCATCGGGAATATCTTTGTCGATAAATACCTTCTGGAAGTGTTCTTTTGCCTGCTTTACCCCCGCTTTTTGATGATATTTCTCAACAATGCGTTCCGCAAGAAGATGTTTAATGTCTCTGGGGTTTTCTCCCGATTCCATTCTTGTTTTGTATTTTTCCAGTTCTTCCCCGGTGGCATTGGTTGCCAGTTCAAAGTAACGCATGATCATATCGTCATTGATCGACAGGGTTTTTCCGAACATTTCTTCAGGAGATTCGGTCAGACCAATATAATTATCCAGAGATTTTGACATTTTTTCTTTTCCATCCAGTCCTTCCAGGATGGGCATGGTAAGAATAACCTGGGGTTCCTGATCATATTCGCGCTGGATATCACGTCCCACAAGAAGATTGAACTTCTGATCGGTGCCCCCGAGTTCAATATCCGAGCGGATCGCGACACTGTCATAAGCCTGTGCAAGCGGATACAGAAGTTCATGTATCGATATGGCAATACCTTTTTCAAAACGTTTTGAAAAATCATCCCGCTCCAGCATGCGCGCAACCGTATAATGTGCCGAAAGGGAAATAATATCTTTAAAGTGCATTCCGTCGAGCCATTCGGAATTATAATGTATTTCCAGATGTTCTCGGTCCAGAACGATACCGGCCTGATCGAAATACGAACGTGCGTTATGTTTGGTTTCTTCCAATGTCAGAGCGGGGCGTGTTTTACTGCGTCCTGTGGGGTCGCCGATCATAGCTGTAAAATCTCCTATGATCAGGACCGCCTTATGTCCCAGATCTTGAAATTCACGCATCTTACCAAGGACCACAGCATGACCGATGTGCAGGTCCGGTCTGCTTGGGTCGGCCCCCAGTTTTATCCTGAGCGGCTGACGGGTCTTTATGCTTTTCTCGATCTTTTTTACAAGCTCTTCTTCAGGAATAATTTCTTCAACGCCTCTGCGAATGATATCCATTTGTTCATTCAGTGAGGGAAATCGTTCCATGTATTCTCCTTTTATCTCAGTTTTTGATGGCGCTCCAGGCTGCGCTCGGTCTCCCGTTTAGCTATATCCTGTCGCTTATCATAAAGTTTTTTCCCTTTGACCAGTCCCAGTTCAATTTTGATATGATTACCCAACCAATATAGCGACAACGGTATCAGCGTTAGATGCTGTTCATCGCGTTTTTGTTTTAATTTCCGTATTTCTTTCTGATGAAGCAAGAGTTTACGCGGACGTACCGGATCATACGGTTCGGCATCCGCGTGCGAATAGGGTGAAATATGCGCCTGCATTAAAAAGAGTTCATTTTCATGAAAACTGCAGTAAGCTTCTTTGATGTTCATTTTCCCTTCGCGGATCGCTTTTACTTCCATTCCGTGAAGTATTATCCCCGCTTCGATCTTTTCAAGGATATGAAAATCATGATATGCTTTTTTGTTTTTTAAGATCAGCTTTTCCACGCGATTAATATAATCAACTTATGCAGGAATAAGAAGTTAGAAATTCAAGGATTTTTATGAACGTACCGGTCTTCTTCATTTGTTGCGCTGCTGAGCGTTTATTCTGCATTCCCGTTATGGACTAAACCCACAAGTCCGAAACAGGTCATTAAAAAGCTGCCGCCGTAACTGATAAAGGGAAGCGGCTTCCCGGTTACGGGTAACAGTCCGATCGTCATACCTACATTGATAAAAATATGTGCCAACAGCGCGGTCGTACCCCCAATGATGAGCATCGCGCTGAATGTACTTTTCGCCGTCATCGCCATGCGGTACCAGCGAAGGATCAAAAAACAGTATATGAACAGAATTACGATTATACCGAAAAAACCGAATTCTTCGGAAATAACGGAAAAAATAAAGTCCGTATGCTGTTCGGGAAGAAAACGCAGGTGTGACTGGGTGCCTTGCAAAAAGCCTTTTCCGCTCAGTCCGCCTGATCCGATAGCGATCTGTGACTGTATGACCTGATAACCCGCTCCCATCGGATCCAGGCGCGGATTTAGCATGGTCAGTATTCTCTGTTGCTGATACGGCTTGATTGCATTCCAGAAAAAGGGTGTTAGAACACCTACAAGGATATTCATAATAAACATTGCGGCAGAAAAAAGGATGTTCTTATTATTAATAAAAATAATGATCGCAACGATTATCCCCCAGGCAAGAAAAACCCAACTATTGAAAGCCGCCAGCATCGTGATGAACGGTGCACATATCAAAAAAATATAATATAACTTATATCCGCTGGCAAAAAGCATGACCGCAAAGATAACAACATAAACAAACGTGGTACCCAGATCGGGCTGAATAAAGACAAGGGCGCTTGGGATGGCCAGCACGCCCAACGGATAGAGAACGTACCCGGGATTGAGCGGTGACCGGCGGTTTTCACTGAAACATTTTGCCAGCATGATGATCAGTATGAATTTCATGAATTCGGAAGGCTGGACCTGAAATATTCCCAGATTGATCCAGCGGTTCGAACTTGCTGTGGCAATGGATATGATAAAGGGGACAAGGATCAGGCCCAGACCGATCAAATACAGAACCTCTGCGTAACTGAGTAAAAAACTTTTTCGTATGGAGAACAGTAATATGAACATAATAAGTCCGCCGACAATACCAAGAACCTGTTTCCAAAAATACTGCAAGTTCACTTCCGCTCCCACATAGGTCGTTGCGCTGTATATCGCTATCAGCCCACATCCCGTTAACAGCAGAACAAGTATCAGCGAGGGAACGTCTATTTCAGAGATTTTCAGATTAAAAAAGTCTTTGAATTTCATTGTCTTCTCATATGGTAATAGGTCCTTAACATCTGACCGGCAAAGGGAGCTGCGGTCTCGCTGCCGGAAGAGCCGTGCTCAATAAAGACGACCACCGCATACGGAAAATCTTTTCGAGCGGAATAACCCATGAACCATCCGTGTGATTCGCCGTGGGGGTTCTGTGCCGTTCCGGTTTTCCCGTACATGTCCAACCCCGGTACATTTGCCGTTCGCCCGGTACCCCAGCTGCTTTGAACGGCATTGCGCATTCCCGATTGGATTTCTTTCCATGTTGCATCCGAGATATTTGTAATATGGTTGACCGGATACTCTATTTCTTCCTTGCGCATATCTTCGGTGTATTGAACCGATTTCAATAAATGCGGCGTGATGATTTTTCCGTTCGTTGCCAGAATCCCCGTATAGCGGGCAACCTGCATGGGTGTGACCAGAACATCGCCCTGGCCGATGACCATGTTGAGCCATGTTCCCCGCCACCATTTACGCCGGCCATACTGACGATCGAGAAAATCGCGGTCCGGATTGATACCCGCCAGTTCTCCGGGCAGATCGATCCCGGTCACTTCGCCGAAGGTCATTATTCTGGCATAATTGCTCCAATCATCAATTCCAAGGTCCAGGATCACATTATAAAAATAAACGTTACAGGAATGCGCAATGGCATCGTTCAGGTTTTCCATTCCGTGCACGTGTGAGCATTTGTAATTACGGCCACCGAGCGTATAAACACCCGTACATTCATATTCCACCGTGGGGTTAATGATCTTTTTTTCCAATCCGGCAATTGCTCCGACCATTTTATAGATGGACCCCGGTGGGTATTGTCCGCGGATCACACGATTAAAAAGCGGAACGCGTTTGTCCTGTACGATGGAGTCCCATTCCGCCTGTGTCAAGCCGTCTACAAATATCAGGGGATCATAGGATGGTGAAGTGACGCAGGCAATAATTTCCCCGTTTTCATAATTCATTAAAATGGCAGCTCCGTTATGATTTGCCAATAATGTTTCCGTATATGCCTGCATGCGATGATCCAGCGTTAAAAACAATGCATTCCCCGGAACGGGATTGATCTGTTCGTAGGCCTGGTCGCTCAATGGTTGGCCAACGGCATTCACTTGTTTATAGCGGTAACCTCGTGTTCCCTTCAGAAGGTCCTCGTATTGCTTTTCGATCCCGTCATATCCGATAATATCGCCAAGCTTATATCCCATCTGCCGGTATTGCTGAATATCACGCTGACGGATCTGAGCAGTGTATCCGAGAATATTACCGCTTTTTATTTCCGGAGCATAGGCGCGGATGGGGCTAAATACAACCTCCGCTCCCGGGAATTCCTGGATATCCTCATTAATGCGCGTATTGACCTTAAAATCAATATTTCTCAGCACAACGGCCGGCCGGTATGCCCCGATTTGATTGCGCTGCATACTGCGCCGCAACTGTGCGGCGGGAACTCCCGTTATTGTCTCCAGCTTTTCCCATGTTTCGGGATTTTGTCTAATAATATCAGGATAAACAACAATATTGTAGCAGGGCACATTATAGATGAGTTTTTTTCCGTTCCGGTCGTAAACCAGTCCCCGGGGCGCTGCAATATCAACACGATTCAACATGTTGCCGATCGCCTGATTGCGGTATATCGCATGATTAACGATCTGTAGATCATAAAACCGCATGATCAATATTAAAAAAAGCACAACAGCAAACACAAGCAGCGTAATGATGCGGTATGCGCCGATGCGGTTTTTGACTTCCTGTGACATAGTTACCTGTTGGTTTTCTGATAAAGCGGAAATATCGCGCTGAGGACGAGAAAGATCAAAAAGGTATAAGCGGTCTCCGGAAGTGTATAACGATACAAAATGACAAAAGGTTTTGCAAATCCCGAATAATATAAAAGATTATACAGCAGATAATATACAAACATGGTGCCGAACATGCTTACATGGAAAGCAACGCCTCGCATACGGCGGACCAAGGGTAACATTTTTAATAAAACATAAATGAGAAGTGTCTTTATAAGAGATGAAAGTCCCCAGAAATGCAAGCTTCCCGGATAAACGATATCCTGAAGTATGCCAAAAACAAATGCGGCGATAATAACAAAGACCGGCCTTTCATTCATGGCCAGAATGATCAGAAAGATCAAAAGAATATCCGGATGAATGCCGGCAATACCGATAAAATCGTTAAAGATCATTCCAATAACGAACAGGATGACCAGTACAATATAGGAAATAAGCGTGTTTTTTTTATTATTTTCCATTTCCGCTCAGAATAAATACTTCATGAAGGTTCTTGAATAAAACCGAATAATCACCCTTGATAATATATGTAAAACCATTATCCGATGAACTTACTTCCGTAATAACGCCAATGGGAATATCTGCCGGATAAACCTCCGACAGACCGGATGTGGTTACGGTCCATCCCGGCTGAATGTCAAAACTGACCGGAATATCATCTATAATAAAAGTATTTCCGTGATGCCATTTCAAGATACCGTAAACCCGGACCGGATTGATCCGCGCACTGACCCGAACATCCGGTTCAATGATCATGCTCACAATACAACTGCGTTCCCCTGCTGAAAGCACTCGCCCGACCAATCCGTTCTTATCGACAATAATATCGTTCTTTTTTACATTATCCTTCTTGCCTTTATCCAGCATAATAATGTCAGACCCGTCTTTAAAGCCTTTGTAAACGATCAATGCGGGCAGCATTTCGTAATGTGATGTGTCACGAAATCCCAGTAGTTCACGCAAGCGCTCGTTTTCGGAACTAAGGTTCTGAAGGCGGGAAACCTCTTTGTTCAGACGAAATACTTCCATGCGCAGCTGTTTATTTTCATCAAGTACCATTCGTCTGTATTGCTGCTCCACAAAGGGTTTTTTTATAAACAATGTAATATCCTGCCATTTGGTCTGCACGGCAAGAACGGTGTGATTTTCTGTTTGGGATAAAAGGAAAAGAGAGATGCCGATAAAGATTACGGTCAATATCTCCAGGTGTTTGGAAATAATAAAGTCATATAATTTGCTCAGCATCTACAATAGAATATCAAGATAATTTTCTATGTTTTCCAGCACCTTCCCGGTGCCTTTTGCAACCGAAAGTAAGGGTTCGTCGGCAATATTCACGGGCAGGTTCGTTTCGCGCCGGATACGCTCATCTAGTCCCTGCAGCAAGGATCCGCCGCCGGTAAGAATGATCCCGCGGTCCAGAATGTCCGATGACAATTCCGGCGGTGTGTGTTCAAGCGTGCGTTTGATGGCGGCGATCATCATTTCAATGGTTTTCTGCAAACATTCGGATACATCGTTGGCGTCCACCTCGACGGTACGCGGAATACCCGTAAGTAAATTTCTGCCTTTAACGGCAATGATCTTCTCTTCCATGGGGATGGCAGAACCAACGGCTTTTTTGATCTCTTCGGCAGTGCGTTCGCCGATCATCAGATTGTGTTTTCCCCGAAAATAATGGACAATGGCATTATTGAGTTCATCACCCGCTACCCGGATCGATTCTTTTGCAACAACACCGTTTAATGCCAAAACGGCAATTTCCGTAGTCCCGCCGCCGATATCAACGATCATACTGCCAAAGGGCTTGCTGATGTCTATACCGATCCCGATAGCGGCAGCTACCGGTTCCTCTATCAGATACACGCGACTGGCATTTGCACGTTCGGCACTTTCCTGGACTGCGCGTTTTTCCACTTCAGTAATGCCGGAAGGAACACATACCACCATTTTGGGACGGGCAAAACGGGAAAGATGAATTTTTTTGATAAAACCCTGTAGCATTCCGTCGGTCATTTCAAAATCCGCGATAACCCCGTCTTTCATGGGACGAATGGTCGTAATGTTCGGATGGGTACGGCCGAGCATCTCACGCGCTTCATTGCCTACCGCGATGATCTTACCGGTCTTTGTCGATTTTGAAACAATGGACGGTTCATTGATCACGATCCCCTGACCGCGCATATGAATAAGGGTGTTGGCCGTCCCCAGATCTATTGCTATGTCACTGTTTAACCACTTGAACATACTCATATTGAATCCTTGATTTATTTTATGTCGAGCCACCTGCCGGAATCGAACCGGCGACCTACGCTTTACGAAAGCGTCGCTGCTACCGACTGAGCTAAGGTGGCAAACAGCTAATTAATATAATGTTTTCCCTAAAAAAAACATTATTTTTTCTAAACTAATTTTTCACCTTAGCATCTTCTAACCAGGATTTTATCCTGTTATAAACGGCATCTGCCGTGAAACCGTATTTTTCTGCAAGTATGGGATAGGGTGCCGAATCTCCGAAATTATCCATTCCTATCAGCAAGAGGGGATTTGCTGAAATCTGTCCCCATCCGAAAGTGCGCCCTGCTTCAACACAGACCACGGGAGTTTTACCCGGCGGGATCAATCTCTTGCGATATGCCGTTTCCTGTTCCAGAAAAAGCTCAAATGAGGGTACGGACAGGACGCGAACATGCATCCCTTCCCCGGTGAGTTTTTTAGCGGCTTCCATACTGATCGCCAGTTCCGAACCCGAGGCGGCAATGATCAGATCGGGTGTCCCCGCGGTGTCTTTTATGATATAAGCGCCTTTGTCAAAATCGATATTGCCGGTATCGTCCGGATGAAGGTCGGGACATGTCTGGCGGGTAAGGATCAGCGCGCTGGGGCCGGTTTGAAAGCGCAGCGCCTTTAGCCATGCCTGAGCGGTTTCAACTTCATCGGCCGGACGCAAGACCTGCAGGCCGGGTATCAGCCGCAGAGACATTAATTGTTCAACCGGCTGATGTGTGGGTCCGTCCTCACCAACAAAAATACTGTCATGCGTAAAGACATAGATGACCTGCTGTTTCATGATCGCGGACATGCGGATCGCGTTGCGCATATAATCCGAAAAGACCAAAAATGTACCGCCGAACGGTATGGAACCGTCGCCGTACAGTGCGATCCCGTTCATAATGGCAGCCATGCCGAATTCGCGGACACCATAATATATATTCTTACCTGCGCGATCTTCCCGATTGAATATACCCGCATCCTTGATAAGGGTCAGATTTGAAGCGGCCAGATCCGCTGAGCCGCCGATAAGACCCGGTACATGTTTGATGATTTCCTGTAATATGTGACCGGAATATGCGCGGGTGGCGTTTTCTTTGCGGGATAGATTCTGCATCAGTATCTTTTCCAGGCCGGCAGGCAGTTTCTTGTCGATCTGCTGTTTATACAGCTGAAAACGCGCGGGATCGGTCTGCTCCCACGCCCTGTATTTTGTCTGCCAGTCGGCATACCGTTCTTTCATTTTTTGGACATAATCCGAAAACAGGTCCCTGACCTCCCGGGGAATATAAAAAAAACTGTCTTCCGGAAATCCCAGGGCGCGCTTGGTCTGACGCAGTTCGTCTTCCCCCAGGGGTGCGCCGTGCGCCGCAGATTTATCCTGTTTGTTCGGACTCCCGAAGCCAATGTGTGTATGTGCAATGATCAGGGATGGCTGGTCCGCCTGTTCCTTCGCCTTTTGAAAGGCGTTCCTTATCTGATCGTGGTCATGGCCGTTTATTTCCTGCACGTGCCATCCGTATGCCCGATAGCGCAAGGCGACATCATCCGAATAACTTAGATCGGTGCTGCCGTCGATGGTGATACGATTGCTGTCATAGACGCATATCAGTTTTCCAAGACCGAGATGTCCCGCCAGCGAAGATACTTCATGACTGACACCTTCCATCATATCCCCGTCCCCGCAAAAGCAATAGACATAATGTTCACCGAAAAGCGCATATTCGGGGGCATTCCACGTTTTTGCACTCTTTTCTGCCGCTATTGCCATACCCACAGCATTCGCCAGCCCCTGCCCCAGAGGTCCGGTCGTGGTCTCTACCCCCGGAATTTCGCATTCGGGATGACCCGGTGTTTGACTGTTCCATTGCCGAAAGTTCTTTAATTCCGCAAGCGGCATCTCATAACCCGCCAGATGCAGCAAGCCATACAGTAAGGCCGATCCGTGTCCGCCCGAAAGCACAAAACGGTCTCTGCCGGGCCACTGCGGATCATCGGGGTTATACAACATTATCTGCGTCCACAAAACCGCAGCACAATCCGCCATTCCCATAGGTAATCCCGGATGGCCGGATTTGGCTTTTTCGACCATGTCTGCCGCTAATATACGTAACGTATCGGCTGTCAGTTTTAACATACCTTATCTCCGCGTTTTACTGCTCCGATAATTTATAACCATTTCCGGCCTTTTAAAACCCCTTTTGTGGAAATACAAAGAAATAAAAGACTTGAAAAGCACTTGACAGATAGATAAATTTCATTTCGGATCATAATAACGGGAAAACAACATGAAATGCAAGGTATGCTTATTTTTTATGCTCATCGGACCAGCTTTTACCTTGTACGGTGCAGTCGAGTTTATCGCTTTGCTTCTATCGACCGATGGTGAATCCGTAAGCATTGAGTGGTCAACCGCAAGCGAGACCCAGAATCTGGGTTTTATCCTGGAGCGAAAAAGCGATACCCTCTCCCAGTGGGAACCCTTGGATGATTATATCGGGAATGACCTTCTTCTGGGGCAGGGAACGGTCAGTTCGCAAACCGATTATCTGTATGTTGACTCAAACGTTACGCCCGGTTTGCTGTATATTTATCGTATTGCCGGAGTAGATGAGGCCAATAACATCGGCTGGCTGGACAGTGCCTCGATCCGGGTTGAACAAACATCCGTACATACACAGGTACCGGAAATATTTGATCTGAAAGTTTTTCCCAACCCTTTTAATGCGGTTCTTAATATCAGCTTTTCCTTGCCTGAAAATATCTCCTGCTTTTTCCTGGAAATTTATGATGTACACGGAAAACTGCTTGAAAAAAAGATCTTCGATCAGTACGTAATGTCGGGATCATACCGCATCCGCTGGCATTCCGGTAATATGGGGTCGGGTATTTACCTCTGCAGGATCCGCACATTCGGCCTGGATGGAAGCCGATCTTCGATATCAAGAAAAACAGTATTGTTAAAATAAGAATATAATTTTTACCTGAAAAGATGAAACCGCTTTTTGAAAGCGGTTGTTGGTGGGCGCTGAGGGATTTGAACCCCCGACCCCCTGCTTGTAAGGCAGGTGCTCTAAACCAGCTGAGCTAAGCGCCCGGAAATTCAAGCCCGATATTATAAAACGAATCCCTTTTTAATGCAAGATATTATTTTCATCCCGCCAGGTTCTGTCCGCTTATCATCATACGGAGTTATTTGAGATAGATCATTTTTGCTGTTTCAATCTGGGACAGGCATTCAAGCGTATAGATATAGATACCGCTGGAGAAAGAGCTCATGTCAATGCGTATCTCGTTTTGTCCGGCCCGGAGCGGTTGAATGTCCCTTTCCATGATCTTTCTTCCGTCAAGGGAATAGATCCGCAACTCGACGGGAAGTATTTCAGAAATAATATAACTTATCGTAGTTGAAGCATTAAAGGGATTGGGTGCATTCCCTGCAAGCACAAACAGCAGATCTTCCGGAACATCGATCTCTTTGACCGGTGTAATGATCGTTTGGGTCGATGACCCCCTTCGGCTGATCTCACCGCGGTGCATCGGCCAGGTGACCGGGCCCGCAAAATGTTTTAAATCGATCACAGAAAGTCCCGAATTTGTTCCAGCGATCAGCTCCAGGTCATTATCCTTATCAATATCGGCGACCGCCAGACTTGATTTGGAGAGAGAACGGACTGAGATCGGGAATTTTTCGACAGGTGTGCCATCCATGGCATAGGCATGAATTCTACCGTCGCCGCTTATCGCAAGGATCTGCTGTTCATGTCCGTCCTCATTTACAACACGGGCTGTAGCCAGTGACTGTTCTATGGTACTGCCAACCTGTTTCGGCCAGTTCTCAACCAGAGTACCCCTCAGAACATCGATCAGATAAATATATCCAGAGCCAGTGCCAAAAGCCGCAAAGATCCCGTTATTATGTCCAAAAACTGCGGGTGAAGCCTTGATCGAACCGCTGCCGCTGATCATGAAGCGCTGTGTCCCGTCGGGATCAAAACCGTACATATCGCCACGATCATTTCCGATCAGAATGATCGCCGAGTCGGTACCTGTAAGTATCACATACGGTTCACTCTGGATCGTCCCCGAGAGATCCCGGGGCCAGCCTTCGCGTACGATTCCGTTTGCTTCAATGATACTTAGTTTGTTTCCCATTCCCCCAAAAACAATGGCGTCTTTTCCGTCCCCGTTCAGGTCCGCAAGAGAAACGCCCTTACGGACATTCTGACCTACATTGACAGGAAAGCCTTCGACAAAGGTGCTGTCATGATGTAAGGCATAGATGTTCTGATTGTTTGCACCGAAAACAATTTCCCGTTCGGGACTGTCGTCCAGATTGCCGATCGCCGGCATGGATGTGATGAATCCGCCAATGCTGCGGCTCCATTTGAACTGCCCGTTAACGTCATACACAAGCACCTTCTTATTGAACAGGGTGATCACAAGATCCAGCGTACCGTCAAGATCGATATCTGCGATCGCGATCCCCCCGGTCTCTCCGCCCAGGGCCAGAGGAAAGCCCTCGCGCAGCTCTCCCCGGTGATTCACGATATAAATATTGCCACTCTTATCGGCAAAAATGATATCCTGAAAACCATCTCCATCGATATCTGTAAAGATCGGAGAAGTTTCGACCGCATTTCCGGCCATAAAGGGGAATCCCGCCTGATCAAGATAAACGGAAACAGGCAGCGTAAGTGTGACATTGTATGTAAAATCGGTATCTTCATTCGATGTCAGTTCAAGCGAGAAATCATATTTGGCCGGCGCAAGATCGTCGGCAAAAACAACTTCAAAACCGTTATCGTTGTTCCATGCGCTGGTGTTCGAAGGAAGCGTGCTCCATGTGGCAATACTGTCCGTGATCGTGATCCCGGCCTGAGAAGATCTTAATACCCCGCGTAATTCACTGGCGTTCACCCATCCGCTGTCGTTTTTTATCTCAACCATAAAACGCGCGCGCTCTCCCGGGTTCAGAAGCGAATCCGCATCTCCTTCCGTAATGATGGTCTGCAAGCCCGTATAGCTTAATTTTGGCCATTTATCAAACGCGAGAGAACGTAATATATTCACCCTGCCAGTTCCCAGCTGACCGGCATAATTCGGATTGATATCGTCGATCGGATCGGTATGGTCCAGCAGGCGGGCGGTAAGCCATTCGTTGGATTTTTCGGGATAAACCGATTTGATCAATGCCAGGCAGGAGGCAACCAGCGGCGAGGACATGGATGTACCGCGAAGATAGGTATAGCTGGTCGATTTTGTCAAGTAGGTACTGAGCATGCTTTCTCCCGGTGCGGCAATATCCACACCGTAGAAATTCGCGCCAAGATCCGCTTCTCCGTAACTTGCCCAGGAAAAAATATCGTTCGAACTGACCGCCGTGACGGATATAACGTTGTTGTATCCCGAAGGATAATGATATTCATTACTGGGATTCCCGTTATTATCCCCGTTCCCGGCAGAGGCGACAATAATAGAACCATAGGTGTTATAAGCACTATTTATAATGTTTTGTGCATAAGTACTGTAACCGGGACCTCCCCAGCTCAGATTGATGATATCCGCTCCGGCCTGCGCCGCATAGGTAATACCGGGATATCCGTGTGATATATTATCCGAATCCGCATCACCGGTTGCCTTGACCGGCATAACACGCACACCGTATCCTACGGATGCAACACCTATACCGTTATTGGTCGTGGCGCCGGCGAGTCCGGCCACATGTGTGCCATGGCTGTTATTGATCGGCATAGGATCATTATCGCTTCCGGCAACATCCCAACCGAGAATATTATCCACGTATCCGTCGCCATCCGTATCGCCGCCCGTCAAAAAAGGAGAATATGAGTGAATAACATCACGCAGGTCCGTTTTTCCATCTCCGTTCAGATCGCCGCAGAAAGCGACCGCTTCCTCGGGTGTTACAAAGCCGTCACCATCCGTATCCGCCAGTGCAAATACATCCGCAGGGATCTCATTCTGATTGATCCAGATACTTCGCCACAGGTCGGGGTGCGTATATTCCACACCGTCGTCCACGACCGCGATCACGATCTCTCTGTTCCCCGGAATCTCGCCGTTCGCGATATCCCAGAGTCTCCATGCTTCTCGAGCACCGATCTTATTCAGATACCATTGATTACCGATCATGGGATCATCGGGAATCCCGCGGGCACGCATGACCGGCTCGCGCTCCGCATTTTGAACTGCGGTGCTGCCTTTTCTCAGTTCCTGCAATATGCCCGGTGCTTCTTCGATTTCCGGATGGATCACTATGCGATAAATACGGTTCAGATACACATCGCCGTCACGGTCTTCGGGACGGGCATTGGGTATCCAGGGTTCGAGCCTAATAACGTTGTGTTTTTTAATAAATGTATTCAACCCGGGATAGGGTGTTTCCATGCTTATACATTGTTCGGGGGTTAGCGGTGCCTCGTGCGGCCGAAGGGAAAACAAAATATGATTCGGGTAATATTCCGCGAAGGCCACGGTCAGCATTATTGTAAGTGCGATAATAATTTTGGTTCTTTTCATGAATTCTTCCTGTCTTTTCAATGACCTATGATAGGATTTTACAATAAATAAAACAACATTAAAGTGCCGTAGTTCCTGATATATCAGAGAAATAACAATATTTTTCAACAACTTTTCATCTTAAAGAAATGACCGGGGATGAAAAATTAATTATTGATATAAAAAAACCCTCCCGGGTGGGAGGGTTTTTTAATGTACGTTAACGGGTAATTACTTCAGGAGTGACATCTTCTTAATGTCAGTAAAATTACCCGAGGTCATACGATAGAAATAGATACCGCTTGAGAGTGCAGAGGCATCAAATTTCAGATTGTACGAACCGGCTTCCATCGGTTTATCTACCAGAGTACGGACATGACGACCGGTAATATCGAATACTTCGATCTTTGTCATGCCGGCTTCCCTGAGCTCAAAACGAATGGTGGTAACCGGGTTAAAGGGGTTCGGATAGTTCTGCGACAATACATATTTCGCAGGAACGATCTCTTCGGTTGCGGTCAGGTCAATGTCCACATCAAAATATCCGCGGATCATCGGATTACCTGCTTTCACCGGCACGATCGAAGTCCATCCGCCGCTGGGAACCTGCATGGTTGCCAGTCCGGAATACCCACTGTTCATATCCATTGCAAGCCAGGAAGCCCATCGGGTATCCGCGCCTTTTACGCCGATCCAGATGCTTTCACCGTCTTCAAGGACAATACCGCTTTGGGTTTGGGTGATGGGGTTGGTCAGTTTAAATGTATTCCAGCCCGCGATCGCGGCAGCGATGGAAGGTTCAATACGGAGCCAGCTTTCACCGGGCATTCCGTTATCGTCGGCAAATACCTTGATCTTATAAGCATCTCCCGCATAAATATTATTGAAACGCAGAGCTTCCAGTTTGGCAGGATAGCTTGAAGGCGTGATCTTGATCACAACCATGGTATCCAAACCAAGATCAAAGTAGTCTTCGAAGCTACCGTCGTCGTACGCGATCTCTTCTACATCGTTCGGAACGACATAAGCACGTCTGCGCGCACTCGGCTGACTTTCAAAGTCGCCCTTGGTGCTGGTGACATAATATTCATATTCAACGAAAGGCTCAGCCGTTTCATCCGTATAGGAGTTCTCCGCCACACCGGATGCGATACGCGTAAAGGTTGACGTGGTTGCTACCCGGCGGTATACATTATAGGTCATACCTTCATAGGTAACCCCGAATTCGCCCTGGGCGCCAACCGGTGTACCATAGGCAGCAGTATAGAAACCTCCGCTATAAAGGGACATACCGGAACCATCAAGATCAATATAACAAGCAGGCCGAGATGCTGATGTTTCCCAGAAGATCAATACACGGAAGGGACCGTTCACGGCAATCGAGTCATCGCTGATATCGATGCTTTCAAATCCGCCGCCCACGGCAGGAACAAAATTATCGCTCCAATACAAGACACCCACACTCGGACTGTAAAGCATGACGGAAATACTGTCCCCATCGGGATTGATTCCCGGCAAAGCAAAATCCAGACTCGAAAGTAACACGTCTTTACCTTGCGTATCGTAATTCATACCCATGCCGACCCCTGCTGCGCCGCCAAAAAAGGTAGCTCCGGGGCCATTATAGGTTCCGCAATCTGCAGGGTCTGCACCCATGAATTCAATGGGCAGCATATGTGTGCCATTCAGTTCGTACCAGCTGATAACGATGTGTTCTTCCGCGTCCATTTCCGCTACAACATTTGGCGGAACAGGGAGGTCCGGAATGGAATAGACGATAAAATCATCGATCCACAGACCGCTACCCGAAGGTGTATCACCATCGCTGCGGAAGTAAAAACGGAATTTTACGGTTTTTCCGGCATGTGCCGTCAGATTACATTCACTGTAACTAAACGACCCGCGGAACGGATACCAGTTCGGGCCGGATCCGGTATATACGTAGTTCGGATTTCCGGAGTTCTCATGGTTTGAGATCGCCCGCCATGTAACACCATTATCCGGCGAGAATTCCATGCGCCAGTATTCGACATCCGGGAATTCGTCATTATCGACAAAATCCGCCATAAATTCAAAATCGCAGAAGATCAGCATGTTTTCTTCATCCGGCAGAACAATGGAGGGAGAAACAAAATAATCTTCGAGGTTCAAGGCATACGTATCGCCGTCAAAGTTCCTTAACGCATGTGTCGGAGAAGGAATGGAATCGGTCGTTTCATGAACGGTCCAGTAAGAGCCGCTCGGCGTTTTAATACCGTATGTGATCAAACCGTCGCTGACGCTTCCGTTGAATTCGGCATCGCCGGCAACGTGAATACTGTCAACCATCATACCGATCAGGTCATCATCGTCCAATACGTCATAAGCAACGTCGGCAACAAATACAAAGCGAACCTTAACTGTATCGCCGATATATTCGGCTATATTCACTTCGGCACGACCGGCAACTTCACCGCCCCATCCGGGGACTCCGGGACCCATGCCCAGAACGGTACCAAATGAATACATGCTGGTAACGTTATACGGAACACCGGTAGGCTGAAGAATGGTCCATGTTGCGCCGCCGTCATTGGTGATCTGAACATTTCCGCCATCCCAGCCATCCCATTCGTTGTATACTTCGGGAGGTTCGGCATACATTCTGATATCAAAGGACAGAATGCTGTCCCCGCCGGTAAGAACAACTTCCGGGGTTTCAAGTGCGACGTTCCAGTTATTCAGATAACCGCCCAGGACCGGGTCTCCGCACCACCAAAGGGAATCACCCGTATCAAAATAATCAAGCAGGTGGAATTTCCCGCGGGGGTCCGGCGCGGTACCGTCAAAGTTCACCCATCCGGGTGCACCATTTTCAAAGTCCTCAAAATAGATCACTTCCACGGCCGATGTATCAACAGTGACGGCGGGAGCCATCAATCTGTTAAAGGCCGAAGTACGTGTGCGGACCTCGTCTAGCGGAAGAGGCGCAGTCTTGATATAGACCTGTGTCTCTTTGGCTCTCGGGGTACCTGCATTTTCCACGGGATCACTTTGAGGTGCCGTTGCCGCAAATAGGGCTACACCGGCAATCAATAACAAAGCGATTACACGTTTCATGTGTTCTCCTTTCAAAGGTTTCATTTTTTATTATTTATAATCCTATTTGGATGCTCACTTGATTCACAAATCCTAATATACCGTAACTGACAATAGCATAATCAATGTTCAACGGCATGTTGTTCAACTCCAAATTCAGGCCGACACCGGCAGAAAAATTTGCTGTATCGTAATTTAGGTGATATCCGGCACGTAAAGCAAGTATTTCCTGAAAGGAATATTCAACACCCGTATTGAAACGCAGAACATTGTCCAACGGATCATTTCCATCGAAATAGACTGTGACCCTGTGCTTCTGATTCTGGATCAATTCGCTTCGCGGACCCATGACATCGGCCATGATGCCCAGCCTGAACACAAGCGGCAGGGACCATTCCAGCGTATTCAGCCGGGCGGGAGTATCCGGATTGCCTTCGTAGGTCGGATCAGTATCGACATCTATATTCAGATCGGGTCCGTCAAATTTCATTTTTGTACTGAAATTTGTGATCGCCATGCCGAGGTGGATACCCTTGATACCGGTATCGAACTGCGAGCCGATATCAAATCCGAAGGCGGAAGCCTTCTCGCGCCAAATGGTCTCGTGAACGAATTTGGCGGTTGCTCCGATACTCAGACGATCGGTCAGTTTGCGCGCATAGGACAATCCCACCGCAAGGTTGCTGACATAGAAGAACTCTCCGGATCCGTCAGGGAACCGAAGGCTTGTTACTTCCATTTCTCCGGAATTGAGATAGGTAACACTTGCACCCAGATAATCCGAATGTGAGATCTTTGTACCGTAAGCAACAAATCCATGCTGGATCCCTGCGTACAGGGATGTATATGTCCCGTAAAAACTCTGCTGGGAAATATGCGCAAGTCCGGCAGGATTCCAGGCCAGCGCCGACAGGTCGTTAACACCGGCAACATGCGCACCGCCCAGCGAAGCGGCCTTAGCGCCGACTTCCATTTTCAGGAATTGTCCCGCACGTGTCGCTACCTTTGAGATATCTTCCGGGATATCGGTCTGTGCGAAACCGGCAGCGGTGAATAGTAAGATCAGTGTTATAATGAATGAACGCTTCATAAAATGCATTTGCGCTCTCCTTTATCGAATAATTGCAAATTTGCCGACATGTTTTTTGCCGTTGGGCATTTCAACTGTAAATACATACAGACCCGGGGCAACTTCCTGACGGTTGATCGTGGTTAAATTCCAGGCCGCCGAATTATCGTAGGGATTGTTATGGACGATCGTGTTGACATATTCTCCCGTCAGGGTGAAGATCGTGATCGTACATTCGGACGGTAAGTTCATGAACAACAGCTTTTTCGTATACTGGCTCTGTTCCCATTGCGCGGAAACAATGTAAGGATTGGGAACAACCCTGATTTCCGCAAGCTCTTCTTCCGTGACCTCCACTTCCTGTCGATAATCCGCAGCGGTAAAGGTATATTCGTCTCCGTTATGCAGCGGCTTGTTCGTATAAACAAAAAGCGTGTCTCCCGGGACAAAGGGATATTCATCCTTTGCAACCAAAAGAGTGTCCCATTCGAACCGTATCTGCCAGGTCTGAACAAAATTTGCCGGCGGCTGTCCGGGAACATTTGATTCGCGGAAAGCGATCTCGTCCATATAGTTCAGGATCCCGTCCCTGCTGTTAACATGTTCCATGACCAACAGTTCAACACGTTCTCCGGAAGGAAGTTTGATCGCCTTAAAGGGGACACCCACTCTGTTCGCCGGTGTGGGAAGCCGCCAGAAGACCGTATCCAATACTTCATCGAGCGCACCGAAAATGACAGCGTAATCGGCTGAAGGCGGGTATGGCAGTGTCGATCTGGCATGTGCCGACACATATTTCTGATCGGAAGCCCAATAGACATTCTTGATCGCGGCACGTTCCAGATTGGAAAAAATCACCTGGAGACCATCAAAGATCGGACGGTAATGTACTTTGGAATTGGGATCAAGGTCACTGTTCGTGTGTTTGTTGATCAGTGTGTCTCCGGTATTCATGTTGATAACGGAATACTTCGGGTATCTTATATAGGGACCATAGGTTGAAAGTGCAGAACTTGCGGATATTGCGATCTTGTATTGATGTTCTTTTACTTTTGCGGGATCTGTGATCCTTATCTTTGTTTCCGTATTCCCTATGGTGTTCGGTCCCGGGATAAGGTCAATTTTACCCTTCAGGTCCACCGGGGTCCTGGTTGGGGTGACTTTGATAAACTGCGGAGACTGTGGCGTGGTACCTTTCGGGCTTTCAAGGCTTTCAAGGGAATAATATGCCCACTGACTGCTCGTATTGGTTTGCGACCAAGTCGTATCGTACCGTATTACCTCATAGGTAAACCCCGAAACGGGATCTGTGATCTCTTCACTGTATACTTCAATGGTAAAGCCGGGTTCCATGCCGATATCATACGCAGTCACGGAATATGTGTATTCCTTGCCCAGCTGCACATCCGTATCGAGGTATTCATGTCGCAACCCGGTATTTTCGCCCAGACTGAACCAGGGAGCCAGGGGGTCGGGACCCGAAATATCTCTGCCGTAACGTGCAAGATCCTGTTCCAGGCTCAGGTCATACTGTGCGATCGGCTTCCAGCCGGCATGGGTCTGATTGATATCAAAGATCTTTGTACCCCAGCTTTTACCGCCATCAGTTGATTTATAGACCCGGTAACCCTGAAAATCGGCATATCCGGTTACAATATCCCGGGAATATTCGGCCGCGTCATCCCAGACAAGCCGAACGGCGGCGCGCTGGGTTTCGGGGTCCCACTCCGTGATCGCCGATACCGTTGGTGCCTGTGGCGCGGAAAAACCCTGATAGCGGAGGTCATACATGATCTGTGCCATGTTCGCGTTCCGGTTCAGGTCGGGAATGTCCTCACCCATGATGATCGCAAAGGAGAACATGGCCGTATCACCGACCGCAAAAGTAAAGGGGCCGGAGGACATCATGCATACGCAGTCCAAACCATCGGGGAATTGCGCAAGAAGTCCTTCCATGCTGTCAAAATGGGGGTTCAGGTTTCCTCTGGTGTCGCGATGGAAATACCACTGCCATTCTTTTTCACTTAATCCTGTCGTATCGCCCGACATGAGCTGATACATTAATTGTTCTTTTTTGGGAGACTCAGGTGTTCTCGCGTCTCCCACAAACGGGCCTCCGGACCCTTCTTTGTCAACCACACCGGGACGGTTATACCAGTCGAACCAATGCCAGTCCGTCAGACCCAGTTCTTCGCCCGGCGCAACATAGTTCAAATCATCCAGCCACACCGTATCGCTGGCGGTCGGCGTATCCAGAAGCTTAACGGCGGCATATGCGTTGAACTCATATGCTCCACCGCATTCCGTGCCCGTCAGGTCGTAAATATACGCATAGTTATATTCTGTGTTGTATCCCATCATATCGCCGTCGTTCGTATTACAGGGACGATATCCTCCGTAATAAAAGGAACTGAACATGTCGGCATCGAAATAAAATCCGAAATATACATCTTCATAATCATATCCCAGACCGCCGTTCAAGCCATATTTATCACTTTCGTTAACAACCTTCATTGTTACAAAAATAATATCTTCCGCGTAGGCACGTCCGTAGGAATGCACGGTGGCCAGCACCTTACTGCCTGTAGGGTACCCCGTAAATCGAGATACGGGTTCACGATCGGCAAAGCGATCATCAAATTCCAGATAGATATCCACATCGGAAACAAAACGCCCGGGGACCTCTTGCAGGTACGTTGGTGAAGAGGGATCCGTATCGGTAGCGAACCAGCCGGGCCAGAATCGTTCTTCTTCGCCAAATTCGTCAACGCGCACCGGCCAGGATTCGGGAACGATGGATGTTGCCAATAGCGGCCAGGTATCGTTTTCGTCCGTCCAGACACCTCCCACATAATCACCTGCCGTGATCTCGCCGGAATAGGTTCTTCCTTTCGATCCCAAGACCACATCCCAGTCAGTATTGATCTGGTTGGATGTTCTGTCAAGCCAGGATTCCGAAACGCTCGGTCCCCAGTAAATGATCGAATCTGGATTGTCCGGATGGGGGCGCATCGCCCAGGGATAGGGGTCGCCGTCTTTATCTTTTCCCGGCACACCCAGCATAAAGGAAACATTGGCAAGCCACTGATATTCGCCCCAGGCTCCTGCAACATCACCTTGCCAATGATCAACAAAATTACCGTAGTTCAAAATGGCCGTTTTTAATTTACCCTGGTCCGCATAGCTCTTTGCGCGCTCCAGAAGGGGATTTGAGGATGTTTGTTTGGATAAAACCGTCTTTGGCTTAACCTCATCAAGCGGTATCGCAAGAAGCAAAACGGGTAAAAGTAAACATCCGATGCGTTGTATATATTTCATGAATAAACTCCTTAAAACTCAACTTCAACAAAGAAGTCAATACTGCGCGCGTCATCATAGTGCCACGGTCTGTCATAGAATGTGGAACTTCTGAGACCTTCCTGGATATAGCGCTGATCTATCCCGCCCGGGTTTTCCGGGTCTCCGGTCCGGGGAAAGACATAGACCGGGTTTTTACGATTGAAGATGTTCGTACACACGAACCCCAGAACCATGCGACTGTCACCCAGTACATTGATATATTTTCTGAATGCCATGTTGGCGGTAAAGATCGGGGGCATGCGCTCACTGTTAACGGGGCCCGCCTTATCGTTCAAAAGGATCGGGGTATAGGGCGCGCCCGAAATGGCAATAAGCGTAATGTTGGTCATGGTATTCTGGAAAAGATGATACGCTCCCAGCGGGATACCGTATCCCTTGGGCATGCGAATCGTCATCTGGGCACTAAAATCATGTGTCCTGTCGTATTCCTGCAGTACTTCGGTTTTCGGCATGGTCAGGGGGTCTTCGGAATTCCGGTAACCCGCCCAGGGGTCGGAACGGTTCCCCATGGCAACCGAATAGGTATATTGCAGATTTCCGGTGAAGAAACGACCGCGCCGTTTTTCGAAGATAAGGTCAATTCCGCGCGCGGAACCATAATCGTAATTCACAAATGTTGTATACCTCACCGAGCCCACGCGAACCTGTTCGGTTGAATTCATATTACTGTAATCTTTAGACCAACCAACGACACCAAGCACATAATCATTCATTACTTCCGTATTGAAACCAAACTCATAGCTTGTCACTTTTTGTGCGCTGACAGAGGGGTTTCCTACAAGCGGCATCGGGGTATTAAAGAATTCATCCATGTTCGCACGCTTGTCAATGTTGTTATACACATCACGGTAGGTGGGGTTCTGATAATAGATACCGTACCCGAAGGTAAATGTGGACTTTTCGGTTATTACATGCGAGAACCCAAGACGCGGGCTCCATAGAAATTCCCAGGTGGTGGGATGCAGTGTTGTATCGGGAACCCGGGGATCCGCCCACATGGAATCACGTGAATTGGAAGCATCAAAACGCAAACCGGCATTGATGACCATCCAGGGATATTCTATCTTATCTTGTATATACCCTGCAAATTCCTGAGGACGGCGATCGTATTTCTCGGTATAGGGAGTCGAAAGCCATGGCAACTGGATCTCATCAAAGGTAATATCGTGCGTTTTATAGTCGATACCCGTCTTTATCTGATGATGTCTGTGCACTTGTGAGGTGATATCGAATTTGTATTCCCGGGTCCTTGACCGGGTATAGTGATGGTAGCGGTCGGCGCCACTATAGTAAAATTCTCCGTAATACCGCAAGAGGTTCGGGCTGTTCTGATACCGGACAATGATATCCTCGTTCCTGTAACCAAAAACGAAGGGGTAGTAAGTATAGGGTTGATTATACTGTTCCGGCGTAAGCCATTCCGCCAGTTCATCACCCAGCTTCCAGATCGTATCTGTTCCTGAGATGACATATTCCAGAGGGATACCGTCAATGCGCGGAACTTTCGTACTGTCATAAAAATCCGCAAAATAACGCTGTTCCACCCAGTCGGGATATCCGTCCCCGTCGGAATCGTAGTTCCGGACGCCCATCGTCATTTCCTGCGTAAAATCCGAATAATTGAAGGTATAAAAGGTTCTGTCGTTCAGCTGGTGCCGCCATTCAAGCGTATAGCGCTGAGATGTTTTTTCAACTTCATTTTTTCCCAGGTCATAAAATATATACGCCGGGTCAAATGCTTTATAATTGGACGTAACATACCAGTGAGAGAGATTCAGCCGGATCTTGGGAGATATTATGAAGCTCAGTTTGTTAAAGATATCGAAGGTATTGTCAAATCCGAAAGACCGCCATCCGGGGATCGTATCCAGAGGATTAATGAAATTCTTGGTATTGTAGTCACTTAACGGATCGCTCATATCAAAAGCGAGATCATCAAATTCATAAACGGCATATGCTTGCCTGGACTGATCAAAACTTGTCCACCAGCGTATGTTCTTGGTAAATAAGGGACCTCCAAAACCGCCGGCGATCTTTGAATAGTTCCTGAGTTGGTCCTGTTCTGAGGACAGCACGCCAAAATTACTGCGTTCAAGCCGGACAACGCCGGTAAGTTTTTCGGGACCTGTCCGGGTAACGGTATTGATCATACCCGACATGGCGTCCCCGTATTCGGCATTGAAAAATCCGGTCTGAAAGTCAACCTGAGAAACCGCAAACTGGTTTAAGCGCGTTCCTTTTCCTTTCCCTCCGTAAATGGGATTTTCGATATACAGGCCGTCGATCATAAATCCCGTTTCGTTGGCACGCCCGCCACGCACATGGATCTGCTCGATGCCGCGTTCCTCAAAACCGGGAATGCCCAGGTCTGCCGTTTTGATCTCGATAATACCGGACTGCAGGGTATAGATCTCCGTCATATCCCTGACCGGCAAATTGACAACCTGCTCGGCTTCCATGGTGATCTTTCGTCCGATCACATCCTTTTCCACTGAGGGGCGCTCCGCAACGACCTCCACGATCTCTCCGAGAACCGCTTCGACCTCCATGAACACATTGATGATCGTAGATTGATCTCGCATTACCCGCACATTATGCTGAATAACCTTTTTGTAACCGATCATGGTAAAGGAAACAGAGTATTCACCGATCGGCAGATTGATAATACTGTAATATCCGGCATTGTCGGTAAAGGTGCCTGTCCGTGTGCCTTCGATCATAATATTGACCCCCGTGAGAGCGTCCCCTGTTGCGGCATCTGTAACACTTCCACGGATCGTACCGATAATATCGGCATGGGCAATACCCGTAATGATGAAACAAATTACAAAAAGGATATAACCTTTTTTCATACAAACCCCTTAAACGGCAGGCACCCCGATGAACGGGGTGTCTGCTCTTTATGTTTATCGTTTATTTTAGCAATACTGATTTTAACGTACGTGTCGTATTATTGCCGGTCAGCGAATAAAAATAGATACCGGAAGGAAGCAGCGAACCATCAAAATCAATATGATGATATCCGCTTTCTTTGTATCCGCTGAACAATGTCGTTACTTTTTGACCCAGCGTATTGTAAACATCAAGACGATATTCTCCTGCATGATGAATGTCATATTCGATCTTTGTCACAGGGTTAAAGGGGTTCGGATAGTTCTGCTTAAGCTCAAAAGCGGCAGGTATCTGAACCACCGGCTCCACACTGCTGTAAGGATGTGTGACCGCCATGAAATACACGCGGTTCTTATAATCCTCAGGAGTCTCATCTTCATTAACCGTCAGGGTCGAATAATCCGGAACCTGATAAACGAGATATACCTTGTCGTTGGTCGCGTCCGGATCGGCATGTGCCGTGATCTCGTCGAAATCATCCGTATTCGTAACATTGATCTCTTCCTGCCAGGTCACACCGGCGTCGGAGGAACGGCTGACGTAAATGTCATAGCTTTTCATATAAAGCAAGCCGTCTTCTTCATAGATGTTCCCTTTCGGATACACGGCATAAATAATGTTCGGATCCTCAATGGACGTTGCCATGCTGGGGAAAAAGCTCTGCCATGCCCGGGTGCTGTTGTGATAGTTAAAGCGCCAGGTGTTCTGCATGCTGGTTACGAAATTGACTTTCCATTCGGCGTCTTCCTGTGTGGGATCGGCGCAGTAGAGATGATAAAAACCGCATCCGTGATGTACCGTAGGCATAATATATCCGGATTCTTCCGATTCCGGGATCACAAGACACATAATGTGTACGCCGCCGTTTTGATCAACGATCATTTCATTATCATATCCGATGAACAGACCCGGAAAATTCATGACATCAAGGACCGTGTCTTCTTCACCGGTTAGTTCATCCACGGTTACGGTATCCGTTCCGTATACGACTTCAAAGATCTGACTGGGAATAAAGATGTCAAAAATATTGTCATCGAACACATTGTCCGGGATAAAGTAGTAGGGAACATCATCATCAAAAGATTCTTCGCTCCAGGTTGCGCCGTGATCGCTTGTTTTCCGGAATTTAAAGGTGTGATATGCATTATTATCCACACTGTAGCTGTCATTCCAGTAAGCGACATTGGCGACATATCCGATCCCGTTGTCCGCGATCGATATCAAGGCGTCTGACGTGGTTGAGCCGCTGGACGAACCCGGTTCAAAATATGTTCTTGAGTCGAGTATTTTAACTGCGGGAGCCCAGGTTAGGCTTCCTTCGCTCATACTGGTCGTGCGGAACAAATAGATATTTCTGCTGCCGATTTGGTTCGCATCGAATTCCCGCCATGTGCTGAAGGTCATGTTGATAAATCCATTCCCTGAGGCATCTTCGGAATAGTTCGGACAACCCATCCACATACCTTCCGGATTGGTGGCGTTTGATCCGATATACTGCGGAGAGGACAACCACCCGCCGCCAAAACCAAGCTGATCCATGGCATACAGGGGTTTCGCATCGTTTTCGATCCCTGATCCCACGCCGGTATATTCGCTCCAGGCGATAAAGGGATAGTCACCGGCACCGATGGCCGAAGGATAACGCCCTTCCGTAACCCCGGGTAATTCAGCATTAACGTTGGTGGCATTTGTCCAGCTTTCTCCGCCGTCTAGACTGTAGGCCATACCGATCGCACCGGCCGACGCGTTAACGCCGATCCATTGACGGTAAGCCATAACAAAAGTCTCTCCGCTGTGGGAAATGGGATTTGTTACACCGGAAACCATACCATATCCGTTTTTACTCGAATCGATCAAAACAGCCGTAAATTCCGGATCATACGATGATGCGGATTTTGCCGTTGTCTTGGACAGTTGGTAGGTGAAAAGTTCTTGCCCGGTGCCCTTTTCCATGCGTTCATAGCGGTCTCTGTGAGTGACCGGGATGCTTGCGACTTTCTGTGCGAACAATCCCGATACGAACAGCACTGCACATAATGCAATAACAATACGCTTCATGATAACCTCCAATATATTTTATTCTACGTATAACTTCGATGTCTCTTTCTCAGATGTCAGAACGATCGTTGACTCGGTCATTTTAACATTATCGATCAAATTAATATTATCCAGTAATTTTTCCAGGTCGGCCGTACCCGATGCACGGACCTTTGCGAGCATGGAACCCTTTCCTGCTATATAATGGATCTCCTGGATCTTATCCAGCCGGGAAAGTGCCTTGCCGGTCTCTTTCATTTTTGTAAGGTCGTAAAGGGATATCAGAACAAAGGCTAAAAGATCAAGACCCATAACGCCGGGATCCAGCCGGGTCTCATATCTTTTTACGATCCCTGATTTTTCCAGTTTTTTTACGCGTTCGTAGATGGCCGACGCCGTCATGTTCATGTGACGGGCGATCTCGGCGTTGGATGTCCTGGCATTGTCCTGCAGGATCTTTAAAATGACTTTATCTTTCTGGTCCAGCATAAAATTTCTCCCTGTGAATATGAAAATACACGTATTTTTACAGCCATCCAAGAAAAAAAGCGCATAAAACCTTTATTTCTGGCTGTTTGTTCGATTATTTGTTTTTTAAACAGGTATAAAAAACACCGTCCCGGTCAATCCGGGACGGTGCACAAATCCATAATGTTCCTGATCGGATCAGAGTCCGACACCCAAACAAATGAGATTCTCATTGCCAAGCAGTTGTGCCGGACGATAGACATAATCAACACAGATATTCGTTTGGTTTATCTGGAATTTTACGCCTGCGCCCAGGGTCAGACCGTACACACTGTTGCCGAGTTCGGATCCGCCATCCAGTTGGAAGGCATATCCCGCACGGACAAATCCGATGTTCGCGAAATTAAGTTCCGTACCGACACGAAGATAATCCGTTTCGGTGTTACTGTTCTGATATACGGCACTTAACATCAGCATATCCGTCGGCTTGAAGGATAATCCCATTTCAAGGCTGGCCGGTAACTGGTCGGAGGATGTCGGATGGTAGAGGTAATCATTATACGTTTCACCCACCTGGCGTGCGGAAACCAGCAATCCGGTTCCGGTGTATTCCATATTTGTACCGATATTCCGGATAGCAAGACCAAGCGACAAGCCTTTGATCTCTATGAGGTCCTTATACTGTATACCAAAATCGAACGCAAGTGATGTTGCACTTGCCCGCGGAACACTCTCATAGATCAGTTTTGCGGTCAGACCGACATTGATCCTGTCAGTCAGTTTTCTTGCATAGCTTGCGCCTATCACGCTGAATGAGGGAGAATAGGTTGCGCCCCCGTCGCCATCCATATCCTGAACGGTGGTAATGGGGATTTCTCCGAATGACAGTGCTTTCATGCTGATACCGATAACACCGGACTGCCCGGTATTAAAGGCAATGCCGAAAAAGTTATTACCGATCTCGGCAATGTTTTTTGCCGAGGAGAACATTGCATCCACCCGGCCATCGAAAGCGCTCAATCCTGCCGGATTCCAATACATCGCATCCACGCCTGTGGTGTATGCGATATCGGATCCGCTCATACCCAGGCTGCGGCCACCGACCGGGATCTGTACCTGAACACCGGCGGTTGTTCCGGCGCGGTCAACATCCCCTGCGTAAGCCACAGTAACAACCAGGGCCATGATCAGGACAAGCGACATGAATTTATTGTGATATTTCATCATAACACTCCTTTATTGTGATTTTTTTCCCATGTGGCATCAATAGAATTCCAGAATTTGTTTACTCTGAATGATCATGAATTTCAGGATCTTCTGCTCACCCACATCCGGCATATTGATATGTGCAATATACATTCCACTTCCGACCGGGATATTGGAGGCATTGGTCAGATCCCATTTTGCGAACTGGGACGTGGGATTATTATGTTCAACCGTCTTAACCAGGACACCCGCCAGGTTGAAGATCTTTATCGTGGCTTTTGCCGGTAAATGGGTAAAGGTCACATATTGATCATAGGGCGATGTTGCCTGTTCGTTGTATGCATAATAAGGATTCGGGAAAACATTGATCTTTTCGATCGCTACTGCCATCAGGGAATCATTGCTTGTCGGATCAAGTCCGGCGGTTGAGAATGTGAATACATCATCCACATCGATCGGTTTATGTGTGTTGAAGCGGATCACCGAACCGTTTGCCGGCGGACCGACGACCGCATCCGGATACATCGCAATAATAAGGTTGTTCATTTGCGGATAACCGTAGGGGTTGTCAGGGCTGCCCCAGCCGGTGCTGGAGGGTGCCTCATAGATATCATCCGCTGCTATGTACGCTGCTTCGTCGGCAACCTGATAGCCGGTTCCGGAGTTGTCATACGCATAAATACGCTCATATGCGCCGGTGGTGCTGAATGCTGCTCCGCGGCCCTGATCCCAGGTTCCGTCGGTACCGGTAACTTCGCCGTCATAGATCGCAATGAACATGCGGCGAACGGTCCCGTCCACATCATACTTATAGATCGCGAAGGGAAGCTTCTCGTCCAGAACCACATCATTGAGGTAGCTCCATCCAATGGAAGAATCACCGAAGACCACTTCAAAATCGGAGGTACCCCAGTTGTGGAAACGGTCGAACGTCGCATCACCAAACTCTCCATTGATTTCACCAAGCGGGGAATCAACATAAAAAGCAGGGGCTCCCGCTTCCCGGTGCCAGGGCTGTGATCCGTCACCGATCCAGTTGAGCGCCCAGAACAAATTCTTAATAATGTTTCCGTCGGGAGCATCCATCTGAACAACTTCCTTCACACCCGCGGGGGGACCCGAAACCTTGATCTCCAGTCCGTCCACAATGGGTGCACCGGCTTTGTCGCTCAGGCTCACGACCTGGGAATTACCGCTGCTCAGGGTAACACCGTCGGTCACGTCGATAACATTAAAAAGGATCGCGGTTGAATCTTCATTCCAAGAGAAAGTAACGCTGTAGTCGTGACCGGTTATCGCGAATGGATCAACGACCTTTACCTGAACCTGTCCGCCGCTTGCGCCGGCGGTGTGTTCAACTTCGACTTCACTGCCGACCTCGGTATTCAGTCCGACTCCCGGAAGCGGTTCCTGCAATGTAACACTTAATGCAATTAGCGGCGACTCCATTGCTTTTTCGGCCAATCTTCCTTCATCGTGGTTCTGGTTGTAAGCGGTCACTGCGAAATAATAGGTCGAGCCCTCATACAGGGGTTTATTGTTGATATGATCCCAATCTATGATCAGGTAACGCTGGATCCCGGAATCGGTACCGTAAATGATGGGGACTTCGACTGCCATACCTTCGAAAGCAGCGGGATTCCGGTGTTCATAGATCACTTTAATATCGTTTTCAATATCAAAGGTTGCAAGACGCTTGGCCTGATCTTTGCTGGCGGCTCCGTGCGGCAACTGATAGACATTATAGCCTTCAAATTCATACCCGGATACCTCTGTTTCTTCGATCAGGGCAACGCGTGCCGCATCACTTCCCCATTCAAGAACGATCGTGTTCTCAAAAGGACGTACGGTAACATTCGGGGTTGCAGGCGGTTTGGGAACCTCAAGGAACAATCCGTCAAAAAGCTGTTGCGCAACGGCATCTGTCATTTTCAGATCCGTGACCGAACCCAGGTGCGTGTTCCCCATACCTCCGACAACGGCAACCACGATCTCCTGAACATCATCCGGAGCAAACGTGAACGGTCCGGAAGAAAGGCAGATACGACGGTCACCCGGCGGGAAGTAATTATTCTGTCCGTCAAGATCGCCTGTATTTGCGACAGGATCACCGGAAAGCGGGAACATGGTCGTGGCGTTTGCGCTGTTGTTCCCGATATACCAGGGGCTTGGACTGGCTATGTCTTCGGTCGGCACATATCCGCGGATCAGGTTATAGAACTGCAGTGTTCCGATATATTCGCCCAACTCCGGATCGGAGATGGCTGAACCGGCCGCAAACCATCCGAAAGAGGTCATTGGAAGATTCTTATGATCGGCAACGTATTTCAATTCAAAGATCGCCGTGTCTCCGGGACTCGACACCATCGGTCCCTGGAAAAAGTCGTATCCAATAGCCGCGGGCGGCAGGTCGAAAGCGGCATAGTCCGCATCCGTGGCTTCCCCGTTGTAGGCAAAACCCAGACTTAAAACCGTATCGCAACCGGCAAAGTCATTGGAATAGGTTCCAAGGTCCGGGTCCGACCATTGTGACACATACATATCCGTGATGGCCCGGCCGGATTTGTTGATGAGTTTGTAAGATTTAAATATGATCTGTCCAAGTCGTACACCGGGCTGATTATAAGACCAAAGGGTCGTCTGGAGTTCAAGTCCGATAGGCGGCGAACCATATAAGCTGTTTGTTGCCGAAGGACTGTAGTCGTTCACCACATACCATACGACCTGATCGGCCTGTGCAATTCCGGGTTCATCCACGCCGGGTGTCCAGGTGCCGTCATCATCCAGATCATAATAGGGTGCGCCCCATTCGACCGGCCATTCTTCCCAGTCGAGGGCATACTGGTCTATGATCTCTTGTGTCATGGCTTCCGTAACGCTACTGGCGTCGATCATATTCTGTTCCGCAGCATCCTGAACCAGCATGGCATGGGTCAGACTTTCGTAATCCGGGCGGATCCGGTAAACGCGTACTCTCGGGTCTGAGGGATCGGCAATTTGCCAGGATGTCCCTTTGGGATTTCCGCCGGTGATCACTCTTCCGGGAACGGTACCGATGTTATAGGTCTGGCCGCCCACACGAATGTGGTCACCCACATTATTTCCGGTGGTATCTACTTTTCCGCCCCAGATAAAACCATCCTGAAAGATGGCACCGGCAGTTCCTCGCGGATAAATACCGCCGGAGTTCCCGTTGGGGGCTTGTGCTGACTGACCGTTATAATACGTCCAGTAGCTCCAGTTTGACAGGTTTGACAAGGTTCGGGTAACCTGGCCTGCTGTTGTTGCCGCACTTTTTTGCAAGGGCTGACCGTCTAATGGTTTAGCGGTCAGGCCAACCGCAAAGAGAAAGGCGGCAAGCATAACGCAAATAATTATTTTCTTCATTATTGACTCCTTAACTATACGTTTCATCAATGTTAAAATGACAGACGGAAACCAACGTTGATCTGACGGGGTGTGCCATACAGTTCTCTGCCGATACGATCCCAGTAAGCCTGGCCGTTGACAAGGTTGATTGCTGTATACATATCAATGTATTCATCGCCGCCATTATTTGCAACATTCGCTCCCGAACGTACGGGATCTGACAGGAACCCGTCATCGGCCGCGTTTCCGGTTAATTCGTAAACATTGATCACGTTCTTACGGTTAAAGAGGTTCGTAACCGTAACAAACACATTTGCATTCATACCACCGAGTATGAAAGATTTATCAACACGCAGGTCAGCATAGAACTGCCAGGGTGTTTTTGATGAACCAAGGGGTTCAACAGCTATACGGCTTCGCGTATCCTGCATATAGTCTATACCTGCAGTGTAGGGATCCGCCTGGCCTCCGACCGGAACGGTGACCAGGGTAAACGGATGTCCGCTGGAAAAGCTGATCAAAAGATTTGCACCCATGTTCTGCAGTATCGGACCGCCGTCCTTATCACCGAAACGATAATCAAGATTGATCGCGCCCGTATGCATCTGTGAGAAATCAAGCGGATTGATCGTTGACGGCATAATGGTGTTGGTATACAGCGCGCCGTGTGCAGATGTACTGTTCGAAGCGGTGCCTTCCGCGAAGGTCAGCGTATAGTTGATGCTTCCCGCTATACGATTTGTCCGGCGCATGTTCACGCGCAACTCTACACCTTTCTGCGTAGCAAAGTCGCCGTTGGCGAACCGGTCATAGTAGCCCGGAATGGTTGATCCGGGAGTGGGAAGCTGTTTGAATACTTCTATGAGACCCTTGACGTTCTTATAAAATGCGGTCAGGTCAAATGCGGCGATATCACTGATCTCGCGACGGAAACCCACCTCATAGGATGTTGTATGCAGAGGGTCCAGACCAAAGCCGACAGGATTGAGGAAATAGTATCCCTGACGTACGATCTGGCGTGCATAGGTATAGGAACTGAAGTAAGCCTCACTCAATTGCGGCATCTGAACAAATTGACCATAGTTCAGATAAAATACGGTCTTATCGTCGACCGGGAATGAAAACCCGATGCGGGGACTGATGTGCAGGGTAGGCGCTTTTTTGATCCATGCCGTATCCGCAAGCATACCGGTGGTCTGATTGACTGCCGGATTTGCGGGGTCGACCAGCTCACGGTCATCCGTGTCAAAATAATCAAAACGCAGACCCGCATTGATAATAAGATCGTTGTATTCGATCTTATCCATTAAGAAAGCGGCAAATTCCAGGGGGTGCTTGGGTGCATCGATGTAGGTTCCGTCGGCATATTCCGTTCCACCTTTTGTTTTATTGCCGTAAGCATCAAATCCGTACGCATCCACGCCGGCGTTGAATATCCAGATATCCATTGGAACATTTTCCAGGCTGCCGTAGGTTGTCCACCCTTCGACCGTGCCGGGTTCCGCGGAGTAGATCATCGCCGAGGGACTGACAACATAGCGGCGAACGGTATAGCGTTTAAAATCCGCTCCGGCCTTGATCTCATGATGACGATTGACCTGATTGACATAATCGAGATTCAATCCCCAGTATAATTGTTCATCGTTTGCATAAACATTAAGTGGAGTGCCCTTGGGTTGGATCGGGAAACCGTTGATGACGTAGTTGTGTTTCGGTCTCCATGCATTTCTGTAAACCACTTCACCGTCCGTGGCTTCGTATACGGCTGTGCTGTCGTACCATTTGGTCCAGTCGTTCCCGAAATACGGATCATTCAATTCGCGGGCATAACGGAAATAACTTGCTTTCAAGTCAACAAAGGATGTCGGAGAGAGTAATTTTGTTGCTTTTGCGGTGACCAAAGTCGTAGGTGACGTATAATAATATGTGCGCTCTCTCAAGGTGTTGAGCATGGGGGGCGCGTTATAGACACGATCGTATTTTGAAAAATCATGCAGGACATCGATACGGATACGTGTCGGGAAGTCCATGGTGAGCGATGCATTGATCGCGTAGGTCATATCACTGGTGTTTGGTGTGAATCCGTCCGGATAGACCAGATCAACCGTATCTTTGTTCGTCGGATCATTCGGGTTGTTGTTCACCTTCCCTTCGAAAGCAAAACCCTCGCTGAAACGGACTTCTGAGTCTTTGCGGTTCTCATACTGACCGGCAATAAAGAATTTGACCTTTTCGCTGATCGGTCCGCCGATAGTGGCAACAACCGCATTGTGTCCGTAGTTGTAAGTGCCAAGGACCCTTTTCCCCAATGCGGGGTCGCGGAATCCGTCCGTACGGAATTCAAGGGATCCTTTAAGGTTCTGAGTTCCGCCCTTGATCTCGGTTTTCACGATACCGGCATTTGCATTTCCCATATCGGCGGTGTATCCGCCGGCAAAAACCTGGATCTCTTCAATGGCTTCGTGAATGATCGTCATCACGTTCACATTCGTCGTGGGCAAGGATGTCGAAACACCACCCACAAGAAATTTTACTTCGTGAGGACGACCACCGCGAACGTGAACGGACCCATCCTGGGTGATCACGCCCGCCATGTTGGAAATGACATTTCCCACACCGCGAACCGGCATATTTTCCAGTTCATCGGATGTTGCCAGAGAAACACTGGATGTCACGCTTTTTTCGAACAATCTGCGCTCGGCGACAACCGTCACTTCCTGTCCGCGTATCACGGATTCTTCCAACTGGAAGCTAAGGTCTGTCGTCACACCCGAAAGCACACGTACTTCCTGAACCGTGAGTTTCTTGTGTGAGATGATCGATGCGGAAACATCGTAGGTTCCAACAGGGACATTCAAGATGATAAACACACCGTCGGCATCCGCCGCGGCTCCCATGACCGTTCCCTCAATTAAAACGTTGGTTCCGGCCAAAGGTTGGTTTGTCTTGACGTCCGTCACTACTCCGACAATCTTCCCCGTTGCCTGTGCATAAACACATGCGGGAAAAACCATCAGAATAGCCAATACGGCCACAACAAGCTTCTTCATAAATAACCTCCTTTAAAGTTATTAACTTTAATTATCCTTTTCAGAATTTTGGTATTTCCTGTTTTTTATTACTTCCTTGATAAATTTTAATGCTATCCGGAAATATTCACAACAATTTTTTTATTTTTTTATTTATTGGATCGTGGGGTGGTAAATCCCAAAAAAGCCGGAACAATCCCTGGATTGTTTATAATCTGCCGATCTTTTTAAGCGCAGAATATTTTACTCTGTACATTTTTAGCGCATTGAAAAATGTATCCTGCCGCCGAAAAATGTCGGCATAGCGTTTGAATGTTTCTTTACCCGTCAGCCTGTAGAGCATGTTCAGCTGGTCGACGTGCAACCGCTGATAGGCGATGGTCGCGGGGTCGGTCTTGGGATAACCTTCGTCGGCACAAAGGTTATATTTTGACCAATAGCCCAGATCATACTGCGGAAGAATATTCTCCAGGGTGCGGATACCGTCATCATATATCTTACTTGCTATTGGGTTTTCCGGAAAGACCCGGACAAAATCATACACACCGCACAGTGAGAAGATCATACCGTTCAGCACAAGCGTGGGGAAAGCGGCGGTGTATTCTTCGTAAAAGGGACCCCATTGCGTGATCGCACACACACCGCCGTCCGCAACGGGAACGGTAAACGCCTTCAACGCTTTTTCGGCGATTTCGGCATAATGTTTTTTACCGCTAAGCTGATAAGCCCGAAGCAGAATGGAAAGTCCCCGGCTTTGTGAAAAGGCGGACTGCCAGGGCCCGGGGTTATTATACTGGGGTAAGGGTACATGCGTCAACCAGCGGACCCCGAGATGTTCGTCCGTATCCATATTGCTTTCGTCGGTGAACCATTCCGCGAATTTTAAAAAACGGTCTTTATCGTGTTCGCTTTTTGTTTGCAGATAGGTATGAAAAACCGCGATCCCCATCTGCCCGATGGTGATCGGAAAGTATACGTAATCCTGGTCTTTGACATCAACGTAGGTCCTGTTAACCGGGATCCCGTTCTCGTTGAACGCACTGATCAGAGGCTGATCCGCTCCGGAAGAAACGCGGCGTTCGGAAAAAATGAAATAATACTCTTTCAATTCAGGGCCATGCAGATCTTCGGGGATGCGATAGCGTTGTTTCGGTGTCCGGATGTCCCTTCGGAATTTATCCAGCATAAATATATATTTCTTTATCCGCATATCATGTCTCCCAGGATCTCGGCCAGATACTGTGTTTGTGCTTTTCTTGAAAAGGATGTTAATCTTTCCGGCGGCGCGCCCCGGAGATCTCCGTTTGCCCATTTGTTATATATGTCCCGGATGATCTCGTCGATCCGATCCCGCTCTTCGATGATCAGACCACCGTTCGTTCTCTTCAGAATACCGGATGTGTCGCCATCTTTATTGCCCATTCCCAAAATAAAACGTCCGGTATTCAGGTATTCGAAAAGTTTGCCGGGAACATGTCCGGCGTAATCGTCGGCTCGTTCCATGAAAAGAAGCAAGAGATCGGAGTGATGCATTAATTCCAGCGCGCTTGGATGCGAGAGGTATCCCAGGAATTCCGTTCGAACGCGTTGTCCGAGTATCGCAGAAATCTCTTCGCGGATCGTGTCCGGGACCACTCCGGCAAAGACCATTTCGATGGTTGTGGATGCCGGTTTTTTCGTTTCGGCAAACTGCCGCAGCGCAGTGAAAAATTCCGGATAATAGCGGTTGCTGTTCATGCCTCCGATATAGGCGATGCGCATCGTGCTGCTGGCTGCCGGCTTGTGAGGGATTTGGGTAAAATCATCCGGATCATATCCGTTCGGGACAATACGGACCTTCTTCCTGTCGGCCAGGATCCGCTCCGCGAAATGTTCGCTTACGGTCACCACGGCATCCGCTTGTGAAAGTGTTTTCCGCTCCAGTGCGGCATCGATGGTGGCGGCGATCTTAAGCCGCCCGCTCTGATAATAATGAATGTTCGACCAGGGGTCGCGCAGGTCCGCCACCCATTTGAGTTTATACTTCCGGGCAAGTTCCCGGGCGATCAGATGAACGGTCGGCGGGGGCGAAGAGGACAGGATCAGATCGGGTCGTTCTTCGCGAATGATCTTTCCCGCTTCGCGCAGGGCGTGACGTTTCCAGCCCCTTTTTGCATCGGGAATGATCATATTCATCCGCACAAAGTTGGCTATTCTTTTTGTCAGGGATCGTTCTTTTTGGGCAAGTACGCCTACCGGGAGCGGTTCACTGTGTTTGATGCCGGTCATTTTTTTATACAGTCCAATGGGTTCGCGGGTCTTGGTTTTATATACTTTCATCCCGGCGGGCACTTCCTTCAGCAGACTTTCGTCATATGCGGGGTATTCACCGTTCCGGACCGTCAGGACCAGGGGTTCCCAGCCAAAATCCGGCAGATACTTCGAAAATTTTAATATGCGCTGAACACCCGGACCGCCCGCAGGAGGCCAGTAGTAGGTAATGATCAGTACTTTTTTCAGGGGTGCTTCCATATGATCCGCGCTTATTCTTTCTTTCTGATCTTACTTAAAATACGCGGTAATTTTTCACGATGATCGATAAACACGGAAAGGAGTATCATCAGGATCATGATGGTATTGCCGATCCAAACAACGTTCATACCGCTATAATAAGCACGGGGATGAAATTCCATGGTCAGGGTATAGTCGCCTGCCGGCAGGGTTGCTCCACGCAAAGCGTAATTGGTTTGAATGAGGGGTAACGTTTCACCGTTCTTTGTCAATACCCATCCTTCGGGATAGTACATTTCCGAGAATACCGCGAACTGCGGGTCCGGTGTACTTACGGCAAACTCCATACGGTTTGGCGTATTGGCGGTCATGCGAATGCTGCCGCTTGCGCTGAAGTTCGTTTGACCGGGGGCCGCATCCCCTTTTAGCAATGCCTCGGACGCCGGATCAAAAACCGCGGCGTTCATATAATGCAGCATATCCCTGAATTCGGGAAATGTTCTGACGTTTTGAACAAACCATGCTTTCGGCAGGGCGTTATGGTTCACATACAGGACCTCCCGGCGGTTTTCATCCACGGCAACCTGTTGAAGAAAATCTTCCTGCATCTGTCCCGGTAAAATGACATATCGACCGCCAAGCATGTTGAGCACATTCCAGTTCAGCCCGTTACCCGTATACAGGCAATGGTCGCGCAGATCCTGAATGGTCTGGAGCTTAATGGCGCTGTACCCGCTGATACCCGGATAGAAATAGTTATAGTGGTTACTGTCGTGACCGTAGGCAAAGACGCGTGCATTGCGGGGTTGCTGTCCCAGATAGCGCGTGATATCCGTCTGCCGGAATTCCCTGCGCTCCAGCGTCTCGGGATGACCCATGGGCATGTTTTTATATGCCTTGTTGGCAACCGTGAAAAGTTCCAGCGTGATCAGGAGTCCAAGCAGAAGATAAACGGGTACTTTTTTAAGTTTATTGAAAGCACGCGCGATCAGCAGTCCGCCCCCGGCAAGGACAAAGAACAATGCTTTCAGCGTATCGGTCTGTAAATATTCTTTCCGGATAGAGCGAATGATCTCCATGGTCTGTGCGCCGTAGCGGGCAGCCTCACCCTCGCGGGCATAGGAAAAACCGTTGCTTAGGAGTAGAAGCAGAACCAAGAGCACCGCGGCACCGCCAAAAATGCCGGCGATCTGTTTGATGTACTTTTTACTTTCTTCCTCGAGAAGTGAGCGCAAACCGTAAGCGGCCATTATGATAATGGCAATGAAGACCATATTTACGATCATAGAGGGTACCCGGAATTTTGAAAAATAGGGTACGATCTCATACAATACTCTGTACAGGGGCATAAAGTGCCTTCCGAAAGCAAGCAGAATGGCAAAAACACTGAAAATGCTCAGGCAGCGGATGAAAGCTTCCTTCTTCCAGTTCAATACCGCCCCGGTCACCGCAAGAAGAAAAAGAAGGATACCGACAAAATCATAACTCTGGGTAAAGGGCATTTCTCCCCAATAGCCCGGGATGGCGCGCCCTTTCAATTGCGGATATTTATTCCCGGTATAGGTTTCCTGGGACAGGCCGCCGGCATAACGCGGGATAACGAAGGCAAGCAAACCTTTTCCGTCGAGGGACCAGTTGGTCGCATACCGCAGTCCAACCCCTTTTTCCTGTCCGGAGGTTTCGCTATCCGCCTGCATTTGAACCGCGTTCCCGCCGCGGGTGGAGTGTTCCGTATATTCTTCCAGGCTGACAAAGGGCTGGCTGGAAACGGCAATGGTTAGGACAACACCGGCAAGGATCTTCAGGGCAACATCGGCAAATTGCTTCCATTCTTTTTGGATCAGCAGACGGACGACCGGTACGAAAAAAAGAAAGATTAGAATAAGAATGCCATAGAATACGATCTGCATATGCTGCGTGCGCGTGATCCACGAGAAGCACAGGGCAAAAAGAGCTACGCTCAACCAGCTGCGTTTGTCGATGAGATAATTAAAGCTGAGGATCAGCCACGGAATGACCATGAAAGCACGCAACTTGGCAAAGTGTCCGGTATGCAGCAGCGCGATCCAGTGCGGCAGCAACATAAAGGCCAGCGCGGCGATGAGCGCGATGTACCAGGGTTGTTTTTTATATCTGAGCAAAAAGAACACGCCTAAAGCTCCCGCAAGAAAATACCAGAAATAGGTATAGCTGATCTCTCCCAGATATTTCAGCAGACTGTCGACATGCACAATGTCCGGTGTGATCCTCGGATAGACCGGTGTGCCCGCAAAAACATTCGGATTCCAGAGGGCACGCTCCCCGCTTTCCTTTTCATATTGTCTGATGAGCTGGTTGCTTCCCATAGAAGCGGAAATATCGACCCCCATGGGCCGCATCCCCTGAAAGACCATGGGCGAAAAGAAATAGAATAACGGAAGAAGCAGAGCAACGGCTATAATAAGGTATTTTATGCGTGTGTGTGTTTTGTTTGGGGCCGTTAAGTCAGTCATGGCAACTCCTGTTTATTTATAATAGTTTTTTACAAAACCTGTTTTCTCTTTGCCGCCGAAAAGTACGCGCCGGAAAAAGGCCGTGCCGAAACCGAACCCGTAAGCGAGTATCTGTACCGGGACAACCAGCGGTATATAGAAGAAAACCCGGATGTCCTTATATTTCACGACCCCGTGCACCGCCATAAGCAGCAACACGCCCACGCCGGCAAGCAGCAGCGGCCACAGGCTCGCGGGCCATATCGCAAAAGCCGCAAGAAAGGCGACCACACAACAAGTGGCAAGAAAAGGGAAAAAGTGAATGGCTTCCAGCATACCCTTGTCGATCTTATATAAATTGATACGCGCGACACCCCAATTGAATACCTGTTTAAAGAACCTCCGCAGGGATGTTCTTCGCTTATGATACACCACGGCATCCATGACTTTGATGGTTTCACCCTGCGTGCGCACACGATGGGTGAACTCGATATCCTGACCGTGACGCAGCGTTCCGAATCCCCCGATCTTACGGACAACATCGGCACGTACGCCCATATTAAAACTTCTGGGATAATATTTTGAGATCTTCTTTGTTGAGGAACCGCGGATGCCTCCGGTCGTGATAAATGAGGTCATGGAGTAATCGATGGCCTTCTGCAGCGGACTGAAATCCGCGCGCACTCTGTCGGGTCCGCCGAAACCGGCAACCGGGGTGTTCAATGCTTCATGATAAGCGTTCAGCCAGTTCTCATCGGCAATACAGTCGCTGTCGATAAAAACATAATATTCTCCCCGGGCATGTTCCATTCCCGTATTGCGTGCCGGACCCGGTCCTTTATGATCCTGTTTATAGAATGACAGGTTTAGCTTCCCTTTTTGCTGAACATCCCGGACATAGGCTTCTGTTTCGTCCGTGGAGCCGTCATCAACGATAATGACCTCAAAGGCATCATGTGCCAATGTTTGTTTTTCGAGTGATGCAAGAAGTTCCCGTATCTCTTCGAGGCGGTTAAAGGTCGGCACGATCACGGAGAAACGGCAGCTGTGTTCGGTCATGTCTGATTTCTCTTTTTGGATTGATAGACCAGCATTTCACCGATAAGCCCGATGGAGAAGAGCTGCACGCCCAGCACGATCAGCAGCACACCCAATATCAACATGGCCAGGTGCGTCTGGAAAGAATGTCCGTATCCGTATTTGTAGATCAGAACGATGATCTCGATGATCACGCCGGCCGTGGCCGATAATAAACCGAAAAAACCGAAAAAATGCATCGGCCGCAAGGTGAAGCGGCTGAGAAAGAAGATGGTCATAAAATCAAAGAACCCCTTGAAGGTGCGGCTGAAACCGTATTTGCTGACCCCGCTTGTACGGGGATGGTGCGTCACAACGATCTCGGTGGTCTTAAAGCCTTCGACTTTTGCCAGAACGGGGATCCAGCGATGCATTTCACCATATACTTTGATTGCTTTGACAACCTCGCTTCGGTAGGCTTTGAGCCCGCAGTTAAAATCATGGATCTTAATGCCGGACATGCGTCGCGCCGCCCAGTTGAACAGCTTGGACGGCCAGCGTTTTGAGATGGGGTCATGGCGTTTTTTCTTCCAGCCGGATACGATATCCCAGCCTTCGTTGAGCTTTGCGATCAGCGCAGGTATCTCCGCCGGCTCATCCTGCAGATCGCCGTCCATGGTAATGACATATGTTCCTTTTGCCATATCAAAACCCGCCTGCAGCGCGGCCGCTTTTCCTTTATTGCGATGAAAGTGAATATGCCGTATCCGGGGATCCTGTTCCGCAAGCTCGGTACAAAATTCCGTCGTACGGTCACTTGACCCGTCATTGACGAAAATGATCTCGCCCTTATACTGCTGTTCGCCAAAAACCGCCGACACGCGTGCGGCCAGTTCACGGATGGTCCCTTCTTCATTATAGACCGGAACAATGACTGAGATATCCATTATTGTAATCCCTCCAATGCCCTCTTTGCGAGGGTGTTTTGCGGATCCAGCGCCAGGGACCGTTCAAGCGCGGTGCGTGCCTGCTCGGTCCGGCGTAATTGCAGTAAGATCAAACCGTGATGATAATGCACTTCGCTGTTCGCGTCCGGATAACGAAGCGCCCTGTTTATCTGTGAAAGCGCTCTGCGATATTTCTCCTGCCGGAAATAGATCCAGGCTTTGGTATCGTAATACGCTGCGCTTTGGTGTTCTTTCAGCGCTTTGTCAATGAGCTGCATGGCATAATCCAGCCGCATGTTCATCAGCGCCAGGGTATAGGCATAATTGTTCAGGATCGTGGAGTTCCCGGGATCATCGGCCAGCAGTTCCGCGTAGAGGGAATCGGCTTTGCCGTATTTCCCGTTCTCCATATAGATATTTGCCAGATCTTCCCTGGCATTGATATTGCCGGGGTGCTGTGAAAGCAGGGTGTGTAAATAGGTTTCCGCCGCGTCATAATCCTTTTCCTGTGCGCGGATCATGGCTTTCATGTGCAGCCAGCGGGCTTCCGGACCCAGGCGGGCGATAGCCCGGTCGGCGATGCGTTCGGCAGTGCCGGGTTCGCCCTGACCCCAGAACCATAACCCGTAATGCATGTAGAGATCGGCTTCCGCGCCGGGCAGTCCGTCGGCACGTTCAAAATAGAACCATACCGCATTCTTGTCCCCGCCGGCCATTGCCACCAGACCCTGAAAGTAGGAGATCTTTGCGTCCTCCCGCCAGCGATGTCCGATATTCGACAATACATCCTCCATCTCGTCAATCATATCCGCGCGGCTCAGCTGATCAAGATATAAAAAATAGGGGCTGAGACTTTCGGGCTTCGTATCCACCCATGCCTTCAGCGCTCTCAACATTCCGGGAATATCCCGTTTTTCATAGAGTGCGCGCACCCAGAACTCAAACAATTCGTCGTTCGGAGGGATCATTTGCAGAACCTTCTCGAGATAGGGCGCGGCATCGCCGGCTCTTTTTGCTTCGAACATGGTCTCCGCGGCAAAAATATAGCTCCAGGGAATATCAGGTTCAAGGCGGATCATTTCATCGAGAACATGCAGGGCGTTATCATAATCTCCGATCCGGCGATAACTGTCCGCCAGTTTTTGAAGCAGCGGTAAATTCTCCGGCGATTCCTCGCGCTGTTTCTCCAAAAGAGGGACCGCCTTTTCGTAGCTTTTCTCCCTGAAATAAAGATCGCTCAAAGCGGAGACCGCTTTGGGGTTCCCGGATTCGAGCAATAATGATCTTTCAAAAAATTCCGTTGCCAGCTGGTGTTTGCCCATGGCCTGATACGTTTCTGCTATGGCGTTCAGTATGGTTGCGCTCGTATCATATTCCAGGGCCCGCCTGTATTCCATATTGGCATAGGGAAGGTTTCCGTCCATCCGGTAGATTTCACCGTACATGAAATGCATGATACCCGGTGTCGAATAGGTTTCGGGGACGGATCGCTGTTCGGGTGCTTCCTCGCGGATCACCTCCCGGGTGGCACAGGAAACCAACAGCAGTCCAAGAACGATCATGTGAACATATTTACGTATCATCTGATAATAATAATGAAAAAACCTCAATAATAAAACAGCAAAAGGGGAAAGGACATAAAAAGGATCAGAAAAGAAAAACACCCCGGGAACGGGGTGTTCTGAGCTTGTATCGAATTCCGATTATCCGAAATAATCCTTTTTATTGCATCCGCAAACACCCACGACCTTTTGTTTGAACCGTACGGTTTGACCTGCGGTCTTAACATTTTCATAGTGTTTGACATAGGATATCTGCTGTCCGCATGCGGGACATGTTTTACCGGCTTTCTCGCGGTGCGCGATCTTTGCTCCAAAACCTTGTGGCTTCGCCATGATATAACCTCCGCTCAATTATTCGCCGGCAAATATAAGCATTAATTGAATAAATCCAAATTATTTATTCATTTACCATCATGATCCGGCGGTTATAATTTGGTCTCTCGGCCTTACTGCTGTCCGGCAGATTCTTTTCAGTGCCGCTTACGCTCATGTCGGGACGTTGTGCAACCGGATTGACCGGTCCCGCATCAATGCTGCGGATCTCCGCGGCCGGCGGAGTTGCAGAATGACCCGGCAGAACAACCGAGGTGTAAATGAAAAGGGATGTTGCAAAAAGAAGCATCACGGCGGCAGCAACAGAAATGACCCGCGAATATTCCCTGAGCATGTTCGCAAAGGGAGCTTCTTTTTTGTGCTTTTCCCGGGCGATCTTCGCCATCAGGCGCGCTTCAAAACCCGGACGCGCGGAACAGGACGGAAGCGATCGGATGCAGTTCAACATGTTGACCATATCCGCAAGTTTTTCCCTGCACCCGGGACACGCTGCGATATGCTCATTTGCTTCTTGTCTTTGTTTTACGCTTAGGGTTGAATCGATATAGTCCGAAAGGACCTTATCAAAACTGTAACAATCCATCGATACGCAATTCCTCCAGTTTCATATTAACGAACAAGGTATAAAAACCCAACGAGTATGAAATGTTCCTTAGTTTTTATTGTTCCTTCAATTCTTTTAAAAGTTTCTGCAGACGCAGACGTCCGCGGTTGATCCGGCTCTTGACCGTGCCGATCGACACACCGAGGATCTGACTGATCTCTTCATAGGACAATTGCTGGACCTCCCGCAAAATGATCACGGTCTTGAACTGGTCCGGAAGGGTATCGATCGCCTGCTGGATCTGTTTCTCGCCGTAGGAGGAGGTGGTCTCTTTTTCCGGACTGTAGACCTCGGACGGGATCTCGTATTCTTTGTCGTCATAACCGAGATCGTGAATGGAGACGACACGGCGCCGCTTTATCCGGCGCAATTCCGATTTGGCCAGGTTGGCGGCAATGGTGAATATCCAGGTGCTGAATTTTGCGATCTCGCGGTACATGTGCGCGCTGGTGTATAATTTCATCAGGGTGTCCTGAACGACATCTTCGGCCTGTTCGTAGGAATTCAGGTAACGGTAGACAAAATTGAGCAAACGGTCTTTATAGCGCTTCACAAGTTCGATATATGCCCGTTCATCACCTTTCTGAAAGCGTGCTACGAGTTCTTCATCCGTGTATTTGATCTTCTCGGTGTTCATGCGCACATGATTCCTTCAAGCGCCATCATCATATTGCTCAGGGGATCACAACTGGTGGTTTTCACTCTGCGGTCGGCATCGACCAGCGCATTGATCGCGCTTCGCAGCTGCCCGAAGGTATAGCGGGCGGATACGGTCCGCATCTGTTCCAGTTGTTTGGGATTGTATACCCTCACGACCTTACCGTAATCGGGGGTTTTCAGCAAGCGGGGATCTTTCAGCATAAGCAGTTTCCAGATATGTTGATACAGCGCAACGATAAGATAAACCTCGCTGACGCCATTTTCAATTAAATTTTTGGCGATCGCCACCGCACGCGATTTGTCTTTTTGACCGATCGCATCCAGTATGTGTTCGATACTGAAGGTTTTGGAATATCCGCTGACCATGCGGACATCCTTGTCTGTGATATTCGCATCTTCGGGCAGATAAAGGTGTATCTTATCGAGTTCGTTGCTCAGATTCGTGAGATCGGACCCGGCACAACGCATCAGTTCGCTGATCGCGGTGGCATCGATATCTCTGCCGCGTTCCGCCGTATAGTTGCGTATCCACGCGGGGATCTCGTTCTCGAACGGACTGGTGGTCATCAGGGTGACGGCTTTTTCTTTTATGCGCTTGTAAAACGCGTTTTTATAGTCTATCTCATCGGCCGTCAGGATCAGGACGTTCTCGGCCGGGGGGTTTTCGAGATAAGCGTTCAGAACCTTTCTTGCCGAAGGGAGCAGACCTTTTATATTGTTGATCACCAGACAGGAGGCGGTCTGGAACAGGGATGTTCCAAACAGGTGGTTCTGCAGTTCGGGAGCGTCCGTATCGGATGCGTTGATATAATTGTAATCGCAGGATGCGTGCTTTTTTTTCATGACTTCCCGGATCGCCCGGATCGCTGTGTCGCAGAGATAAAAATCGTTGCCGTAAAGAAAGTAGACCGGCTGAACATTCCCGTTCCTGATGGTCGCCATTTCATGGTTATAGTCACTGAGCCAACTCATGGTTCTATCCGAAAATAAGTGCTAAAAATCCTACCGTCAAACAATAGAAACCGAAAAAATGAAGCTTGCCTTTGATGATCGCGGACAACAGCCATTTCACGGCAAAATATCCGAACAGAAAAGATGTGAACGTTCCGATAATGATCGCCGGCCAGGCAAACCCGTCCGTTGCCAATGCGTCCTTTGCCTCTATGAGGGTTGCCCCGAAAATGATCGGCAGCGCCATTAAAAATGAGAATTTTGCAAGTTTCTCGCGCGGCATGCCGAGGAACATGCCGGTCGAAACCGTCGTGCCAGAACGTGAGATACCCGGAATGATGGCCAGCGCCTGTGCCAGTCCCATCAGCATTGCCCGCCATCCCTTCAGCGGTTTTTTTTCATTTTGGGCCCATTGCGTTAGGAATAACATCGTGCCGGTAACCAGCAGGGCGATGCCGACCATAATGATATTGTCAAAAAATCCCTCTATCTGTTCTTCGAAGAACAGACCCACCAAACCCGCGGGGATCATGGAAATAAAAATATATACCCCCATGGCAAAATCTTCGTTCTTTTTCATGATGGACGGATATTTCCAGACTTTCCAGAAATTCCCGAGAACCGCCGCAATAATACGGACCACATCTTTCCAGAAGATCACGAGCACGCTCATAAAGGTACCGAAATGCAAAAAGACCTCCAGTGTAACTCCCGGGGACTCCAAGCCCAGCATGTATTTTGCCAGAACCAGATGTCCCGAACTGCTGACCGGCAAGAATTCCGTCAATCCCTGAATAATGGCTAAAATGATGATCTTTAAATATTCCATGTTTCCTTTCCTAAAAAAAACCGAACGGGCTTTAACGTTCGGTAAAATTATCCGCTAAAGGCGCCGGTCCGTAATATTTTAATTTTCAACAGCCTTTAACAAATAATCGGTATCTAACAGCTCCTCGCTTTTTTCATTCGAAAATTTAACGGCATCAACTTATAAATGCAACTTTTTTTAAGGTCCGGATTATTTTTAAAATATTTTTATCGGCTTTAGGGCTTTTTATAAAAAATATATTGACGGAAGGCGAAATTCACATTAATTTTCCCCCGCATCGAGAGTTCCTTCAGTGGGACGCCAACCGAGTAACGCCACGGTGGCAAAATGATGTGGGCCGGAGAGGTCAAAACGTTATCTTTTCCTCTCTCCAACACTGATCTCATGATGCGCGAATGACCGTTGACATTGGCGTAGCAATTTTAAATAAAAGGATTTATACCATGGAAAAAGTATTTTTTACTTCCGAATCGGTGACCGAGGGACATCCCGACAAAGTCTGCGACCAGATCAGTGATGCGGTGCTGGATGCCGTGCTCGAAAAAGATCCGCAGTCACGCGTTGCGATCGAAACTTTCATTAAGACCGGTTTCGTATTGATCGGCGGGGAACTCACTACCCATGCCGAATATGTCGATGTCCAGAAGATCGCCCGCGATACGCTCGTCGGTATCGGTTACGACAACGGCGAGGTGGGATTCAATGGCCGGCATTGCGGCGTTTTAAGCTCCATCTCGGAACAATCTCCGGATATCAGTATGGGTGTGGATCAACTGGGTGCCGGCGACCAGGGCATGATGTTCGGCTACGCCTGCGATGAAACGGACGAATATATGCCGCTCCCCATTTCCCTGGCGCATAAGCTGACCATGAGAATGACCGAAGTGCGCAAAAAGGGCATCCTGGATTATCTCTATCCGGACGGCAAATCACAGGTGACCATCGAATACGACAACGGTGCCCCGGCCCGTATCGAGGCCATTGTCGTTTCCAATCATCACAAAAAGGACGTTCCCATTGAAAGGATCCGTGCGGACATCAAAGAACATGTCATCCTGCCGGTCTGCGGGCATATGATGGACGCGGAAACCAAGATCCATATCAACCCCACCGGTGCCTTTACGCAAGGCGGTCCCGTGGCGGACGCCGGACTGACCGGGCGCAAGATCATCGTGGATACCTACGGCGGCATGGCACGGCATGGCGGCGGGGCCTTTTCGGGGAAGGATGCGACCAAGGTGGACCGCTCCGCGGCCTACATGATGCGCTATATCGCGAAAAACCTGGTGGCCGCGGGTCTGTGCAAACGCTGCGAGATCCAGGTAGCCTATGCCATCGGTAAAGCGGAACCCGTTTCCCTGCTGGTCGAAACCTTCGGCACCGGCGTCCTGAGCAATGCCGAACTTGCAAAGATCGTGCGTAAAGAGTTCCCGCTCACACCCGCCGGGATCATTGATCATCTGCAGCTCAGGAAACCCGTGTATAAAAGAACGGCCGCGTACGGACATTTCGGTCGCGACAGTTTCACCTGGGAAGCCACGGATAAAACGGCCGCGCTTACAAAGTATCTCTGACGGGTCCGCTGTCCGTTCCTTTTGTTTTTTATTGATAAAGTAATAATTATATCATACTTTATCGGCAAATTACGAACGGATGAAATATGAAAAAAACGGACTATTTTCAAGCGGACGACGGTGTAAGTATTGCCTTTCACTGCTGGCTGCCGGAAGAAGAACCCATTGCCGTCCTGCAGATCGCGCACGGCATGGCGGAATATGCGCTGCGCTATGAGGATTTCGCGCAGTTCCTGAACAAGCACCGCATTGCCGTCTATGCCAATGATCACCGCGGACACGGCATGACCGCCGGCAAGCCCGAAAATCTCGGCTTTTTCGCTGAAGAGAACGGTTGGATCAAGGTGGTCACGGATATGCGCAGCGTGACCAAGATCATCCAAAAGGACTATCCCGATATCCCCGTGTTCCTCTTCGGTCACAGCATGGGCTCCTTCCTTGCGCGCACCTATATTACACTTTACGATGATGTCCACGGCCTGATCCTTTCCGGCACCGCGGCCCAGCCGCCCCTTCTGGTCAAAACCGGCCGGATCCTGGCCTTTTTCCATCGCTTGCGCTATGGCGCAAAAACACCCTCGCCCTTTTTCGATAAATTAAGTTTCGGAAGTTTCAATAAACCCTATGAATCCGACGGTCCCTTTTCCTGGCTTTCCCGGGATAAGGAGGTCGTGCAAAAATACCGCGACGATCCGTATTGCGGGTTTGTCTGCAGCGTTGGTTTTTTTCAGGATCTATTCTTCGGGCTGAATTACATATCGAAAAAAGAGCATAATCAATGGATCCGTTTTACGCTTCCCGTGTATATCGTTTCCGGCGATAAGGATCCCGTCGGCGATTTCGGGAAAGGACCCGAAAAGGTGGCCGACCTTTATCTGGAGTGCCAGCTGGAAGATGTCACGG